>AMFJ01004302.1_pt1 | contig 13491 bp, 13 predicted proteins | sample 427208 | NCBI WGS metagenome assembly AMFJ01 (sample SAMN02954298, study PRJNA114691) | groundwater metagenome | biome: aquatic; feature: subsurface aquifer; material: sediment; isolation source: subsurface aquifer sediment | place: USA: Rifle, CO | collected 2008-08
AGATCTTCAACAGCATTCCAGCAACGGTAACGTCCAGCTGAAAAAGCATTTCTGTCCTCAACCGGAGAAATTGTTGCAGATCGACTGTGGTGAAATCACTGAACCAAGTTTTGATCCATCGCTCAGTATCGATGCGATCTTCATTGGTAAGCTCGGGATGTTTTTCGCAAAGAATTTTGAATGCCCGACTTCCAGGAAGCGGAATGAGCGGATCAATCATCAGTGCCCAAAGCACATTTTTTTCAACCAACTCTTTTGCTCGATCCAGAGTTCTTTGCATGGAACTCATTGTTTCACTAGGAATACCAACCACGAAGGTTGCTTGAAGCTTGATGCCGGCTTGCTGACACCATTCAATGAGCCTGTCTTCTTGTTCAAGCGTCGCTTTGTCTGTTTTGCCGCTGATTCCAATCAGCGTTTTTATCTCGGCATCTCCGCTTTCAAATCCGGTTTGAATTATCTCCACACCCATTTCCTTGAGCATTTCAAGATGCTCCAAGTCAACGATTGAAACTGCCCGGGCATGGATGAAAAACTTCAAATCAATCCCGGCTGTCTGTATGGCCTCCAGCAATTTTCTCAGTTGCTTTTTGCTGAACACTCCTGGAAAATCATCATCTCCGACTTCCAACGCGCCGATGCCCAGAGCTTGCAGTTGCTTCATCTCCTCCACCATCTGTTCAACTGTCCGACAGCTGAATTTTTTGGCGTGCCGGATGCTGCAGAAAACACACGGATTGCCACTTTGCGCTTGCGGACAACCTTCCGTGAAACTGATTATCGACCACTTTCGCCCTGACAGACTCACATCTTCATCTTTCCATATCTGCGACCATAGACTGCGATTTCTGGGTGGCAACAGATGAAAGGATAAATGTTCCTCCTCAACAACGCCATGCGCAAAACTGTCCGCTTCGAGAATTTTGTGCAAAGCCACTTCGCCTTGCCCGCGCACCACAATATCCACATCTGGCTGATTGCGGATGATCTGCTCTGCAACATTGGTAGCGTGTGGACCGCCCATAACAACCAATTTAGCGTCGTTCGCCTTGGCAATCTTTGCCAAATGCAAGGAGTTGCCATAATTATTTATCTGGGTTGAAATCCCAACTACAGCACCTTGGCAATAATCTACAATCACATCTTCGTCAGCCACGAAAGCCGGATCAAAATCCCAGCCCTGACTTTCCAGATAGGAAGCTAGATGAATTATACCCAGACATTCAGTCATTACCCTCAATCTGCGAACGCCCAGAAAATATACATCTGAATCCGTTTCCACACTTGCTAAAACAACTTTCTTTTCCGCCTTGCGTCCGGTTAGAATCAAAATTTTCATCATCATTCTCCTTATATCAGATTTAATAAAGCATCACCAATAAATGCTATAACGAAGCATACAGCGCCTACCGCCAGCAATGATTGGCATTTTCGTCTGTCATACAGACCAGTCGTACCAAAAAAAGCCAATATCCAACAAAGGATTCCTCCCAAAAAAGTGATAAAACAAATGACATTCAACAACATACTCGCTATCGCAAAGACTAATTCCATGGCGTACTCCTTTTTTTGGTTGGTGTCGATACGTTGGGACGATATTAAGTTTTCAAATAACTAGTTGTTAAGAGTTGTTTGTTATTTCATCTCTTAACACTTGATTATATATCAAAAGTATGCTAAAGTATATAGTGTCGGCGAGGTGCGACAAATAAGTTGTTAACGAAAAATTATGTTGGATACAATATTTGAGAAAATTGGCTTGAAAAGGGAACATTCTGACCTTTATTTAGCTCTTTTGGAGAGTGGAATTATGCCGGCTGGAAAACTGGCCAAACATTTGAATATGCCAAGATCGACCGTTTATGGTTTGTTGGAGGACTTGGCTCAAGAAGGTTTGGTTTTGCAGAACGAGAAAAATAATGTGAAGTTGTGGCAAGCTGTGAATCCGGAAACGATTAAAACGATTATAAATGAGAAGATAAATGGGCTTGAAAACACACGTTCCGGTTTTGAATCCATGCTTGAATCACTGAAAAAATCTCAAAAAACTGATTTTATGAGCCCTAAATTCCATTATTTCGAGGGGGCTGATGAAATGCAGATGATGCTTAAAAATGTGCTTTTATATAATGATCTGGAAACGGAGCTGTGTTGGCCAGTAAAAGACATAACAAGAGTGCTTGGAGAAGAATTTTTGCACGATTTCAATATAAAAAGAATCAGGAGTAATATTCATATTAAAGTTATTTGGCCGATGGATAAAGTGGGTGATATTGAAAAAAATACATTTTTGGCGCCCGGGAAAGAAGTTAAGCGCGAAGTGCGAATTGCGCCGGAAGGAGTTGATTTCTCGATGGGCTATTGGGCTTATGGCAACAAGGTTATGTTTATGTCATCTAAGGCGGAAAATTTTGGTTTTATTGTGGAAAGCAGGGAACTTCGACAGCTTATGAAAACGCAGTTTGAAGTTTTGTGGAATATTTCGACCTTATTGCAAGCTGATCCCGAAGCAACAAAGAAGTTTTTGAATGACGTTGGGAAAATCTGCGAAGTTGAATAAAAGTTATTTTTAATTTTTTCTATGAGTGTGTTTTTTTGGGAAATGTGGTATTATTGAGATATAAAAAAGAAATATTTTTAGAAAAACAAAGAAATAATGAAAACTCGATTGCAGAGAATAATAGATCAGTTTAATTTGAAAAAACAAGCGGATGAACTGGGTGTGAGTGTTTGGCGATCGCCGAATTTTTTGTTTATTCTTATGGGGTTGATTATCGTTCTTTCGATGTTGTCTGTTTATTTTGTTTCCAAAAATTCCGATTCTTTGGAAGTTTTTATAACAATAGAATTTTCTTTGGTGACAGTTCTTTTTGCCATAGGCAGTTCCATAATCAAGAGTGTTGACGAAATTGCCAAGTTGAATAAGATGAAAACGGAATTTGTTTCTATTGCCTCGCATCAACTCAAAACTCCTCTTTCTGAAATAAGTTGGGAAGCGGAACTGCTGACCTCTAAATTATCGGAAGGATTGAATGAAAAACAGAAGGAGGTTATTAAGAATATTACCAGTTCTAATTCCCGAATGATAAGATTGGTTAATGATCTCCTGGATGTGGCGAGAATTGATCAAGGGCGTTTGCCGTTGATGAAAGAAGAATTAGATTTGGTTAATCTGATTGGAGAAGTGGTTGAAAACAACAGAACTTTGTCGAACGCTCGTAACACAAAAGTTGAGGTGGCTAATTATGGGAAAATACCGAAAATAATGGGCGATCGAAGAAGAATGACAGTGGTTTTGGATAATATTATTTCCAATAGCATTAAATATACCAAAGAAAAAGGGACTGTGAATATTGCCATAACTCCGGAAGCGGACAAAATAATTGTTTGTGTCAAAGATGAAGGCATTGGTATTTCCAGAAAAGAGCAAAAGGATATTTTTAAAAAGTTTTTCAGAGGTATTAATGCGGTGAGAACTCAAACAGAAGGAACGGGATTGGGTTTGTATATTGCTAAAAATACGGTTGTTCAATCGGGCGGAGATATGTGGTTTGATTCTGAGGAAAATGTGGGATCAACTTTTTGTTTTTCTCTGCCTCTAAAAACGAAAGATAAATTTTATAGTTTAAGAGTGTGATTTTTGCAAATATTTTGCAAAAGTTAACATATTAATTAAAAAAAATGGAACAAAAAAAATTACTCATTGTTGAGGACGAGGTGGTTCTAAACAAAGCATTGCAAGATTTTTTAACTGCGGAAAATTTTGGTGTTATTGTGGCATTGGACGGGGAAGAGGGTATTAGAAAAGCAATTGATGAGGTGCCTGATCTGATTTTGTTGGATATAGTTTTGCCCAAGAAAGACGGATATGAAGTGATTAGAGAACTTAAGGAAAATGACAGGACGAAAAATATTCCGATAGTGCTGCTTACTAATTTGGGGAGTATCAGCGATGTTGAAAAGGCTTTGGAACTGGGAGCGACAACTTATTTAGTAAAAGCTGATTATAAATTGGAAGAGGTGGCTAAAAAAATAAAATCCATTTTGAAAATCGATTAGTTTTAGAAATAAAAATAAAAATGAAAATAGAAAATAAACAACTGCTAAGTTTTTTATTGGAATCGGATTTGGTTGAAAAAGATAAGGCTAAGGCAGCTTTTGAAGAAGCTGATAAGCAAGGAAAGCAATTGGGCGATTTGTTGTTGGAGAAAGAATTGATAAAAGAAATTGAACTGAGAAAACTATATGCCTATGTGTTAGGCATTCCTTTTGTTAATTTGGAAAAAGAAACGGTTCCGGCGGATGTTTTGCAAATAATTCCGGAACCTATCGCAAAGAAACATTCTATAGTTTCCTTCGAAAAAGATGGAAAAAATTTGAAGGTGGCTATGAAAAATCCGGATGATATTCAGACGATTGATTTCATAAGGAAAAAAACCGGATTAAAAATAATACCTTGTCTTACTTCAGATGAAAGTATTAAAGAAATTCTGAAACAATACGAAAAAAGTCTCAAAGCGGAATTTGGTGATATTATCAGTAAAAATTCGGAAGATGTTTCCAATGACGGCGAGGAAGATTTGGAAAAAATAGCCCAGGATCTTCCAGTTGTTCGCATAGTGGATACTTTGCTCAAGCACGCTATTCTTCAGTCGGCCAGTGATATTCATATTGAACCCGATGAAAAAGAAGTACGCGTGAGATATAGAATTGATGGTGTTCTTCATGACGCGATGATTTTGCCAAAGCAAGTCGCCGCCGGTTTGATTGCGCGTATCAAAGTGCTTTCTAATCTCAAATTGGATGAACACAGACTTCCTCAAGACGGAAGGTTTAAGATTGAAAAAGAAGGATATAAAATATCTTTTCGTGTCAGTATCTTACCTATTTTTGATGGAGAAAAAATTGTTATGCGTCTTTTGGATGAATCATCTAAGGGTTTGACGTTGGAAAAAATGGGATTGGTTGGAAGAGCTTTGGAAGTTGTGCATCGACAAATCAAACGGCCCAATGGAATGATTTTAGTTACCGGTCCGACCGGAAGCGGAAAGACAACTACGTTGTATACGATTATGGATATTTTAAATCAAGCCGAAGTAAATATCAGCACAGTTGAAGATCCGGTGGAATATAGAATGCCAAAAGTTAATCAGACGCAAATAAATCCTAAGATAGGAATGACTTTTGCCGCGGCGCTAAGAGCTCTTTTGCGTCAGGATCCGGATATTATTATGGTGGGTGAAATTCGCGATAAAGAAACAATGGAAATTGCTTTACACGCGGCTATGACAGGACATTTGGTGCTTTCCACTTTGCACACAAATAGCGCGGCAGGAACTTTGCCTAGACTTACTGATATGGGAGCCGAGCCATTTCTAGTGGCTTCGACGGTATATGTCATCATAGCTCAGCGTTTGGTCAGAAAACTTTGCCAAGAATGTAAGACAGAATACAAGTTAACGGAAAAAGAAATTGATGTTCTTTCTAAGTCTTTGGATATGAAACAAATTTTAGAAACTTTGAAAAAATCCGATCAGGTTATTAATAAAATAGGCGCCAAAGATGATTGGAATAAGATATCTTTTTATAAATCAAAAGGTTGCGAGCAATGCCATAATGAAGGATACAAGGGTAGATTGGGATTATATGAAGTTCTTGAAGTGGATGATGAAATAGGCAAGCTCATAACATCTAATTCTTCAACGGCTGAAATTGAAAAAGTAGCCAAAGACAAAGGTATGACAACTATGGCTGAAGACGGTTTTGTTAAAATTGTTAATGGGTTGACTAGCATTGAAGAAGTTCTAAGAGTAACTTCGGAATAAATATTTTAAATTTATCATCGTGCCTAAGTTTATTTACACAGCAAAAAGTTATAGCGGGGAAACAAAAGGAGGGGAAATTGTTTCCAAAGATGAAAAGGGAGTTGTTCAACAACTTAGAGCCGAAGGTTTTTTGCTTACCTCGATAAAACAAATAGAAGAAAACAGCGAAACTGCAACTATAAAATTTTTTGACAGATTTAAAAGCGTTCCGCTTAAGGAGAAAATGGTTTTTGCTAGAAATTTGAGCGTGATGATAACATCCGGTCTTCCAATTTCCAGAGCCTTGAAGAATCTGGGTGTTCAAACTCAAAATAAAACTTTCAAAAAAGTTCTGGCCGATGTTTTGGAAGAACTTAATTCCGGAAAGGGCTTGAGCGATGGTATGGCTAAATATCCGGGAATTTTTAATGAACTTTTTATCAATATGGTGAGAGTGGGGGAAATTGGAGGAAATTTGGATGAAGTTTTGAAAATTGTTGCGATACAGTTGGAAAAAGAGCACGATCTTATAAGTAAAGTAAGGGGAGCAATGATTTATCCGGCAGTTATAATATTTGCTATGCTGGGAATTGGAATTATAATGTTGACCTATGTTTTGCCCCAAATTTTGGGAGTGTTTAAAGATATGGAAGTGGCGCTTCCTGCCAGTACGCAATTTATTGTTGATCTTAGCGGCGCCTTGCAAAATCACAGCGTTTTGGTGGCGATTGGTTTTGTCGCTTTTATTATTTTTATGAAATTTTTCTTGTCTACGCAGATTGGCAAGAAGGCTCTCAGCTATTTGATCATAACTTTGCCGATTATCAGCAATATTTCCATCAAAGTAAATTGCGCTCGCTTTGCTCGCATATACAGTTCTCTGCTTAAAAGCGGAATCAGTGTTACGGACGCTTTGAAAATAGTTTCCAATACTCTTTCTAATTATTTTTACAAAAAAGCTTTAGAGAAAAGCATTGAAGATATTCAAAAAGGCGTGAGTTTGAGCAAAATACTATCTTCTGATCCGAAAATTTTTCCGGCGTTGGTGTATCAAATTGTGGAGGTTGGAGAGGAAACTGGAAAAACGGAAAGTGTTTTGTTGCAATTGGCTGAATTTTATGAAGAGGAAATAAACCAAATAACCAAAAATATGTCATCGATTATTGAACCGGTTTTGATGATATTGATTGGTGGAGCAGTTGGATTTTTCGCTGTTGCTATGCTGCAGCCGATGTATGGCTTGCTGGAAAATATAAAATAATAGCAAAATTTTTTATGTTTTTAAAAAATAATAAAAAAACAAAAGTTGGTTTTGGAAAAGGCTTTACTATTATTGAAGCGTTAGTTTTTTTGTTTATATTTGTGGTGGCTGTTTTGTCGATGTATAAAACTATTAATTTGGGAATGAATTATATATTGGAAACGAAAAAAAGAATTGCGGCATCGGAACTTCTCAATGAAAGAATGGAGATAATCAGAAGCTTGGAATATGACACAATTGGTGTTAGCGGAAGTCCTGATGTTCCAGGCGATTTGACTCAGGAAGAAACAGTGGAAAAAAGCGGTGTCAGTTTCTCTGTCAACACGGAAGTCAGTTATGAGGACGATGAATACGATGGGAAAGTAACACTCGGAACGGATGTTCGCCCGAATGATTATAAGAAAGTTACTGTGGCAATTTCTTGGGGCGAGGGAGGTTCTCAAAAATCAGTGTCATCGATGGCTCTTTTTGCCGCCGCCGGAATGGAGCCGCCAATTTCCGGAGGAACGCTTTCTATAAATGTTTTGGATAAAGATGGAGTGGGAATATCCGGAGCGACAATTAAAATTATCAATAACACAGTCATTCCTAATATCAATAGCACAAAAACAACCGGAGCGGATGGAAATTATATTTCCATAGGAACTCCAGCTGGAAATGAAACTTATGAATTGGAAGTTACAAAATCTGGATATTATCCTGTACGAACTTATTTTCCAAATGGGGTGGGCGGAACAACTTTTAATCCGGTTGATATTAATGCTAGCGTCATAGAAGGAAATCTCACTAGCAAAACTCTTATTACAGATAAACTATCTACTATAGAAATTAACACCAAGGATCCTTTTGGAAATTCTGTCGCCAATGTTGAATTTGACATTGAAGGTGGAAAAAAAATAGGAGTGGATGTTGCGAATCCAGATGTGGATATTTATGATTTTGACGAAACTTTACAAAGCACCGATTCTTCCGGAGTAGTAACATTTACCGATAGAAGTTATGGTCCTTACACCTTTACGTACTCTGATAATTTACCGGACTATGCGTTTATGGAAATGGAACCCAGCTTGAGCAATAAAGATAATTTCGATGTTTTGCCAGATCAAAATGTTGAGGTTGATGCAGTTTTTATGGATAGAAATATTAATTCGCTTTTGGTTGATGTTGTGCGTGATGATAATAATGATCCAATTGAAAATGCCACAGTGCAGCTTATAAATGTCTCTTTGCTCTATGATCATTCGGAAATTTCCAATAAAAATGGAATAGTTTTTTTTCCGGAATCCTTGCCGGAACTTGCTGCCGCGCAGTATGAGCTGAAAGTTTCAGCTGCCGGATATGTAGATAAAACAATTAATGTTGATATTAATAATCTGGTTGAGGAAACAGTTAAATTAGTTGCAAATTAATTATGTCAAATTGCAAAAAAAACAAGGGAATGAGTATAGTGGATGTCATAGTTTCCATTGGTATATTTTCATTGGGAATAGCGGGGTTTATGGCATTGTTTGTGGATACTTGGAAAACAAATTCATTTGTTTTGGAAGAAGGACAGTCGGTTGGAATGGCTTCTCGCGCTGTGGGAAACACTGTTAAGGAGCTACGCAAAACAAGACAAGCGGATAATGGAAATTATATGATAAAAACCGCTGATGATTTTGATTTGGTTGTTTATATGAATAATGACGCAGATGAAGAAACGGAAAGAGTTCATTATTTTTTGGAAGATGAAAAATTAAAAAAAGGAGTGACAAACCCTGATGGTTCTACCCCGGTAACGTATCCAGTCGGAGATGAAACAGTGACCGTGATTTCTGATTATGTTATGAATACCCCGGCTCAGCCAGTGTTTTATTATTATAATGAAAATTATCCGGGAGATGTTGTTAATAATCCATTGGGAACTCCAGCCGGCGTGGGAGAAATTAAGCTCATAAAAATAGTTGTCTGGATAAATATCAAGCCATTGACTGCTCCAGATAATGTGCGAATGGAATCATTTGTAAATCTAAGAAACTTGAATGAATACAATATATAAAAAAACAAAAAAAGGATCAGCTATTGCTTATGGACTGGTTTTAATATCAGTGGTTTCAATTATTTTGATGTCGATGGTAAATTTTGTGGTTTCTCAATTGAAGTACGGATACTACGTTGAATCAAAAGAAACAGCTTTCCACATTGCCGAATCGGGAATTAATTATTATAGATGGTATTTGGCGCATAATACTGATGGAAGAACCGTTCAGCAAATAAAAGACTTTTGGCAAAATGGCAGTCCGAAGGGAGTGGGCAGTAGTTATGTGGTTGTTTATAAAGATGAAGTTGGAAATGCCATTGGAGAATATCAAATAGATGTTACTCCGCCTAATTTAAATTCGACAATAATTGAAGTGCAGTCAGTTGGCTATACTTATAAATATCCTAATCTCAAAAGAACAATAAAAGTGCGCTTAAGGCGTCCTTCTTGGAGTGAATATACGGCTTTGGGTAATAATTTTTTACGTTTTGGAGATGGAACAGCGGTAACGGGAAAACTTTTTGCTAATGGAGGAATTCATTTTGACGGAGTTTCTCAAAATATTGTTTATGCCGGAGTAACGCAATATTATGATAGTGATAATGATGTGAAAGCTACTAAACCGGGGGTTTGGACATCCTGGGCTAATGAATATAACACTAATATGAATAGTGATGTTTTTGTGGCTGGGAAGAATTTCCCAATTCCAGTCAAGGATTTTAGCGCCGTTTCTTCCGATTTGAATTTTTTGAAAGCTGAAGCTCAAGCGGGAGCCAATGGAAGTCTTTATTTTGATAACACTGGAGCTGGAAGGCGTATCATACTAAAAACTGATGGAACTTTTGACATAAGAACGGTGCAAAATTTTTATGGTACTTCCAAGGAAGTGCATACATATAATGGAGCTTGGTCAACACATAACATACCGGAGGAAGGAATGATTTTTGTGGAAGGAAATATTTGGTTGGAAGGAACGATTAATAATGAAAAAGTGACTATTGTGGCGGCTAATCTTATTTCCAGTGTTGATGCTAATGTTTTTATAAAAAATGATATAAAATACACTAATCATGACGGAACTGATATTCTTGGAATTATTGCGCAGGACGATATTGAGATAACAGAAAACAGTGAGGATAATTTAGAAATTGACGCAGCTTTATTGGCGGTTCAGGGGAGAGTGGGACGAGATACGTATAACAACCAAAAAAACACCATAACAGTTTATGGAGCAATCGCGACCAATAAGAGATACGGGTTTACTTATGTTGGATCGTCATATGATTGCGGGTCATTTAATATTGGCATGGGATATTGTTTTCGAAATTTAAATTATGATAACAATTTGTTATATTATCCGCCGCCCTATTTTCCAACAGGCGATAAATACCTGATAGATTTATGGGAAGAGTTATAAAAATCTGATATACTTATATTGTTGAATATAATAAAACAAAAATAAAAATGAGTTTTCTGACAAAAAAAATTTTTGATTTTGTTGGCACGGCAAGCGGAATCGATTTGAATGATTCCAGTGTTAGAGTTGCGCAAATGGAAAGAAATAGCGGCAAGGATTCCGTTATAGGATACGGTTTTGCCGATATAATTCCCGGCAGTATTTCTGATGGAGAAATAAAAAATAAAGATCAAGTAATTTTGGCGATCAAAAAGGCTTTTAGCAGTTCTGTTCCCAAAAAAATAAAATCCAAGAAAGTTGTTTGTTCTCTCCCGGAAACCAAAGCTTTTTTGCGTATAATTTCTATTCCGAAAATGGATCAGGAAGAAGCTAAAGAGGCAATAAAATGGGAAATTGAAGCTAATATCCCACTTACCCTTGATCAGGTATATTATGATTGGAAAATTTTAGATAAAAATGTTTCTTCCGAGAAGAATAAAATGGATGTTTTGATTGTGGCTATTTCAAGAAACACAGTAGATCAATTTGTTGAAGTTATGGAGCAGGCCGGATTGGAAGTGGTTGGGATGGAAATAGAATCTATCGCGCAGGCTAGAAGTTTGTTGCCGGCGAGTAATCAAGAAAAATCTTCCTTAGTGTTGGACCTGGATGATATGGGAACAAGTTTTTTTATTTCCAGCGGAAATGTTCCTTGTTTCACATCAAGTGTTCCGGTTTCAGGACGTTCTCTGAATAATTCTATTTCCAAGTCGCTCAATGTTTCACTTGAAGAAGCTGAGAAAATTAAAAATAATTATGGCATAGGCTCGGAATTTAAAAATAATAATATTTTTTTGGCTGTTAAACCTGTTTTGGAAAATTTGGTGTCGGAAATTGAACGATCCACAGAATTTTTTGTTTCTGAACTGGGATATTCAAGCGCTATTGATGAAATTATTTTGTGCGGCAAAGAAGCTAATATAAAAGGAATTGTTACGTATTTATCAAAAAGATTAGGAAAAAAGGTTATTTTGGGAGATCCTTGGATAAATGTTTCTATGAAGGGAAAGCTTCCGGAGATAGAGAAAAATTTATCCGTAGAGTATTCCACAGCGATAGGATTAGCATTAAGAGGAATGAATTATGAAGACATATCTTGATCTTTTGCCCGAAGAAAAGAGGGTGGCAATAAGAAGAAAAAAAAGATTTAGAGAAATTATAAAGCAAGAGACAGCTTTTCTTTTTCCGCTGTTGATTCTTTTTGCTATGCTGATGAGTATTAATATTATTCTTGAAATTGAAAATAATGGAATAGGACAATTGGGAAATCTTTTTGAATCAGGAAACCAAACTCAGGGGCTGGATTTTTATGAAAAAACTTTTAAAGAAATAAACCAAAAAACATCCGATATAAATTCTTTTCAAAAAAAACATCTCTATTGGTCCGGTGTTATTAATTCTATTGTTGAACTTGTTCCGCAAAATATTTATTTGTCCGATTTGTCAACGAAAGATTTTCAAGTTTTTCTGATTGGTCGCGCTTTGGAGCGGGAAGCGCTGATAGATTTTCAAAGTAAAATAACCGGCAATGGTTGTTTTGAAAATGTGAATGTTCCGCTTTCCAATTTTGTCGCAAAGAATGATATTGATTTTCAGATGGATTTTTCAATAAAAAAAGAGTGTCTGATAAGTAAAACACAATGAAAAATATTTGGAAAAACTATAAAGAAATAATTGTCATATTCGCATATTTTTTAATTATTGCCGGATTGTTTTTGTTTGTGATGAAGCCACTCTTTTCCAGCATTGAAGAAAAAAGAAATCACAAGGAAGAGCAACTTATTGATCAAAAAATAAAACAGAAAAAAGTGGGAGAATTGCCGGAATACAAAAATAAGATTGAAATGATAAATCAAAATAAAGCGGAGATGGATGTTTTTATTGATCCGGAATATGCCTTGCCATTAATTGAATTGCTGGAAAAAATGGCTGAGCAAACCGGCAATACCATTCAAATAGATGTTGTAGAAGAAAGTAAATCCGAACTTGAACAGAATAAAAAAGCTGCAAAGAAAGACGAGGAAAGCATAAAGGATTTTATTCCCGGCGAAAACTTTTTGACAATGAACATTGTTTTGAATGGAGAATTTAATAACATAATGTTTTTTCTGAAAAAATTGGAGAATATGAAATATTTTTCAGATATTATTTCTATCAAGATAGAAAATATGGAGGAAGAAATAAAAAATAGCAGCATTAAATCAGATTATTTTTTGGATAGTGAAAATAAAGCCAAGGATGAAAATGTTTCTGTTGTTAATAATAGTTTTCTCCTGAAAGCCTCTTTGGAAGCAGTTTTTTATAAAGAAAAATAATAAAATATGAAAATAAATCTAGGCACTGGCATAAAAAATATAAACTTAAAGGATATTTGGTCATCCTTATGGTTGAAATGGAGAAAAAATTATAAAATATTTTTTGGTTTGTTTTTTTGCGCAGTGTTGATTTTTGGAGCCTATGTCTGGTATCGCAGTTTATATCAATCGGCCTGGGATGAACAAAAGAGATCTGAATATGAAGCAACTAAAAATAACAGTGTGGTTTTCAAAGAAAACATTTTTGAATCTTCTCTGGAAATTTCCAGAAAAAGAAAAGAGGAATTTGAAAAACCTTCAAATAGCATACGAGATATCTTCAAAAAATATTGATAAAAATAGATTACAAATTAAATAAAAATCGCACTATGAATGCGATTTTTATTTATATTTTGTGCCCCCGTCAGGACTCGAACCTAAAATTCTTGGTCCGAAGCCAAGCGTGATATCCGTTTCACCACGGGGGCAACTCATTTTTTCTTGGGTGGCTAGAGGGAATCGGACCCTCGTACCTGGTACCACAAACCAGTGTTCTACCATTGAACTATAGCCACCATATACGTGTCCTCGCTAGGAATCGAACCTAGATAACCAGCTTAGAAGGCTGGTGTTCTATCCATTGAACTACGAGGACA
>AMFJ01004249.1_pt1 | contig 13481 bp, 8 predicted proteins | sample 427208 | NCBI WGS metagenome assembly AMFJ01 (sample SAMN02954298, study PRJNA114691) | groundwater metagenome | biome: aquatic; feature: subsurface aquifer; material: sediment; isolation source: subsurface aquifer sediment | place: USA: Rifle, CO | collected 2008-08
TTTTATTCGGCTTTGATAACTTTGACGAAGTTGATGTCTCGTCCGCCAATAATAATTTCAAATTCCGGATTTTGGTGGGAATATAGTTTATTAAAATCAACGTCATCGACTTTTCCGCCAGACATTTTCAAGCTGCGTGATTTTCTGTCGGTAGACACAACAAAATATTTTATATCGTTTTCTTTGAAAGTTTTACTTTTGAAATTAATAAAACATCGGCCGACGAAGGCTTCACAAACTGCGCCCTTGTCCGACCAAATTGTCATTTCGTGAGCGCCTGGCAATGTGTTGAGGTAGTAGGCAGCTTCAATGCTGCCTTCGCCCATACCCTTGAGGTTGACGATCATATTTTTTGGCAATATTTCCGAAGCATAGGCGAGAAAGTGCGGTTTGATGTAAAAAAGACTAAGCAGGAGAATCGGAATAACAATTAAATAGGCGACATAGGTCGGAACAAAATCTTTTATTTTTTTGATTTTCATAAATTGTTTGGCTCCGATTGCTGCCAGAACAAAAACCAGCGGATAAGTCATAATTTGATATCTGACGGTGGTGACAACTTCATTCACAGCGGAACCGAGATAGAAAATCAAAATGAAAATGATGATGTAAACGACAGTGATGGTGTTGCGTTTTAATTCTTGATTTTTGAAAATTCTAAACACTGAAAAGATAATAAAAAACAACACAAGTGGTGAAACGCTAAACATCAAGCTGTATAAGTCTCCGGAGATTGCGTTGGTGTATTTTTGCAAAACATTGCCTTCGCCAATCCCTTTGGGCGAAGCAATGATTGATTCAAGATTGATAATATTGATTCCGGTGTAAACGTGCAAAAAAACAAAAGCGGCAAAAGCTAGAAATATCCCTCCGATAATTTGCATAAGTAATATTTTGTGGCGAATGAAAAAGTTGAATATTGGAGTGGAAATTTTTTCTTTAAGAACAAATATATCCAGCGCAAGCAATCCGATAATCGTCGCGAAAATTGGCCAGGTGGATGAGAAAACTTCATTGCCGACCGTGGCATTGAAAAGAACGGAAAATTTTATCCAAGTGGCAGGAAAAAAAATGAAAGCTGTCAATATGGCGATACCGAAAAGAGTCAAATAATTTTTGAAAGCTTGGGGTAGATATTTTCTTAATTCGATATTTTTGTGTGTATGCAGGATGTATTCCAAAAGGAAAATAAAAAAGAAATAAACAAATAAAATATTGGCAACATATTTAGTGATGACGGAAAGTCCGAGAAAAAATCCGGAGGCAAGCAAATATTTCCTTTCATTTTTTTCCAGAAAGACAAATAGATTAAGAGTGGAAAGAGCGGTCAAAATCCAAAGCATCGAGTCGGAATTGATGATCAGAGAAATTCCCAAAAGGATAGGGGAGAAACCAATGAAGATAGTGGCAAATCGAGCCGTGGTTTTTCCGAGCAATTTTTTGATGAGAAAATAGAAAAGAGGCAAACTCAACAAAGTGAAAAGAAAGACCGGTAGACGCAAATGATAGTAGGCATCGCGAATCGTTTCGACTTGCTCTGGTGTTTTTGGTTTTTCTCGCAAACTTTCATAATCTCGCGGATCATCAATAAAAGGCAGTCCGGCGCCGGAAACTATTGCTAGCGGTATTCCCGGTTTATCGCAAATGTTGGTGCTGCGCCATTGTTTTTCTTTAATACTTTGCCAAAATTTTGGCACCCGGTCATATGACCAATAGGGCTCATCTACGCCGGAGAAATTTTTCAGCCTTGATAAGCCAAAATATAAACTGGATGAGATTATAGAAATGAAAATAAGAACAGTGATGATTGATTTGCTTTTCATAAAAAATAATAATTTGATAAAAATTAGTTTATAGGTATTGTAGCAGGATTAACAACTTTAATAAAGTCGCTTTCTTTATTGTTAATATTGATTTTGAAATCGTAAAATTCATTCGGTGAATAAAGTTTTTTCACATCAACGGCTCCGACAGTGGTGTAGAAAGGCGAATTACTGCGAAATGCTCGACTGGTTGTTTCTTTTTTCCCGCTTGTCGATGCCACGATGTAGTCAAATTTAAAATTGGCAAGATCTTTATAGTTGAATCCGGTTTTGCATCTGCCGACAAATTTTTCACAAACCTGTTTTTTATCCGACCAAATCACTAGTTGATTGGCGTTGGGCAGGCTGTTGAGATATTGGGAGATTTCCCAACTTCCATCGCCCATATCCTTCAAGTTTACTATGAATTTTTCCGGCAACAATTTGGATGAATAGGCGAGAAAGAATGGTTTTGTCTGAAAAAGTGAAAGGATGGAAATGGCAACAATAAAAAATACAAGAAAATAGAATTTTATTCCGGAAAAATATTTTTTCAGTATGCTCAAGCCAATTAATTCGCTTAATCCAATGGCGGCAATAATTGAGGCGATGGGATAGTTCACTATTTGATATCGAACAGTGGAGCTTATGTTGGAAATAGAATTGCCTAAATAATAGATGAATATAAACAGGAGCAAGGAAAATGCATATATCAATGAGTTGTCTTTTGTGATTTCTGCGCGTTTTATTTTTATCAATAATATTATTGCTAGCGTGAACATAGCGGATACCAACGGAGTTAGTCCGAATAACAATGAATAGAAAGCGGAGGAGAAATTAAGTGGAAATTCTTGCGATAACGGCATATCTGATTTTGGAGCCGAAAGTATTTCTTCAAAATCGTAGAATTTCATTTCTGAATAGGTATTGAAAAAAACAAATGCGACAACAGCCAGAATGACGAAGCTGAGAGTTCTGATGAAAGCCGTTTTGTGGATTGAAAAGAAATCGCAAATTTTTCTGGAAATGAAACTTTTCAAAATAAACGCATCTGCCATAAAAGCGACAATAGCGCCGACGACAAAAGGCCATACTTTTTTGAGAGCCAGGCTGTATATGGTTGTGTTCAAAAGTTCTTTTGGTTTGATCCAGGCGGATGGATAAAAAACAAAGATGGTTAGCAGCGCGATAGCGACAAGCATCAGATAGTCGCGCATTGATTTTTTAAAATATTTTATTTTATCTTCCGTTTTTTCGTAGTCGCTCAAAATATATTTCAAGAAGATTAAGGCTAGCAAGAAAGGAAATAATAAATTGGCTATGAATTTGTTAAGAATTCCCAATCCCAGAAGGAGGCCGGTTAAATATAAAAATTTTTTATTTCCTTCTTTCTGATAAATCAGAAAACTGAGCAGCGTCAGCGGCATCAAAATCCAGATAATAGCGTCAGTGTTTACAATGAGAGAAATTCCCAAAAGAATAGGTGAAAGTCCCATAAAAACAACCGCCAAAAGAGCGATTTTTTCAGAGAGAAGTCTTTTGATCAGAAAATAAAAAGCAAACAGGGAAGCAAGAGTAAATAAATAGACTGGCAAACGAAGGGAGAAATAAATTTTGCTCATCATAGCTAGCTGCTCCGGAGTTTTTGGTTTGAATTGTAATTCTTCATAATCTCTGGGATCGGGAATGAAAGGCAGTCCGGCTCCGGAAATCATCGCCAAAACAATTCCCGGTTTGTCGCACAAATTTGTTCCTCGCCAATTTCCTTTTTCAATGCTGCGCCAAAATTTCGGAACCCGATCATACGACCAAAGCGTTTCATCTACGGCTGTATATTGAGCAATTCTTGGAAGACCGAAAAAAAGATTGACAGCGATTACTGTGAAAATTATAAGAATGTGGATCGTTTTTTTATTCATAAGCTTATGCAATCTAACTTTTTAGCGTTGATTGTTTATTTTTTAAAATTTTTATATAATAAAAAAATGTAAAGCATTTTTTTGTATCCTAGATAATTTTAGCATAAGGATTAGGAAAACAAAAGACGAATAAATTCAACTTTTGAAATCATAAATATGAAAATTGACAAGCGTCATAAAATTTTTTTATTTGCCATTGTTCTGTCTCTTTTAACTTACTTTATTTTTTTTGGTCAATTTCTGAAATCGGATTATTACTTTTGGAGCAATGACGGACAAACGTCGGATGCCCAGACAAAACATATTCCAGCCAGGGTGTATTTTTATGAAAAAATTGTTCAAGAACATTCTTTTCCTTTTTGGACAGAAAAAATGTATTCCGGTTTTCCTATTTATGCCGATCCGGAAAACGCTTATTTGAATCCTGTTAATGACGCGAGTATTTTAATATTTGGTCCGTGGCTTTCTTATAAATTTTTGCACATACTTGAATATTTAATAGGATCATTGAGCTTGTTTTTTCTTTTAAGACGCAAAGGGATTGGAATTTGGGGTTATGCGGCGGCTAATGCGATTTTTTATTTCAATACTTTTTTTATCAATCACCAAGTTCATTTTAATATGATTATGTCGCTTTATTTGCTTCCGACAGCAATTCTTTTGACGGATTTGTTTATAGAAAAAAGAAAACTTAGTCTGATATTTTTTCAATCCTTGGTTTTGACCAATGCGATTTTATGGGGTCATATGCAGTCAGTGGTTCTTTTGGGTATGGGAATATTTTTATATTTGGCTGTTTTTTCTTTCAAAAAAATGCGTTTAGCGACATTCTTTTTTTATTTGGTCACTGTTATTTTTTTGGCAATTGTCATAACTCTTCCTCAAATAGTTCCCACTTATGAACTGCTTGCTCAAAGCACTCGGGATTCCGGAACGGATTACTTGAAAGGTTCGTTAAGCCCTCGTATGGCTATTTTTTCTTTTGTTCCATATCTTTTTGGAGGATATACGAATTTTATTGGAGAAGAAATAAAAAACGGCTTTGGTTATGGAGAAATATATACCTACGTTGGCATTAGTTCAATGATATTATCTGTTTTAACTTTGCTTTTTTTAAAAAAAACCAGGGAAGTTATTTTATCTTTTGTGTTTATTTGGGTTTTTTTGATATTTGCTTTTATGGATAGCAATAAAATATTTCCCGATAACACCCCGGTTATTACTCTTTTCAGATTTTGGGTAAGAACAGCAGTTCTTTCCAGTTTTGGAATCGCTCTTCTGGTGGGAATATTTATTGAAAAAATAAACGAAATTTCCTATAAAGATATACGAAAAAATATTTTTTTCGTGTTGGTTCCATTGGCGTATATATGGATATTGATTAAAATGGAATCGGGAGGAATTGTCAAAGAAATTAATCCTTATGTTTCTTTTCAATATATCAGAAATTATCCGTATTTTTTCGCTTTATGGATGATAGTGTTGGTTTTGGCTATTGTTTTGACGTTATTTGTTATTCTTAAAAAATGGCGTCCCGATATTCTTCCTAAAATTTTAACGGTAATCAAGATTGTTTTTGTTGTCATAGTGTTTTTTGATTTGATATATTTTAGCAAGGATGTGCTGGCTTCCAGATTGCATAATATTTCCAATTTTAAAATCGCTTCCATTCCCAAAGAATTGGAAAATAAAAGATCCATACTAAATTCACGTTCGGTGGCGGGAATGGAATCTCTTTATTATAAAAACTGGAGTCCGCTTGGAAGCAGCCAGCTCAAATCGAAAGAATATGTGAATTATTGCAATAGATTCGATTTTAAATTGCGGGGAGTATCCCTTTCCAGTGACTTGTTGCCGATGGAATATCAAAAATTAAAAGAAATAGGGATTGCTTCCATTTTGACCCCTAATGGAATCACTAACTTAAACAATAATAAGCTTGATTTGATAAAGAATGATTTGAAGGGTGATTATTTAAAAAAGAAAGAAGGTCATTTGATTTTGGAAGTCGATAATCCTGAGGATATGGTAGTAAGCACATATTTGAGGTATGATTCCGGTTGGAAAGTGACTATTGATGGAGAAAAAACTGAAATAGTCAAAAACGATATCTTTTTTGATTTTCCACTGGAAAAAGGTCAGCATTTGATTGAAATTCGTTATTATCCTAAAACTTTTTATGTCGCAATAATTTCCAGTTTGATAGCGGGAACTGCTATTTGGTTAATTCTTTATTTTTTCAAAAGAAACATTAAAAAATGTTTTCTTGATAACTAATAAATGGAAACAAAATCTAAAATAATCATAGCTTGTCTCGTTCTAATCATTGCCGTAGGAATTTTTTTGCGGATATATAATTTTGATGGCTGGTTGTTTTTTCAGGCTGATCAGGCGCGCGATTTCAATTTGGTTAGTCGAGCAATCAATAACGGACCAGAATGGCTGCCGCTTCTTGGTCCGAAAGCGGGCGGGACATTTTTGCGACTCGGTCCGATTTTCTATTATTTTGAATACCTCTCGGCTTTGATTTTTGGAATCGGCAGCCCTGCCATTATGGCGTATCCTGATTTGTTTTTTTCCATTCTTTCAATTCCGCTGCTATTTCTGTTTTTGAAAGAATTTTTTTCGAATAAATATTCATTATTGTTGACAGCCGGATATGCGATTTGTTTTTTTGAAATTCAATACTCCCGTTTTGCTTGGAATCCGAACTCGCTGCCGTTTTTTAATTTGCTTTTTTTCTATGCTGTGTATAAATTTTTTCAGACAGACAATGGAAAAGCGAAATTTTGGTGGGCAGCGTTAATTGGAGCGGCGTATGCCATAGTTGGTCAGTTGCATTTTGTCAGTATGTTGAGTTTGCCGATTGCTTTGGCGGCTATTTTTTTGATTCGAAAAATATCGTTCAAAAATATCAAAGAGCAGTGGCTGAAATATTTGGGCGTAATATTATTGACGTGTCTGATTTTTTATTTGCCGGCAATTTTGAGCGATTTTCAAACAAACGGAAATAATACGCTTAATTTTATCAAATCAATAGGACAAAAAAATTCCGACACGACAAACCTGGCGTCATTGTTGCAAAAAGACGCTTTTGTGTTTTCAAAATATTTCCTGGTTATTCTGACTGGGATTGTCGATGCCACAAAAATTACAATAAATTTATTTATCAGCGTGTTAGTGTTGCTTTTTGCGGCTGGTGTTTTCGCGCTCAAAAGAGAGAATGATGGAAAGAAGAAATTTTTTATCGCCTTGGTATTTGTGTGGTTTTTCTCCTATTTTATTACCTATTTTCCGCTCGGATCAAAACTGCAACCCAGGCATTTTTTGGTGATTCTTCCGCTAGCTTTTATTTTTGTCGGTTTGTTGGCGCACAGTCTGGAAAAGATATTTAAATTTAAATATGTCGCATATTTGGCAATGATTGTTTTACTTGTTCCAATTATCACAAATGCATACAATATGAAGGTTTGGTTTTCTGAAATTTCGGATTCACAGAAAAAAATTTCAACTTATAGAAAATCATCACTGTTGAAGTCGGTTGGTGGCGAATCCTGGTGGCATTTGAAAAAAACTTCCGAATTTATGCATAATGATTGCGAAAAAAGCAGAATAGTTATGATTCCTCCCAAAGAAAGTTATCGGAGTTTGTATGATTATGCTATGGAATATGTGGGAGAAAAAAGACCGTATTCCATACAATGGGGTTCATTTGAAAGAGATAACAATGCTTGTTTTTATGTGATTGGATTTGCGAAAAATGATATTTCAGACAGATTTGGCGACGCGCTTCAAAGAATAAAATATGTTCAATTTGGAGATATGGCAGTAACGCGTTTTTCTATTATTGATGATCAAGCTATAAAGAAAATTAAAAATCCTTTCAAAAAAAACAATAAGAGAGGGATTGAAATTGAATATAATAATGCTGTTATTATTGAAGAGGAAGAAAATATTGATTTGGATACTGGCAATAATAATTTTGAAGAAATAAGCGATAGTGGTGATGAAAATTCTTTAAGCGAAGACATAAGTTTATTGCTGGATAATGTCGGCAGGGAAGATCGAGTTTTTTGGAAAGATTTGTTTGATGGTAAAATGGAATAATTTTTATTAAAAGTATCTATGCGTAAATTTTGGAAAAATATGACTCCGAATAAAAAAACAATTTTGCTGTTGGCAGTTATTGTGATTGTTGGCTTTGTTTTTCGATCCTATAATTTTTCCGAATGGCTGCGGTTTAATATGGATCAGTCGCGCGACATCAATCTGGTTGAAAAATCAATCGAGGAAAATTCTTGGCCATTGCTTGGACCGAAAGCGGGAGGAACCGATTTTAAGCTTGGCCCAATTTTCTATCATTTCCAGATTATTTCGGCTAAGATATTTAGCGCTGATCCTGTTTCAATTGCCTATCCGGATTTGTTTTTTTCAATTCTTTCAATCCCGTTATTTTTTTTGTTAGCGAGAATTTTATTCAACCGATCAATCGCGCTTTCTTTGAGCGGTCTTTTTTCTATTTCATATTTTGTCATCAAATATTCTCGTTTTGGATGGAACCCGAATTCAACCCCGTTTTTTGTGATGCTATTTATTTATGCTGTCTATCAAATAAATAACATTCAGGGAAGGAAAAAGAATTTGTGGGCGATTTTGGCGGGAGTTTCAATGGGAATCGGAGTTCAATTGCACACAACATTGATGATAATTATGCCGATCAGCGCTTTGATTTTCGCGTATTATCTTTTCAAAAATAAAACACTGACCAAGGCTTGCGTCGGAATTGTTTTTATTGGAGCAATGCTAGTTAATGCTCCGCAAATTGTGGGAGAATTACAAACAGGCGGTTTAAATACACGGGCATTTATATGGGGAGTTATGGATAAAAATGGACGCAATAATAATTTTGGAAATAATATTATTTTGAATGCAACTTGTCATATTCGGGCTAACTATGGAATATTGTCATCCTATAGCAATGAAGAAAATTGCGGGTATGATGATATTGTCAGAAAGTCAAAAAAATTAGACAGCAAGAAAATGGTTTTTTCCGACAAAATTATCTTTACGTTATATTTATTTGTGGCAACAATTTTTTCTTTAGGGGGATATTATCTGGCGTTTCGCGAATTCAGAAAGGAAACTGATTTGAACAGGAAATTTTTTGCAAAATTAGCTCTTTCTTATGTTTTTTTGACATTTGTATTTTTCACGGTTTGGGCAACAGAATTGTCGATGCGATTTTTTTTGATTTTGGAATTTGTTCCATTTTTACTTTTGGGATTTTGGTTGAAGTTTGCGCAAGAAAAACTTAAAAAACGCTGGATTACAATCGCGTTTATTGCGTTGTTCTCCTTGTTGAATTTACAAAAAAATTATTCGGTTTTCAATGATTTGCAATTTGGAGGCAGGGAAGTGAATGGAGATTTTGAATATATTACATTAGGCGAAGCGAATTTTGTGATTAAATATATCAAGGAGAATAATGACGGAGACAGTGTCGCGTATATGGACGCGCAAGCTGGATATTTGTTTAAAGCATTTCGATCACTGCAATATGTGGCTCAAAAATCAGACATTGAGTTGGTTGAATTTGGCAAAGAAATAAATTTAGCAAGCGGATCAAGACTGTTTTATTTGAAAAACGCCGGTGAAAAATGCGAATTGCCGGACAAAATTTTGAAAAAGTATATTATTGAAAAATGTGAAATATACAGGCAATTTTCAGTCTTTGCTTTACGAGTGAGATGAAAATGGGTTATTATATTGTTATGGAAAAAAATAAAAAACTTATTTTTGGAATAATTTTCGCTGTCATAATTGTTGGCGCTTTTTTTGCGAGAACTTATGAATTCAAGGACTGGCTATACTTTAAGATGGATCAAGGCCGTGATGCCCAATTAATCAGTCACGCTGTGAATGAAGGGGCGGCTATGCTTCCGCTTTTGGGACCAAGAGCTGGCGCGACGGATGTGGACAATGGATTTTTGCGGCTTGGACCGATTTATTACTATTTCCAATATCTTTCCGGAGTAATTTTCAACTCTACTAGTCCGGAAGTGTTTGCTTATCCCGATTTGTTTTTTTCTATGCTGGCTATAATATTGCTTTATTATTTTGCAAGACTTTATTTTTCTCAAAATATTTCATTGCTGATTATGGCGATGTACGCCTTCTCATTTCTAATTATTGAGTATTCCCGTTTTGCTTGGAATCCAAATCCATTGCAATTTTTCGTTTTGCTGACATTTTTTGCGCTGTTAAAATTTTTTAACGCGCAGGAAAATAGAGCCAAGCTAGGTTGGCTGGCGCTTTGGTCATTGGCTTTGGCAATTGGGTCGCAATTGCATTTCTTCGGATTTTTTGTCTTGGTCGGCGTTTCCGGACTCTGTATTTTGCTTCGCAGTGAATTTTGGAAAAAAGAAAATCTGGCGATAATCCTGTCTAAAAACTACTTTAAAAAAATTGCGGCATATGCGCTTGTTTTTGTTGCCGTGTTTTCTTTTATATATACTCCGGTGATTGTCAGCGATGTGATGAGAAAAGGGGAAAATTCGAAAAATTTTATTCAAGCTCTTAGTTCCAAGCCAACCGACAAGCCTTTTGTCGACAAAGTTGTCAAAAACTTTACGGAAAATACTAAATATTACACTATTATAACCACGTCATTTTTTACGGTTGGAAAAGCGGAAAATAGTCTTATGTCGGTCATATTTACGCTAGCCCTGCTTGTTATTGGAGTTTTTTTGACTATTCGCGCTCTAGGAAAGGAGCAGGAGCGAATAAAGAAAGATTTCCTGGTCTTGTTGTTTGTTTGGATTGGAATATTTTTTATTCTGACAATCCCGGTGTCCTTTCAGTTGCGTCCGAGATTTTTTATTTTAGTATTTGCCATTCCATTTATTTTGGCGGGAATAATCTTTGATTTTTTTCAGGAAAAATTTCCGCAAAGAGCAACTTATTTGATTACAATTGTTTTCGTGATTATTTTTGGTTCAAATGTCTATGGAACACTGGCTTGGTTTGGGGAGCAAAAAAATTCACAAATCAAAGATGTTGAAGTGGATCGCACAATAATCCTGAAAACTAAGGATGGTGTAACATTGGGACAATTGCAAAAAGCGGTAGATTTTATGTATGCCGAAAGAAAAGAGCAGAATATGGTTTATTATTATGTAAAACCCGAACATACACAGCCGATAAAATATTTGCTTAATCAAAAAAATGATCTAAGCTTGCAGTTTGCGACGCTAGGATCCACTCCAACTGTGAATCCGAACGCGCAATTTTTTGCGATAATACCTTCACATACCAAGTTGAATTCCCTGGAAAGCAAGTTCGATCAGAAGTTTAAAGAATTGTCTTTTGAAAATGTCGGACAAATATCGGTGTATGAAATAAATTTTTCAGACAGGGTAACTTCCAAAGATTTCAGAATAAATAAAAAATTTGAAGCGACAGACCGGCTTTTCTGGAAAGATGTTTTTGGTATGGAAAAGGAAATAGACGAAGAAGGAATGGATGAAGTGAATATGAATGAATAAAAAACTAGGCTGCTGATTTTTTTCTTTGCGCTATATTTCGAAGGAAGACGATGTCTTCTTTTTTAATTTCTCCCAATAAATAAAGAACTATTAGATATAGAACAAAGGCTACCAATGATGAAAATAAAAATAGCAACTTGGAATCAGGCAAAACAAATGTGGCAAGAAGTAAAGCGGAGGAAGCGGTAATTATTCTTAGAAGATCTTTTATTTTTATGCGCACGGAAAAAAGTTTATTTATAAAATAAAGCATTACTGTCATTATGACAAAAGAAGTTATGGAAGTCGCAATGGCTGATCCGATAATTTCGTATTTTTGAATGAAAAAATAGTTTGATATTGAATTGACGATAAATCCCGCAAAAGCTATCCACATAGGAATCTTTACTTTTCCAGCTCCATTAACGACGAAACTGAGCACGTAAAAAATAGTTAAGAATCCGACACCTATGGCCAAAATTGACATAGCTGTCGCTCCTTCGGAAAAAGAATTTCCATAGAACAAGCTGAGAATTTGTTTTGAATAAATCGACATCAAAATAATCGCGGGGAAAAGCAACACCAACATAATTCTCAGCGAGCTGGATATGATGGAAAAAGTTTCCTTATGATTTTCCTGGGAAGTTGTTTTTGAAATAGTTGGCAAAAGAATTATTGTCAGCGCATAAAAAAGATAGTAGGGGATTCTGGCTACTGTCAGCGCGCCGTTATATATTCCGGTAATATGTTCATTTTTTAGGATTCCTTGAACTAAATAAAGATCAATAGAAATAAATATTTCATAGAAAAGCATAAAAAGAGTAATTGGCCAAGCGTAATTGGCTAATTTTTTCCAATCAAAAGACGCTGTTGAATTTTTTGGATATTGGGAAGAAACTCTTGTCTTATCAATAAAAAAAGCAATTAAAAAAACTGCCAAAGGAGCGATGGCATATCCATAAATAGATCCTTCGACCTTGAAAAAATAAGCGAGAGCAACAATGATTATAACCCTGAAAATCGAACGCAATGTTTTAAGAATCGATTGTAAAAGAAATTTGTGTATTCCTGTGTAGAAATAAAAATAAAAAGAAGCAGCGGCGAAAGAGGGAATTATGAGAGTCGAAATTCTAAATAATCTTGTCAATGACGGATCTCCCAAGATATTCGCGATGACGGGAGAGATAAGAAAAAATACCAGTGTGGTTATCCCGATTACTGAAATTTGCAGCCAAATCGCTTGTTTTTTGATAGCGGAAACCATTTCCGGCTTGGTTTCAAAAAATTCACTGAGATATTTGCTCATTGCGGTTGGAATCCCGTTGCCGATGAGAATTATTATCATCGTGGTCAATGTGATAACCAATCCATAGCGTCCGTAATCGGCGGGACCCAATATGCGTCCCATAGCGCTGTGGATAATATAACCAGAGAGATTATATATTATCTCTGAAACAGTCAGCCAAAAAGCGGATTTGAGGAGAAAATTTTTTGACATTTTTTTATTGAAATAGTTTTACTGTTTTTTTAACTTCTTCGAAAATATCTTCAGGATTTCTGTTGCCGTCTATTTTTTTCAAATTCCATTTTTCCGTATTTTTTTCAAACAAATCTCTTTTAGCGCGAAGATATTCAATGCCTTGATCGGGAATTCTTTTTCTTTGCATTATTATAGCCGGATCAGCTTCAAGATAGAAGGCGGCGCTGGGAGTCGGAATAAACTTCTCGGCAAAAATCGCCCGATTATTCTTAGCGAGGTATTTGATGTTTAGGACACTGTCAAAAAAATATCTGTCAGAGAGAATATAGTCATATTTTTGTTCTTCCAGACATTCATTCATATTTTTAAACCTGGCAATGTCAATCAAAAGAAATATTTTTCGGAGCTGTATTTGAACCCAATTGGCTTCAATAACGCTTTTTTCTTCAACGGATGTCCTGCATTTTCCGGTCAGTTTGCAAATAAGACAATATTTGGCCTTGAATTGTCGCAATTTTTTGGCAAAAGATTGTTGGATAGCGTGAAAATAGAAAACTTTTTTTCCTTGGTTTTCCAGGTAATTTTTGAGCAGTTCTATTTGAGTTGATTTTCCCGATCCATCCAGACCGGAAATAGCGATTATTTTTATCATTGTAGATATTTTTTTAATTTGAAATGGCAATTTTTGCGTATTTTTATATTAGCATATTTGATTGGTTCTTGCACGAATTGATGTTATAAATAAAAAAACGCCAGG
>AMFJ01019747.1_pt1 | contig 13479 bp, 11 predicted proteins | sample 427208 | NCBI WGS metagenome assembly AMFJ01 (sample SAMN02954298, study PRJNA114691) | groundwater metagenome | biome: aquatic; feature: subsurface aquifer; material: sediment; isolation source: subsurface aquifer sediment | place: USA: Rifle, CO | collected 2008-08
CTTTATTTATTTTTGCAAAAAAATAATCTTGAAAAGACAATGTATGCAGCAGCATTACAAATGCTGCGTATGAAATTTATTAAACAATCCTTGCCGTTTGCAAAAATATCACATCAACGCTTGCAATGGCTTGCTGACAAAGTAGAAGAAATTCATTTACCAGCTAATACAATGATATTTAATCAAGGTGAAATTGGCGACAAATGTTATTTAATTCGCTCAGGAAAAGTAGAGATTTTTTCTCAGGATGACGAGAAACAATTAGCAGTATTGAAATCACCCGCATTATTTGGTGAAGCAACATTAATAACACATACACCAAGAAACGCATTGGCAAAAACATTAGAAGAGACAGATTTATTGGTACTAAAACATGAATATTTATCTGAATTAATTGAAACAGAAAATAATGTTGCCAATATGTTTATGACATTCATGGTTGATAGAAGTCGACCAATGAAAAATCAGCATGTGACTGTGCACCAACGTACAGCAGCAGACGGACAGGAAATATCAATTTTAAAAAATCCAGATAATGGTAGTTATTTTAAATTGTCAGCAGAAGGAAGCTTTATTTGGGATCAATTAGATGGTAAACATACTTTGCAAGATATGACACTTGATCTTTCTGAAAAATTTAATGTATTTGCACCAGATATAGTGGCAGCACTCATTTCTAAATTATCCAAATCAGGATTTATTAGTAATATTGAAATAATGGATGATAAGCGTCTTTTGTCACAACCGCGCTGGGTCAGAGTCATGGTTAAGGTAAAAAAATTATTAGAAACAAGATTTACGTTTGGCGATGCAGATCAATGGGTAACACATTTCTATCATCAGTACATAAAATATTTATTTACTAGAACAGGGCAAATTTTATTAGGCATGATCGCCTTCATTGGCTTTATTTCATTTGCAATGAATACAAGTGATCTTTTGTTATTTTTTAGCTTTCAACATATGAGCTTGTTGTTACTGCTAGCATTAGTTCCACTTAGTTTATTTGGAGTATTTTTACATGAGCTAGGTCATGCGTTTGCAGTGAAAGCATTTAATCGTGAGGTACATTATATTGGTGTGGGATGGAATTTGTTTGCGCCAGTAGCATTTACGGACACCTCTGATATGTGGCTAGCAACCCGCAAACCAAGAATTATCGTTAATCTTGCTGGCATATTTATTGATATTGTAATGGCAGGGTTTTGTTCGATATTGCTAATGGTAATTTCAAATCCTTATATTCAAGGATTATTGTGGTTATTTTCACTTTATACTTACATTGGTGCTGTTCGACATTTAAATCCTATTCAAGATATGGACGGATATTATGCGTTAATGGATAGTGTTGATAAAAATCGTTTACGTCAATCTGCCGTATCTTGGCTAATAAAAAAATTTCCGCAAGCAATTCGAAAGCCACAGTTATTTAAAGACAATTGGCCTGAAATTATCTATTGGTTAGCTTGCATTATTTATATTATTTTAATTAGCACATTAACTTTAGTTTTACAGAATTTTGTTTTTATTATATTAGATATTAAATCAAATATTTATATTAGCCTGCTTTTACCATTTATTGTTGTTGTATTCATGAGCCTTGTTGTGATTGCTGATATTAAAAATCAGGCAGATGAATAATACTAAACTTTCATCGGCAAAATCACTAATTCTTTGCCAAGTAAATGTAAATTACGTTGCAAAGTGATAGCTGTTTCATTATGTAAAAAACGTGTAATAAAATTGTCATTTTCAAAAATTAATTTGCTAGAGAAAAAGATGCAATTAGAATATTTTTTACTAACTTTTTCAGCTAATTTTGCTAATTCTTCAACCGTGTCTGTACCAAAAGCAGCATATGCTTCAGCAGCAATACCATATTGATTACAGTAATCAACGAAGTATTGTAAATTCTCATTTACCGTATTACGCATGCTTTCTAGCGTATTTTGTCCAGCAAAACTTTCCACATCTACCACACCTGCACTAATAAAAACAAAATTTTTAAAGTGGCGTGGAAACATACGAATCACATTTAATAACGTATGCATGGCAACCCCAGGACTTTTACCCACTAAAATAATGGCGGTCGGTTGTTGTGGATCTAGTGCAACTGATTTGAGTGGTTGATCGATGGGTTGTTTTAATTGTATGTCAAGTTGCGAAAGTTTTTTATTAAATCGATTATAATGACGTTTAATGATAAGACATAACAAAATCACAGTGCAAGTGATGACTACAGTTAGCCAGCCACCTGATTCAAATTTGGAAATTAATGTAATTGCTAAAATACTACTGGTGATAATGAAGGCGAGTAGTGAAAATAAAAATCGCCATAGCCAGCGTGATGAAGCTGTTTCTCGTTTAGTTATCCAATAAACGCACATGCCAAATAAGGATAATGAAAAAGTTAAAAATACATTAATACTGTATAGGACAACTAACAGAGAAACTTTACCTTGGCACCATAATAAAATGGCTAATGCAAAAATACCAAAGAGAATCAAACCATTTTGAATGACAAGACGAGTCGAAAGGTGTCGAAATCGATTTGGCATCCATCCATCAATGGCCATATTCGCAAGTACACTGGGGCCTGCTAAAAATCCTGTGTTTGCTGCAACAAATAATAATCCTGCTTCTAACAATAATGTGATGATCAAAACTATTTGACCTGCTTCAGAGTTGCCTAAAATAGAATGAAACACAACGGCATTTAATGTTTGTCCTGTGACAGGTTCTGGTTGCCATAACAGAAAAAGAAGAATTATACCGCCTGCTGTCATACTTAATGAAACAGCCATGTACAACATGGTCCATTTACCTGTTGCAACACGCGGCTCGCGCAAGCGATTGACATTATTTGATACGGCTTCAAGACCAGTGTACGTTCCACTTCCAAGCGAATAAGCATGCATAATTAAAGCAAGTACTGGGAATAATCCCAATGTATTAATTGTATCTTTTGTTTCTTGTATGGTGGCAGGAATGATAAGTGTTAATCCCTCGCGATGTGCGATAATGCCATAAAGAATTAATATGATGTGAATGACAAAAAATCCTAAGAATATAGGTAACAAAAATTTAATTGATTCTTTCATGCCGCGCATATTGAGAAGAATGAGAATGCAAATTAGCATGACTTCAGCCAGTAATTTATAAGGTAAAAAAGTGATGGGCATTAAACTGAAAAATTGATCCATTGCACTTGCGGTTGAAACAGCGATTGTTAGTGCGTAATCGACAATTAATGCTGCACCAGAAATTAATCCGATATGTGCACCTAATAATTGTGAAGCAACTTTATAACCACCGCCGCCGCTCGGGAATAATTCAATGACTTGATTGTATCCAATCGAAATAATGAAAACAGTAAAAGCTGTTGCAATTGCAATATACAATGCAAAATGCGTATGTTGACCTAAAGCAATATAAGCCTCTTCAGGACCATAACACGAAGATGAAAGACCATCGGCACCAAGTCCCACCCAGGCAAGAAAAGCGACGAGTGACACGTGGCGCAAGATTTGTGGATTAAATGGATTGAGTGGGTTGCCAATGACGAGTTGTTTAATCCGCTTTATAAAAGGCATAGCTTGTATTCCGTTACCTTTTGATGGGAATAATTATTTCATTTTTTGTAAGGTTAATATGCGTTTTTCAAGCGGCGGATGAGTTGAAAAAAGTGCGAGCCAACTTGTCTGGTGAGAAATTTTTAATGCAGCTAAAGAAGGCGCTGTGTTATCTTCTATAGTAGATTTAGCTTGTAAACGTTGTAATGCGGCAATCATTTTATCACGTCCCGCCAATTTTGCTCCGCCAACATCCGCGCGATATTCACGCCATCTTGAATAAGCGGCAACCAAAATGCTGCCAAGCAGGGTAAATAAAATATCGAAAATAATCGTAAAAATACTGTATGTCATATAAGAAAATTCGCCTTCTCTTTCATCACCACGTGACATGGCAATAGAAAGTGCGTAAGCAATAGCACGAGATAAAAATAATGCAAAAGAATTGATGATACCTTGCAATAATGTCATGGTGACCATGTCACCATTAGCAACATGTGAAATTTCATGACTGAGTACTCCCTCGATTTCACTTTGATTCATACTATTTAATAAACCTGATGAAACAGCGACAAGAGAATTATTTCTGGATGGGCCAGTCGCAAAAGCATTTAATTCAGGTGAATGATAAATTCCAACTTCCGGCATGGTTTTTAATCCGGCTTTACGTGCAAGTGCGTAAATGATATCGATTAAGTAACGTTCATTTTGTGTTGCAGTTTTGGGATTAATAATGACAACACCCATGGCCATTTTTGCCATGAATTTAGACATAAACAAAGAAATAAAAGAACCCGCCATGCCCCAAATCAAACAAAATATCGCAAGTTGTTGGTAATTAATTCCATAACGGGTGAGATAAGAATGCAATCCCAACACGCTGATGATGGTTGAAATCATGGTAATAATTAAAATATTAGTCGCGATAAAAAGAAAGACACGTTTCATATTTGTGATCCCAATGAATTTAGCCTAGGTATTATACCCATCATGAATCCAACAGTCACTTCTGCTGGATTCAGTTATTGTTCGATTTTAGATCTTATTTATTATTTAGCCTGCATACGCAATGCACCATCTAAACGGATGACTTCACCATTTAGCATGGTATTTTCAATAATATGTCGAGCAAGTTGTGCGTATTCATCTGGACGTGCTAATCGTTTTGGAAACGGGACCATGGCAGCAAGCGATGCTCTTGCTTCAGGAGAAATTTTTTCAAACATAGGTGTGTCTACCAAACCTGGTGCAATGGTCATGACTCTGATACCAAATTGTGCAAGTTCGCGAGCAGCTGGGAGTGTTAAACTGACAATTCCACCTTTAGAAGAACTATAAGCAGTTTGTCCAATTTGCCCTTCAAATGCCGCAACTGAAGCAGTGAGAATGATGACACCACGTTCACCCGTTTCTGCAATGACAGGTAAATTTTGCATGGCTGCGGCAGTGATTCGCATGACATTAAATGTGCCGATTAAATTAATTTCAATCACTTTGCGAAACTCATCAAGTGGCATAGGACCTTGTTGGCTAACCATGCGGCGTCCATGCACAATGCCTGCGCAATTGATGCAAATGCGTGGGGTGCCAATTTTTTCTTGTACTTCTGCTACGGCACGTTCAACATTTTCAGCATTCGTGACATCACATGAGATAGCAATGCCATTAATTTCGGCAGCAATTTTTTCCGCAGCTTGAGAATTTAGATCAAACAAAGCTACTTTTGCACCTTGTTTACTCAGTAATCTGGCAGTGGCTGCACCCATTCCAGAAGCACCGCCAGTGACAATAGCTGAACAATTTTTAATTTCCATGAAGCTATCCTTTTTATTTTTTAATTGAAAAGTGCGATATCCTACAACAAATATTCCAGTTAGGAAAATACGGTGATAACATGCGTCGATTATTGCGAAAGTAGGAACCCATATGAAAATTCTTGTTTCAGTTAAACGTGTTGTTGATTATAAAACGACAATTCGTATTAAGTCGGATGGATCAGATGTTGAAACGGCTAATGTAAAAATGTCTATGAATCCTTTTGATGAAATTGCAGTGGAAGAAGCAATTCGAATAAAAGAAAAAGGGATGGCAAGTGAAATCATTGCTGTTTCAATTGGTACAGAAGCTTCTCAAGAAACGCTTCGTACTGCATTAGCAATGGGGGCTGATCGCGCTATTTTAGTTAAAACTGATGTACAAGTTCAGCCACTGATAGCAGCAAAAATTTTAAAAAAAATAGTTGAACAAGAAGCAATTCAATTAGTTATTTTAGGCAAGCAAGCGATTGATACAGATAATAATCAAGTCGGACAAATGCTTGCTGCTATATTAAATTGGCCGCAAGGGACGTTTGCTTCCAAGCTTGAATTTCATGATGCAGGTGTCAGTGTGACACGTGAAATTGATGGCGGATTGGAAACATTATTTCTTAAATTACCAGCAGTTATTACAACAGATTTACGACTGAATGAACCACGTTATATTTCCTTGCCGAATATTGTTAAATCAAAAACTAAGCCCATTAACACGATTGGAGCGGATACATTAGGTCTCGATCTTGTATCAAAAGTAAAAACATTATCTGTTACGATGCCAGAAAAACGTCGTGCTGGAATACGTTTAGAAAACGTGGCTGATTTAATTAATCGCTTAAAGAATGATGAGCAGGTGATATGATGAAAATATTAATTATTGCAGAACATGATCAAACACAAATTAAACCTGCTACGTATCACGTCATTACAGCAGCTGCTAAATTAGGCACAGAAATTGATTTATTAATCATTGGCTCTGGTTGCGAGCAAGTGGCTAAACAAGCATTGTTACTTCCGCATATTAAAAATATATTTGTTGCTGATCATGAAGTTTATGCACATCAATTAGCAGAAAACAGCGCAGCGCTTATTGCTGAAATTGGAAAAAATTACGCTTATATTTTAACAGCTGCTTCTACATTTGGAAAAAATATTTTACCGCGAGTTGCTGCATTGTTAGATGTATCTATGTTAAGTGATGTGACACAAGTAGTATCTGCTGATACATTTGTGCGGCCTATTTATGCAGGCAATGTCATGACAACTGTGCAAACAAGCGAGCGAATTAAAGTGATGACTATCAGAACAACAGCATTTGCTGCTGTCAAACAAGATGCACCAGCAACGGCTGCTATTCATGCAGTATCAAATGCGATACCAAATACATTATCCAAATTTGAAGGACAATCATTAACTCAATCAAAACGTCCAGAACTCACTTCAGCACGAGTCATTATTTCAGGCGGCAGAGGATTAAAGAGTGCAGAAAATTTTCAGTTACTAGAATCGATTGCAGATAAATTAGGTGCAGCGATTGGTGCATCACGTGCCGCAGTTGATGCTGGATTTGCACCAAATGATTATCAAGTTGGTCAAACTGGTAAGGTGGTTGCGCCAGATTTATATATTGCTGTTGGTATTTCTGGTGCCATACAACATCTTGCTGGCATGAAGGATAGTAAAGTAATTGTTGCGATTAATAATGATCCGGAAGCGCCTATTTTTCAGGTAGCAGATTATGGATTAGTTGGTGATTTATTTAAAATCTTACCGGAAATCCAATCTGAACTGGAAAAAATGGTGTAGTCGAAATAGGAAATTAAATGGCATTATCAAAACACAAAGCAATCATATTCGTTGTATTAATGGGCATTATCAGCATGTTTGCTGATGTGACTTACGAAGGTGCGCGCAGTATTACGGGGCCTTATCTTCGAACATTAGGTGCAAATGCAGCGATAGTTGGTTTTGTCGCAGGATTAGGCGAATTTCTTGGTTATGGGTTGCGGTTATTATCAGGATATTTCGTTGATCGCACAGAACGATACTGGTTAATGGCAATTATCGGTTATGTCATTAATTTATTGTCAGTACCAATGCTGTCATTGACAGGAAGTTGGCAGTTTGCCTCTGGATTAATTGTTGCAGAACGCGTTGGTAAAGGAATTCGTAACCCTGCACGTGATGCTATGTTGTCATATGCGGGTGAGCGTATGGGAATGGGCTGGGGTTTTGGTTTGCACGAAGCATTAGATAAATTTGGCGCAATGCTTGGACCACTTCTCATTGCGTTAATACTTTTTTATCACACTAGTTATCAAGCAAGTTTTGCTTATTTATTTGTTCCAGCTTTTGTTGCACTCATGGTATTAGCAATCGCACGTTTTTATTTTCCGCATCCTCAACATCTTGCTGTTACCTTGCCTGTTGCTTCCGTCTCATTAAAAAAACATTCTACCTTTTGGCTTTATTTGATGGGCGCGGCATTCATTGCAATGGGATATGCTGATTTTCCTTTGATTGCTTATCATTTTGCAAATGTAAAATTATTTTTGCCAGTCATTATTCCTATTACTTATGCGATGGCAATGGGAATTAATGTTATTGCTGCACCAGTGATTGGGCGTTGGTATGATGTTAAAGGTTTTCCAATTTTAATTATTGTTTCAATCATTTCTTGTTTTTCACCACTACTTCTTTTTATGGGAAATGAAATAAGCGCTTTGATCGGTATTGCTTTATGGGGTATTGGTATCGGGACACAAGAGACATTGATGCGATCAATTATCGGAAATATGGTTGGCCATAAAACACGTGGAATGGCTTATGGCATTTTTAATGCAGGATTTGGTTTATTTTGGTTTTTCGGCAGCGCTATTATGGGAATTTTATACGATTATTCACCTTCTTATCTGGTGATATTTTCCATTGCAGCTCAAATATTAGCATTACCTTTGTTATGGAAAGTAAAAAATAACTTAATGAAAAATCCAAAATAAATGCTAAAAATTGCTATAATTAACATGAGGATTACTCAAGTTATCACGGTGAAGGCCGAATCCGCACAAATGAGGGCAGATGCTCATGTCATCAGAAGATAAAAAGAAATTAATTAAAAAAATAGAAGACCATGAAGATGAATCTGGCACTGACACTGGTACTAGTACCGGTGGTAAAAGTGGTCAGATAGAATTTCGTCAATTTATTTCAACAGGCGAAAAGTTACGCGATGATCTATTATCTCCAGAAGAACGCAAACGTCTATTAAGCATACATCAAGCAACACATGAATCACGTGTTGAGAAACAGCGAAAATTACGCGATGAAAGAAAAGATTTAAAAGAAAAAAAAATTCCATTACAAGCTTATCGTGAGGGCTTGGGTCGTGGAATGAATTCGCAATATAAATCTCATCCTGTTCTCAGTCGTAAAGCACAATTTAGCGGTGTCGATAGACAAATAAATACATTACCAACAGAAAATATTGCCGAAACGAATCAAGACAAACGTAATGAATTAGAATATCAATATCGATTACGTTATGCGTTAGAAAATGCGCCAAAATTTAATCCAAAACCCCAGCATAGGTAATTTGAATTATTATGATGACACTTGCCGACGCAATTATTCAGGAAGATATTAATAGTGTGCGTCAACTGCTTCGTTATGATGATATCAATCAAATTGACGAATATGGATTTACTCCACTAATTGAAACAGCTATTACTGATAACATTAATATTTGCAAATTATTATTAGAAAATCGTGCTAATCCAAATTTGCCAGATGTAACCGGTGGAACAGCATTACAATGGGCAGTCGAAAATAATAATATTGAAATGTGTAAATTGCTTCTTCAATATCATGCTAATCCAAATTCTTATAACTTATCTGGGCAACCTATTTTAGTGATGCCAATACTTAGACAACAATCAGCCATTAAAAAAATATTATTGCAAGCAGGCGCAGATCAAGTATTTGCTCAAGATTATATTAATACCAAATTAATTGGCCATCTATTTGAACTCGTTGGGATGGGATCAATTGTTGATCTTGATAATCAATATGTTGAAGTTGATTTAGAAGGATTTTATCTTGAAGTGACCATCGGTTTAATTTCCGATTCATTAGCTCAATTTCAAAATCATTTTGCTGCGCGACAATTGCGTCGTTATTCTGGATTAACACAATTTATTGTGCAAGTTATGCAGCGTGCATCAGAGTTAATCAAGTATCAACAATATCGCGTGAATTTAAAAAAACACGAAAACAAAATCAATCAACTTATTTCCCAACAACCATTATTAATTCCAGTTGGTTATGAGGGTCATGCAATCACTTTTATTTGTTATCAAGATATATGGGTGAAGTGTGATAGACGTGAAGATAGCCGACTGTATGATAACATCATGTTTTATCGAATCAAAAATCCTCAAAATATGACAACAAATTTTGTGAAAAATTTAATTTATGTTAAGCAATCTAGTGAATTTATTAATGATGAATTAGATAAAATATTAGGATTAGAACCACTTACTGAACTTAAAATCGATGCGCAAATTAGCGGTAATTGTTCATGGGCTAACGTAGAAGCGACAATCCCCGCATTATTTTTTTTGATCATGATGACATTAAATCAAGATCAACAAGCCCAATCTTATTATAAAACACTGGCACTGAATTTTTTTCAGCGTTGGCGTGAATGGAATAAGGATAGAGCATTGCATCTCTGTATTCAACGATTCCACGAAGGAGATTCCATCAGAAAAGCATGTATAGCGGAAATATTAACAGCAATACTTTTTCAGCGTTGTCATCCGAATAATTCTGCTGATATATCACGAATCGAATTAATTTTATCTGCATTATTAAAATCACCTTACGAATATTTATTGAAAAATTATATCCGAGTTTATTATTACAAAGGGCATGAAGAAGAAGGTAAACAATTTGCTGAACTATTAAAAAGTTATGGTGTTTCAATTTGATTTATGTTGCTCTTAAATATATATTGCATTCACTATTTCTTTCAATCAGTAAGGTAAGCATCAACAATCGTTTGATCTTGAACCCAAGTAAAAATTTTCATATTTAAGTCAAATTGCGGTTCACATTTTTTTGCTTGTTCAAAAGCATAATCAATTGTTTCACCGTTTTGCACAGCAAAAAGAAAAGCAAAGTCTGCGTCTTCCAGTGACATTAATTTAATTTCTATGCCACGGCGAATGATAAGTAATTTAATACCACCGCTATTAACATCAAATGATTCATTCGCACTGTTTTGGCAAAGATCAATAATTTTTAAAATGGGATAATAAAATTGAACAACCTGACTGGCTGGATGTAAAAGAAAATGTAATTGCGAATACTGGTCTTTAGTGATCGTTGAAATATTCTTTGTATCAAATCCATCATGATTTGCTGCAAAATAAATGCGATGACATATCCATTCAAAATAAGCAACCTCAGATAAATACACAAAATCTTTAAGTGGAGAAAATTCAGCAATAAAATCGCTAACATATTCGCCATAATCATGTAAATTTGCACTACGTGATGGATATTGTTTTATATATTCTTTCGCTGTTAAATGAAAAAAATCTTTACCTAATAATGATAAAATTAATGGGTAGGTAGTTTTTAAAGTATTAATGAGGTGTGAAAATATATTATTACGATAGATAAAAATGTTTTGTTCTGGTTGTGCAACAGAAGTTACATTGTTATCTAAAAATATTTGTTCAATCAATTCAACCTGCAAGTTTTGTAGCGACATGCACATCCCTCATGATTTGTTCTGCGCGAAATGCTTCAAGACAGAGCGTTTCTATTTGAGGTAAATTAGTATCCCATTCTATGATAGTTGGTTTTGTTCCGAGTAATTTGACTGCTTCACGAAATAAATCCCATACAGCGGGAACAATTGCTTGATCATGACTGTCAATTAAAATTTCTTTTTCTTGGATTTTCATCGTGTTAAATCCAGCGAGATGAAATTCATGTACGCAATTAGCAGGTATCAGGGATAAAAATTGTTTTGGATTAAATCCATGATTAGTGGCGTTAACATAAATATTACTGATATCTAACAAAATTCCGCAGCCTGATTGTATGGCAACTTCTCGTAAAAATTCACCTTCTGGAATAACGGAATCTGAAAAGGTGACATAATTAGCAATATTTTCTATCAATAGTTGGCTTTGTAAATAATCTTGTACTTGTTGAATGCGCGTTACAACGTGAGTGAGTGATTCTTCAGTAAAGGGAAGTGGTAATAAGTCATGAAAATATTGGCCATTTATCGATGACCATGAAAGATGATCCGAAACTAAACAGGCATTGATACGTTTTTTGAGATCACGAATTTTTTTTAAATGCTGCCAATTAAGTTCATCAGCCGAGCCAAGAGATAAGCCCACGCCATGCAAACTAATTGGATAATGTTGGCAAATTTGGTCTAAGTAATAAAGGGCTTTACCGCCTTCAGCAAAATAATTTTCAGTATGGATTTCAAGCCATGCAAGAGTAGGCCTTTTTTCCAGCACATCTTGATGATGCTGTGTTCTTAAACCTATACCCGTCAGCTTAAGCGGTTTCACGTTTTTTTTCTTTCCCAGATTAATATGAGCTTACAAATGATAATTTTCTCTCATATTAATCAAGAAAGATAGAGGAAAGTACAGTGCTATATAATCCTTAAGTTTGTGGTGGTTTAGTACTTCCGCCCACAATTTTATTACACAAACCTGTCGGCATATAAACCCAAGCATCTTTCGCGCCATCTATTTTTGCTTCGCCAGCGCAAGAATGTGAGGCAGTGCCGCAGTCGTTCATGCCGGCTTTTGTGACTCCATAACATTTTTCCATGCCTTTGATATCTGATCCCATACTTGAGTCCATTTTTTGAGACGAATTAGCAGCAATAACAGGACCTGTTAAGCTGATAGCTAAAATAGCTGTAATCGCTTGTTGAATGATTTTTTGATTTGACATGTAAGGCCTCCCACTATTTTTAAAGATGAAAATTTTCATCAAAAGCTTGGCGTGCGATAATCAAGCGCATAATTTCATTTGTGCCTTCTAGGATTTGATGCACGCGAAGATCACGAAAATATCGTTCAATGGGATATTCACGTATATAGCCATAACCACCGTGCAACTGTAATGCTTGATTACAAATCTGAAATCCCAAATCAGTTGCAAAACGTTTTGCCATAGCACAATACATAATGGCGCGAGGATCTTTGTGATCTAATGCATAAGCTGCTCTATGCACCATTAGTCGAGATGCTTCAAGCTCAGTCAGCATATCAGCAAAACGAAATTGTAACGCTTCAAATTCAACTAATTTTTGTTTGAATTGAGTGCGTTCAAGCATATATTGACGAGCAAGAGCAATACATTGCCGCGCCCCGCCCAATGAGCAAGCAGCAATATTAATACGGCCGCCATTCAATGCGGATAGCGCAATCTTGAACCCTTGTCCTTCAGTGCCAATTCGATTAGTAACAGGAACGCGACAATTTTCAAAAAACACCATGGTGGTTGGTTGACTATGCCAGCCTAACTTTTCTTCACGCTTACCAAAGCTGATGCCGTCACGATCTTTTTCAATCAGTAAACAAGTAATTCCTTGCGGGCCATCATTGCCGGTTCTCACCATACATACATAAATATCACTCGTTGAGCCGCCAGATATAAATGCTTTGGCGCCATTAACAACATAATCATCACCATCAAGTACAGCCGTTGTTTTAAGCGATGCAGCATCTGATCCTGAACTTGGTTCTGTGAGGCAATAGCTGCTAAAAAGTTCCATGGTGGTTAATTTAGGCAACCAAGATCGGCGTAAATTCTCATCAGCATAAGTATCAATTAACCAGCACACCATGTTGTGAATAGAAAGATAGGCAGCAGTCGATGGACAAGCAGAAGATAATTCTTCAAATATAATGGCACTATCAAGTCGTGTTAGTTCGCTACCGCCGACATCACTTTTGACATAGATGGCAGCCAATCCAAGTGCTGCTGCTTTACGCAGTATTTCAATAGGAAATATATGTTTTTCATCCCATTCTTTGGCAAAAGGTGCC
>AMFJ01008209.1_pt1 | contig 13477 bp, 13 predicted proteins | sample 427208 | NCBI WGS metagenome assembly AMFJ01 (sample SAMN02954298, study PRJNA114691) | groundwater metagenome | biome: aquatic; feature: subsurface aquifer; material: sediment; isolation source: subsurface aquifer sediment | place: USA: Rifle, CO | collected 2008-08
CTTGATCGCCTCCTCCGCCGCTTTTTCTTCCGGAACGTCGATCATGCGATAACCAGAAATATCCTTGCCGATCTCTTGCGCAATTTTTTTAATTTTTGCGTTTTCGCCAATCAAAATCGGAATAATATTTTTTTGCTCGGCGGCAAGAATCGCCCCCTCAAGCGCCACAGCAGATTCTGGGCAGATCACCGCCGCTGGTATCGGGTTTAAAGCTTGTGCTCGTTGAAATAGCGCGTCTAATTTTGATTGGTTTGGCATAAATGGCTCCTTGAAAAAAAACAGTTTTTTCCCTCCGTAAAACGGCTCGGGATTAATCCACAACGTCAGATTACAATATGTTGATTAAATTAACAACAATTGGGCTTTTGTGGAGCTTGGCTGATTTCAACTTTCACATTTTTCACCAGCTAATATTATTAGCATATCTGCATAAAGAGCAAGCAGAAGAGATTATTTTATTGTCATTCTCATCGCATGAAAATTTTTACAAAAAAAGACTGTTGCAATCCGAAACGTGCTCCGGTAGCCGCAGGCTTTAGCCTGTTGAAACCTCCCCAAATTCTCGCAAACTAAAGCTTGCGCCTACCGGAAAAACAACCAAATATCAGACAATAATTTTAAATTTATTCCCCGCGGCTTGCCGCGGGAACAAAGCCATGGGGGATTGACCTCGGGGGGAGGGGCGCGAGCTTATCCCCCTTGGGCGAGCCTGAGGTTCATACCCCGGGCGAAGTCTAACCTTGATTAATCCCGTGGAGCTCCACAAAATTATTTACAGCACCTGTGGGGGATTAGCTTTATTATGGGTATGGGCATGGTTTTTTTAAAAGAAAAGTGTTTGTGATCTATTCATAAAATCAGTGGGGGTAATAATGAAATTTTTATTGTCGCGTAAGCCATTTTATACAATTTTTGTGTCATTATTATTTTGTTGTTTTATATCCCAGTTTTTTATCGGGGAAGCTAAAGCTCAAACCAAAACTATACAACAAGACGTCGATGCGCTAAAAAGTTTTGTAGACAGTGGGTTGGCGTATATTAAAGAAAAAGGCGCCGACAAAGCTTATCAAGAGTTCAACAACTCCAATGGCAAATTTAGAAAGGAGAATCTATATATATTTGTTCTTAGTTACAGTGGCAAAGTATTTGCACATGGTGGCGATCCAAAAGCTATGGTAGGAAAAAACTTATTTAATGCCAAAGACAAATTTGGCACCCCATTTTTTCAGTTATTTGCCGATGCAGCTCGTAGGGGTGGAGGTGTTGTAAGTTACTATTGGCCACGACCAGATACTGGGGTGTTGCAATATAAAACTAGTTATATTGAACCGATAGACGGAAAAACTTTTATTGGCGCCGGTATTTATAAATCTCCCGCGGTGCCAATGGCGCAGGAAATAAAAATAAATGACCTAAAGAAATTTGTGGATTCTGCGGCTGAGTATGTCAAACAAAATGGATCCAAGGAAGCCCACAAAGAGTTCAACAACCCCCGCGGTAAATTTATAAAAGGCGATTGGTATATTTTTGTGATTGATCGCAATGGTAAAATGTTAGCCCATGGCGGCGACCCGAAAAAACAAGTGGGTTCAGATACTTCCGGGCTCACAGATCAATTCGGCGCCCCATTATTAACAATGTTTGCTGCTGCGGCAAAAAATGGCGGGGGATTGGTTAGTTATTATTGGTATCATTATAAAGAAGGGGGAGCTATTCGATTTAAAACTTCTTATATTGAGCCACTGGATGACCAAACTTTTATCGGGGCAGGGTATTACCAAAGCGGATACTAGTTGGTTGTTCGTATACTGATTCTTTCGTTATAAGGCATCTATAAGGAGGTGGTGGTGATAAAAATACGACTCTTATTATCATATAAATTGGTTTGTATGGCTTTTACCTCGTTGCTGTTCTGTGGTTTTGTCACTAAAGCTCTTGCCGAGGCAACCGAGGCTCAGTCTATACAAAAGGAGGTAGCCGAGTTAAAAATTTTTGTAGAGAGTGGGTTGAAATATATTAAAGAAAATGGTGAAAAAAAGGCATATCAAGAGTTTAGTACCACCACCGGGAAGTTTAGAAAGGGTAATCTGTATTTATTCGTCATGGGTTATGATGGAGTGGTGCTGGCCGATGGCGGGGATCCAACTTTTGTGGGAAAAAATTTATTAAATGCTAAGGACAAATTTGGTACCCCATATTTTCAATTATTCGTTGAGGCGGCGCATAGGGACGGCGGCGTTGTAAGTTATTATTGGCCACGACCAGATACGGGAGTGTTGCAATATAAAACTAGTTATATCACCCGGCTCAATAATAAGGCTTTTATTGGAGCTGGTGTTTATAAATCTCTTGAAGTACTAAGTTCGCAAGAAATAAAAATCAATGAACTAAAGAAGTTTGTTGAATCTGCGGTCGAGTACGTTAAACAAAAAGGGAGACAGGAGGCCTTTAAAGAATTTAACAATCCACAAGGCAAATTTATAAAAGGTGACTGGTACATATTTGCGCAAAATCATAATGGAGATTCATTAGTTCATGGTGGTGATCCGAAAAAATGGGTGGGTATAAATGTTACCGGCCTTAAAGATGAGTTTGGCACTCCGCTGATAATGATGTTTGTTGAAGCAGCAAAAAGTGGAGGGGGGCTAGTCAGTTATTATTGGCCTCATTATATAGAAGGGGGGGCTATTCGATTTAAAACCACCTATGTTGCGCCATTGGACGATCAGACTTATGTTGCGGCTGGGTATTATGAGGATTAGTTTAAGGAAATGAAGCTTTTTTCACTACACAAGCTGTTTTATATAATTTTGGCAACACTGCTAGGGTGTTGTTTTGCCCCTGAGTCTTTTGCTCAAAAAAACAAGGGCCAAACAGTACAGAAAGACGTCGCCGAGTTAAAAGACTTTATAAACAGCGGGTTGAAGTATATTAAAGACAACGGCGAAAATAAAGCCTATCAAGAATTCAACAATCCTAGTGGTAAATTTAGAAAGGGGGATCTGTATTTATTTGTAATTGGTTTTGATGGAGCAGTGTTGGTGGAGGGTGGCGATCCAAAAGCCATGGTAGGAAAAAACTTATTTAATGCCAAGGACAGTTTTGGTACGCCCTATTTCCAGTTGTTTGTTGAGGCGGCTCGGAGAGGCGGTGGTGTTGTAAGTTATTATTGGCCGCGGCCAGATACCGGGGTGCTGCAATATAAAACCAGTTATATTGCCCCGCTCAATGAGATTGCTTTTATTGGGGCAGGTGTTTATAAATCTCTTGAGGTGCTTGATTCACAAGAAACAAAAACCGCAGAACTAAAAAAGTTTATTAATTCCGCGATTGGATATGTTAAACAAAAAGGCATACAGGAAGCTTGTAAGGAGTTTAACAATCCAAAGGGAAGCTTTGTAAAAGCAGATCGATATATATTCATAGTTAATTATGATGGCAAGACGATAGCTCATGGAGGGGACCCCAAGAAATATGTGGATACAAATATTTCTACCCTCAGAGATGAATTCGGCACTCCGATTCTAATGTTGTTTGTTGCTGCCGCGAAAAGTGGTGGCGGAATGGTTGGTTATTATTGGCCGGACTACACAAAAAGCGGGGCCATTAGATTTAAGAGTTCTTACATTGAGCCGTTGGATGATCAAAATTTTATTGGGGCTGGATACTACGAAGACTAATCTCCATAAAACCCAGAACCGATAAAAGTATCTTTATCTAGCGGGGTTACGTAACTAACTTTCAATTTGGTTTTTTTAGAGCTTGGTTCTGGCCAATAATAACTAACAGACCCCCCTCCCTCTTTTGCGATTTGAACAAACAGTTGTACAAATGGGGTACCAAACTCGTCTACCGCATCATAAAAATTTTTACCATTTTCTGTTGGATTAGAACCATCCGCTATCATTTTGCCGCTATAGTCCATAACAAACAGATACACGTTTCCCCTTCTAAATTGGCTGCTGGGGTTGCTAAACTCTTTGTAGGAGGCTTGAGCTCCGTGCTCCCTGTAATATTCGATCCCAACATTTATAAAAGCTTTTATTTCTTCAGTTTTAATTGATATTTGGTCTTGCGGAACATCTACCGCTTTGTAAATCCCAGAACCAATCCAAAGATCATTATTTATAGCTTTAATATAAGAGGTTTTAATTTGGACTTTATTTGTATAGGGTTCGGGCCAATAGTAACTAATAAAACCACCACCAGGCTTAGCTTTTACTAATTCAGTTATAAGTCTTACAGCTGGTGTTCCGTATTTATCAAGCTCGGTATAGAAATTTTTTCCCACCCTGCTTATTGTTGAGCCATGTGCAAGGCAGTTTCCCTTGATGTCATAAATAAAAAGATATAACTCTCCCTGCCTAAATCTCCCCTTTGGGTTGTTAATTTCAGAATATGTTTTTTTTGCGCCATTTTTATTAAAGTAGTCAATGCCGGATTGGACAAAGGCTTTTAGTGTTTGTAATTCGGGGCCAAGAGATTCTGCATCAGCAAAAGTGTTTTGTGCTAAAGAAAAAAAAGCTAGCAACACTAAAAAAAACTGAAGAATAGGGTTTGTTTTTAAAAACATATTTGTTTTTTGAGCCTATAAAGTTTTTATTAAAAACAGCACGTTAGTCTCCATAGAACCCAGAACCGATAAAAGTGTCTTTATCTAGCGGAGTTACATAACTAACTTTTAACTTGGTTTTTTTAGAGCTTGGTTCTGGCCAATAATAACTAACCGACCCTCCGCCCTCTTTTGCGATTTGAGTAAACAATTGTACAAATGGAGTACCAAACTCGTCTACCGTGTTATAAAAATCTTCCCCATTCTCTTTCGGGTCGGCGCCATCGGCTATCATAATTCCTTTGTAGTTCATAACAAATAAATACATGTTGCCCCTTCTAAAAGCGCCGTTGGGGTTGCTGAATTCTTTGTAGGCGGCCTGGGCTCCATGTTCCCTGTAATATTCGATCCCCTCGTTTATAAAAGCTTTTACTTCTTCTAACTTGATTGAGATTTGGCTTTGTGGCATATCAATCGCTTTGTAAACTCCAGAGCCGATAGATACGTGATCATTTATCGCTTTAATATATGAGGTTTTAATTTGAACATTTCTGGTGTCTGGGTCGGGCCAATAGTAGCTAAAAAAACCACCTTGGGGCTGGGCTTTTGCCAGCTCAATTATGAGTCTTATAACCGGGGTTCCGTACTTATCAAGCTCAGTATAGAAGTTCTTACCCACCCTGCTTATTGTTGAGCCGTGTGCGAGGCAGTTTCCTTTATCGTCATAAACGAAAAAATAAAGCCCCCCCTGCCTAAATTTACCCTTGGGATTATTAAATTCATCGTATGCTTTTTTTTCGCCATATTGTTTGATGTAGGCAATCCCAGAGTCTACGAAAACTTTTAATCTTTTGATGTCGTCATCGTTTGACGGCGTGGTTGGTTTTGCGATTGTTGCGGCATTATCAACTTGGGTTGGCGGTATAACCGGTTTCGTGGTTGCTGCAGCATAAGCAGCTTGCATTAATGTAGTGGCAAATAGCAGCCAAAAAAGAAAGATCCAACCAGGTTTTTTTTGTATATGATTTTCCATATTAATATTTCTTTTCGCCCCTACCTCGAGTTGTAAAATTAGATAACCAGTGATATTGTTTTGTGCTGTGATGATATCATAATGATTGGTGTGTTAAAAATACTAATGAAACGAACAAAAACAAGTTTGTTGCTGATTGGAATGGCGCTTTTAATGGGGTGCGCTCATTTCCAACCACAACCGAAATTTAAATATATTTCTTGGCAAGAACGCCAGGCTAAATTGCAACAAAATAAGAACTGGGTTGCCCGGGGCGTTTTGAGCGTCACATACAACAAAAAAAGAGACATCGCTCATTTTGAGTGGCAGCAAAATCAAGATGATTATGTTATAAATATTTCAGGGCCAATGAATTTAAATAAAGTTAAAATTGTCGGCGCTGCGAATAAAGCTGAGTTTTGCCAATCAAATGGTAAATGTGTCCAGGCAAAATCTTCTGAGCAATTGTTTTTCAAACAATTTGGCTGGCGGTTGCCGGTTTCTAATATTCGATATTGGGTTTTAGCTCTTCCGGCCCCAGGGAAAGCTGAAAATTTCGGTTTTGATCAATATGGCCATTTGGTTTCATTTGAGCAGCAAGGATGGAGGGTTAAGTATTCTGAGTTCCAATCCGTAAAAAACATAGATTTGCCAAATATAATTGAATTAAAGGATAAGAATTTTTTGATTAAATTAAAAATTAGAGATTATTTTTTAGGCGTTAAATAAAAATCGTTTTAAAAATATTATTATAATCAAAGCGTTATGTTTCCTTGCTCCACGTGAAACATTTTTGGATTTTTAGAAATAAAGAGTCTTTCTAGGTCTTCATAAGTAAGCCCAGTTACAAAAACTTGTGATGGTAGGCTTAATAAATTTTCGGCAAGTAAGGATTGTTTTTGTGAGTCTAATTCCGCCTGTAAATCATCAACTAAATAAATACAATTTTTTCCTGTTAATTCGTTAAGTAGCATCCCTTGAGAGATTTGTAATCCGTAGAGCAATAATTTTTGCTGTCCGCGAGACAAGGCGTCCTTTGCTGGAACTTTATCAATTGTAATCTGTAAGTCTGCGCGTTGCGGTCCAGTCATGGTATATCCAAGGTGCAAATCATTTTTTAGGTTATTAGCTAAAACCAGCGCCAGTTCTTGTTCAGCATCCCAGCCGGCAAAATAAGATATATTTATCGAAATATCGGGCAATAGTTTTTGTAAAATTCTTTTAGCTATGGGGATAAATGACCCAACATATTGTTTTCTATGATTATGTAACTCAAAACCAAGTTGAGCAAGTTCTGCATCCCATGTTTTTATATGATCAATTTTAGAGTTTGTTCTCAAGGCGGCGTTGCGTTGTTCTAATATGCGCTCAACTTTTCGCCATAAAGTTAGAAAAGTTTGTTCCACGTGGAACAAACCCCAATCCATAAATTGACGACGCACTTTTGGCCCATCGTCAAGCAATCGATAGCTGTCTTGGTTTAAAAGCTGTAAAGGTAATAATTTGGTTATTTCTATGTGTGAATGAGCGTCTTCACCCGCGACTCTAATATGCTTGCCGGTGACAATTGAGCGCTCTACCCCGGCTGAAATATAATTGTTTTTTTGTTGAATTTTTCCAAAAAGAGAAAAACTATCTGCTCCATATTTGGTTATTCTACGCAAAAGATGACTACGAAAAGAACGTCCAAGGGCCAAATAATAAATTGCTTCTAAAATACTTGTTTTGCCAGAACCGTTTCTACCGTAAAAGATATTATATTGATTGAAATCAAAATGAATGTTTTCAAGATTGCGAAAATTAACGATATTTAAGGAAGATAAAGACATAAATAAAACAATCTACTGTCTTATAGGCATCAAAACATATAAGCAGTTCGTGTTGCCGCCAACTTCCTCAATTACAACCCCGCTTTCACCATCTTTAAAAGAGACGCTAAGTTTTTCAGTTTCAACGATATTTAATATATCTACAAAATATCCAATATTAAAAATAGCATCTAATTTTTCCCCTTTATAATCAACGGACAATTCTTCAGCAGCTTCCTCTTGTTCTGGATTATTCGTGGTTAGTGTCAGTGTATCCGGGCGTAATTGAAAACGAGCACTACGGAATAATTCATTGGATAAAATACCAACGCGCGTCAGGGCTTGCTTGAATTCAGTACAATTTATCTCGAGATGCTTTTCGCCCCTTTTTGGAATTATCTTGTTATAATTTGGAAACTTACCGCTAATTAATTTAGAAGTTAAAATAAAATCATTCCCTTTTACCCGAACAAAATTATTATTAAAACTCACAAGAACTTCTTCATCCGATGGCTCAAGCAACCGCATTAGCTCCAAAACACCTTTGCGCGGGACAATTACTTGAGCAAAAGAGCTGTCAACAACCGAAGCTGTAATGCTGCTCATGGCTAAACGATGGCCATCGGTTGCTAGTGCTTGAATTGAGCCATCTTTTACTTCAAATAAAAGACCATTTAAGTATTGTCGTACGTCTTGTTGGGGAATCGCAAAAGAAGTTTTTTCAATTAATTTTCTTAATGAGTTTTGAGTTATTCCGAATTCCAACATTTTTTCTTGTTCTGGAGAACGCGGAAAATCTTTTGTCGGCAAAGATGTTAAAACGAAACGACTTTTTCCAGAAGAAACCACTATGCGTCCATTGTCTCCGGTTAATTCAAGGGTGCTATTTTCAGGAAGTGCGCGGCAAATATCTAAAAGTTTTTTCCCTGGTAGGGTGATTTCTGTTGGTTTTTTCATTGGATTTTCTAAAGGTACTAGACCGCAGAGTTCAACCTCAAGGTCGGTTCCAACCAAAGTTAATAAATTATCCTTTATAATCAATATAATATGAGACAAAATTGGCAGTGTTTGGCGTCGTTCAACTACGCCCGCCACTAATTGTAGAGGTTTAAGCAAAGATTCGCGTTTAATTGAAAAATTTATCATATTTAAGCCCGTCCCTAAATTGTAGTATACTTATTTTTAAATAAAAACGTTATAAAAAACAATCGATTATGGTGTGTAATTATGCTGATAAAATTCTCATCAGGTTTCGATAATCTTCTGCCAAATTGGCATTGCTTGTAATTAGTGCCTTAATCGTACGGCAAGCGTGCATTACCGTAGTGTGATCCTTACCACCAAAAGCGTCTCCAATTTCAGGCAAACTATGATCGGTTAGTTCTTTCGCAAGGGTCATCGCGATTTGTCGTGGCCGCGCTAACGATCGATTGCGTCGTTTTGACAATAAATCCGAAACTTTAATTTTAAAATACTCAGCAACCGTTTTTTGTATGTTCTCAATCGTAACCAATTTTGCCTGAAGAGCCAATAAATCTTTTAACGCTTCGCGAGTAAAATCTAAATTAATTGGCTGTCCTGTAAAATGTGAATTGGCAATTACCCTTTTTAAGGCCCCTTCTAGCTCTCGCACATTTGATTGGATATGTTTGGCAATAAAAAAAGCAACATCATGCGGCAAATTTATTTGTGAAAGCTCTGCCTTACTCATTAAAATGGCAACGCGCATTTCAAGTTCCGGTGGTTCAATTGCAATGGTTAGTCCCCAACCAAAACGGGATTTCAAGCGTTCTTCTAGCCCAGAAATTTCTTTTGGATAGCGATCACAAGTTAAAATAATTTGCTGTCCGGCATCCAAGAGCGCATTAAAGGTGTGGAAAAACTCTTCCTGTGAGCGCTCTTTGCCGGCAAAAAATTGAATATCATCTATTAATAAAGCATCAAGGGAGCGATAGAATTTTTTGAATTCATTAATTGAATTACGCTGCAGGGCTTTTACCATATCAGCAACAAACCGCTCAGAGTGTAAATATAATACATTAGCGTTAGGCTTTTGCTGTAAAATTCTATTGCCAATCGCGTGCATCAGATGGGTTTTTCCAAGGCCTACCCCGCCATAAATAAATAATGGATTGTAGGCTTTGCCTGGATTGTTTGCGACTTGTAGTGCCGCTGCGCGTGCTAGCTGATTTGATTTGCCTTCAACGAAATTTTCGAAAGTAAAAGCCTGATTTAAATAATTTACAATTTTAGCTGATTTAGTAGGGGCTTTGGTTGCTTTATTTAAGGGTTTTGATTTTTCAGATTGATGGCTGAGGCTGCCAATAGCAAGGCGTATTTTGGGGTCGGCGCACCCAATGTTTTGCAAAATACTAATGATCTTGGCAATAAAATTGCTCTTGATGTGGTCAAGCACAAAATTATTAGGGGCCAATAAAACCAGTTCATGCCCGTCGATTTCGACTTGCAGCGGCCTTATCCAAGTATTAAATTGTTTTGCTGGAAGCTCTTCTTCGAGCTGTTCAAGACATTGTTGCCAAAACGTTAATTTCACACTTCCTCTACAGAGACGATAAAACAGATAAAATAGATGGGTCACATTCTAGCCCGATATCTAGAAGTTATCCACAGGCGTGGCTAATTTTTTATAACAAACAAATCAACGACTTCCAGAAGATTGGCATAAACAGGAACATCTGCTTTGGCTTTTAAGGTCTCCTCCCCTTTGCCGGTTTTAACTAACAACGCTTTCGCCCCGTAAGCTTTGGCAGCCAAAAGATCGCGCATTGAATCACCAATAACTAGCATTTCTTCAGGGGCAATATTAAATTGGCGCGCTGCCTGCAACAACAATCCCGTTTTTGGTTTGCGACAATCGCAGTTATCTTCAGGTCCGTGTGGGCAAATGAAAATCCCATCAATACGACCGCCCTTCTCTGCAACTTGTGCCAACATTTTTTTGTGGATTAAATTTAGAGTTTCTACGGTGAAATAATTTCGCGCAATTCCCGATTGATTGGTTGCGATTGCAACTTTGTACCCAAGGCGGTTTAATTTAGCAATTGCCTCAAGACTCCCGGGAATAGCATGCCACTCATCGGGAGATTTTATATAAAATGGCGAATCTTCATTGATTACGCCATCACGGTCGAGAACGATAAGCTTGAACATATTAATTTACCCCTAAATGTTCTTTTGGTTTTTAATCAACATCTTATATAGTTGATTTTTATTGGCACCAGTTATTTGCGCGGTTAATGTAGCCGCTTGTTTAGATGGGAGAGTTTCTGCTAGTAATTTTAAAATACGCAAAATTTCAGGATTAATTATTACAGCTTTTTCAGCTCCTTTTACTAAAATCACAAACTCCCCTTTTTGTCGCTGTGGATCATCCAACAGCCAATTTTTCACATCAACAAGCGGGCTCCCATAAATCGTTTCAAATGTCTTGGTTAGTTCTTTGGCGATAACCACATAACGTTCGGGACCGAAAACGGCGAGCATATTGCTTATGGTTTGTAATAATCGATGGGGGGATTCATAAAAAATTAGTGTGCGTTTTTCGGCTGCCAAATCATTTAGGTGTTGCAATTGTTGATTTGATTTTGCGGGCAAAAACCCTTCAAATACGAATTTATCAGTAGGCAGCCCTGCCGCGCCCAAGGCGGCAATTGCAGCGCATGCTCCAGGAATGGGGATAACTTGAAAACCTTTTTCGGTAACGGCTTTAACCAAGTGATAGCCGGGGTCGCTTATCAGAGGAGTTCCGGCGTCTGAAATTAAAGCAATGCTTTTGCTTTGCTGCAGTTGCTTGACAATAAATTGGCTACATTTGGTTTCGTTGTAATCATGCAAGGAAGTTAGGGGCGTTTGAATGCCGTAATGCTGTAATAACCTGCCACTATGTCGAGTATCTTCCGCTGCAATCAAATCAACCTGTTTTAGCGTTTCCAGGGCGCGTAAGGTGATATCTTTTAGGTTGCCGATTGGTGTGGCGACTAAAAATAATTTTCCTGGGTCTGTCATAATTTAGATTTTCTCATGAAAAAATACAGTTACTTGGCCCCATTCCATGGGGAAAAGCTGGCTTTTTGTGATTTTAAATTGCTCCGAGGGCAGGCTTTTTGTGGCGGTTATAACGCGCGCGCCAGAGCGCAGTTGTTTTTCAAGGAGTGCTGCCAAACTGCTCATTAATTTCTCATCAAAGCAAGTTGAAGCCATGTAAATAACGTCCGCGTCGCTAACAGCGACTTTGGTAAAATCAGCCTGAATAAATTCAATTTCCCCTGATTTGTTTGGATCAAAATCTGACAAGTTCGGCAATTCTTTTTTGAACAATTCTAGTTTTGTTTGCGCCACATCCACCAGGTCATCAAGCAGCTCTATTCCTTTACATTTAGCAAAAGGAAAGTTTAACGCGGCATACAAAACCACCCTGCCGCTACCCGATCCCCAATCATAAAATATTTCACCGGTTTTTGGAGCGACCTCATTAAAAATATCGTAAAGTGACGGCAGATGACTTTCGCCATAAACGAGGCAATTATCGTCATAGAGGCCATATTTTTTACGACACTCAATTGAAACAGCTGAGGGCGACACATCGTTGTAAATAGAGTATAAAAAGCGGTTAATGTTTTCTTGGTTCATTGTTTTTGTATCGCAATAGACTTCTTTTAATTGAAACCCTTTAAATTGTAATGAAATCGAGGTATTTTAGCAAACAGGATACGCGTAATGAATAAAATCGATTCTCATTTTAAAGTTGTTGTTGGTTTAGGCAAAACAGGTTTGTCCTGCATTCGCTATTTGGTGAAACAGGGGTTTAAAGTCGCCGTGGTTGACAGCCGCTTGGAGCCGCCTGGTTTAGAAGAGCTGCGACAAAATTTTCCGGAAATCCCGGTATATTTGGGCGATTTTAATATAGAGATTTTGTTGCAAGCCGGAGAGGTAATTGTTAGTCCAGGGGTTTCTTTGCGTGAGCCGGCTATTGTGGCGTGTTTGCAGCGTGGAATCAAAGCGATTGGCGATATTGAGTTGTTCGCGCTGGCAATAAAAGCCCCGGTCGTCGCAATAACCGGTTCAAACGGTAAAAGTACGGTTACGAGTTTAGTTGGTTTGATGGCAGAAGCAGCAGGAAAAAAAGTAAAAGTTGGTGGTAATTTGGGGTTGCCGGCGCTTGATTTGTTAGATCAAGATGCGGAGCTTTACGTTTTAGAACTTTCCAGTTTTCAGCTCGAAACCACATATTCGCTTAAACCAGCCGCCGCAGTGGTTTTAAATATCTCGTCAGACCACATGGATCGCTATCGAGATCTTAATGAATATTTGGTTGCTAAGCAGCGTGTTTACTTGAATTGTCAGGTTGCAGTGATCAATCGAGATGATAATCTTAGCTATGCTGACGCTGCATTGCCGCAAAGAGTTATTAGCTTTGGGGTAGATGAGCCTAGAGAAGGTAATTTTGGGATAATTGATGAGCATTTGGCGCGGGGAAATAAAAAATTATTACCGATAAAAGAATTAAAAATAAGGGGACTGCATAACACAGCGAATGCGTTGGCGGCTCTTGCATTGGGAGAGGTGGTTAATTTACCCCTTGAGGGAATGCTGGAGGTGTTGCGAACTTTTTCTGGGTTGCCGCATCGTTGCCAATGGGTTGCAAATATTAACGATGTTGATTGGTATAACGATTCTAAGGGCACTAACGTTGGGGCAACCGGGTCGGCAATTGCGGGTCTGGGGGCAGGAAGCCGTGGTAAAGTTATTCTTATTATTGGCGGTATTGGTAAAGACGCGGATTTTACTGCGCTGCGTGATGTTGTGGCAAAATATGTGCGCGCAGTGGTTTTGATTGGTAAAGATGCTTTATTGATTGAAAAAGCCTTGGCTGGGGTAAGTAAGTCTTTGCATGCCACCTCGATGGCGGAAGTAGTTACGATTTGTGCGAACGAAGCGTTGCCTGGAGATGCGGTTTTGCTTTCACCCGCATGTGCTAGTTTTGATATGTTTGATAATTTTGAGCATAGGGGTGAGGTTTTTACCAAAGAGGTGTCTATCCTTCGATAATTGAATTTATGCTTTACTCGCAACTTCCTGTTGCTC
>AMFJ01007688.1_pt1 | contig 13447 bp, 12 predicted proteins | sample 427208 | NCBI WGS metagenome assembly AMFJ01 (sample SAMN02954298, study PRJNA114691) | groundwater metagenome | biome: aquatic; feature: subsurface aquifer; material: sediment; isolation source: subsurface aquifer sediment | place: USA: Rifle, CO | collected 2008-08
GCGGAATGACAGTGCTGTGATTTATTTATCAAATTTGAGCAATTCATAAGGTTCAGTATCAAGAGCCTTAGCTATTCTTTTTATCTTTGATAGGGTGATATCATTTTGAGCAGTTTCTATCATGCTAATTGTAGAGCGTGAGACTTTTGCATCACAGGCTAGCTCTTCCTGTGATAAACCTTTTTCTTTGCGTAAAGTTTGGATTTTATTTCCAACTTTTTTTAAAAATACCTTGTCCATATACAAATTGTCAGCTATACTGGCAATAGTTACAACCAGCTACGCTGGCAAAAATAAGGATAAATATTATGAATAAAGAACAACAGGAAGAACTTTTGTATAGATTATTAGATATGAAACACTGCCTTGAGATTGCTGAGAGATATATTAAATCTGCTCGAGAAATTTTTGATGAAATTCAGGAATTTAAGAGCCTGTCTGGTTTAAAATATAAAAATCAAGATATAGAATCTTTACAGGCTCGTCTTATGGACTGCGGTTAAAGTTGCAAGCGGCTTGCTTGGCAAGGCGATTCGAGTTTAAGTCAGATGTTGTTCGTGAGAACTTACAGATGACTTACCTACCTGGTAACAAGACAGCTTCTAAGCATTTATTGAAAGAAATAAATTTAAGGGATTAAATAAAGTTGGAAAATATTATAAAATCTAAATATATGAAAGCTGGAATGAGAAAAATATTAATAATTTTATTTTTGGCAGGGATTGTTCAGGCTAATCCTGCTTTTGCTATGGGTGATTATGAAACAGGGAAAAATTTTTATAAAAAGCAGGATTATGTTCAGGCCAGTATTTACTTTCAAAAAGCTTTATCAAATCACCCTTATAATGTCGATTATCGTTATTACTATGCCCAGACGCTTGTTTATATTGACAGGTTAGATGAAGCACAGAAAGAATATGAAAAAATAATTGAGTTGGCTCCTCTTAGTAACGCTGCAAAGTTGTCCGCAGTTGCTATTGTCAATATACAAAAATACTATGTCGGTGATGAAACAGAGGATCAACCAAATTCAAAGCCTACAATTGATGGAGTTGGAGAAAATTATATTGATAATGCTCTTAGTGGTGGTCGTATAGTTCATTGGGATCTTGAAAGGATGCCATTAAAACTATATATGGAAGATACTAAGGATGTTTCAGGATATAATGAAGCTTATGGGATAGCTGTAAAAAAGGCTTTTGATGAATGGATTGATAATCTCAACGGGTTAATGAATTATATATTAGTAAATAACCCTAATGAGGCAAATATTGTAATAAAATTTGTACGCTCAATCGATACAGGTAAAAAAGGATCGGGCTTTATCGGTGGATTAACCTCCCATCATATTCAAGGCAGTATTTTAAAATATGTTGATATACAGTTTCCTACTGCAAGGCCTGACAACAAACTTATATCCGAACAGGATATTTACTATACAGCTCTTCATGAAATTGGGCATGCCCTTGGGATAATGGGGCATAGTTATAATGAAGATGATGTTATGTACCCTGTTGTTAAAGATGAAAATATTGCTAAGCTGACATTTTCACAAAGGGATGTTAATACTATAAAGCTCCTTTATAAATTAGATGCAGATATTTCCAATTTTGATTCCCAAAGAATTGCTGGAAAAGATTCTGACAAAAATTCTCTTGTATTGGGGGATTCTGATTCAAGGCTAAATAAGGAATTGCAGGAAGCAAAAGATTATATTAAAAAGGTTCCTGATCATCCTATAAGCTGGTCATCCCTTGGCTCTGCTTATAGCAATAAAAAAATGCATTCTGAAGCTATTGCTAACTATAAGAAAGCTCTTGAGTTTGATGAGAACTTTGCTGCAGCCAGAGAAGGCCTTGCTGATGCTTATAAAGATGCAGGGGATTTTTATAATGCGGTTACTGAATATAAAAATTTAGTCACGAATGACCCTGTAAATATTAATTATTCACTAAAATTAGCTGTTATATATAGGGATAATAATAAATATCAGGAAGCTAATAACGTAATGACCAATCTTTTAAACGTAAATCCTAAAGCTCAAAATGATGAAAACGTAAAACGATTGATATTAGAACTTAATAGATAGCAGTGCATATAAGAAAATATTTAATGCCCTTATGGAGTTAAACCCAAGGGCATTAAATGATGAAAATATTAAACAATACTATTTGCTTCTAAGTATCGGAATGTTTGCAACGAGTGCTATTGTGTTTGAACCATCTTCAAGATTAAGGTCTAAAGCGTCTCTGTCAATCTCAACATAACGAGAAATTACATCAACAAGCTCATCTCTCATTTTTTCAAGAGTTCCAGGAGCTATTTTACTTCTGTCATGCATTAAAACCAGTTTTAATCTGTTGCTGGCATCATTTTTACTGTTAAAACTTGTCTTTTTAACGGTAACGTTATTAGTAGCAAGAACTTCGTTGAACTTTGATACTATATCACCAACCATCTCGCCAAGTCTTTCGTTTAATTTACTGTTTTTTATTTCACTAATTGTTTTATCTAATAATTTCATTGATCATACCCACCTTTTTTATGTATTTGCACCTACTAAGAAGAAACTTTTTACTTTTTCAAAGAAGCCTACAGGAGCTTCCATATTCATAAATGGAATTTCTTCACCCTGGATTCGTTTTGCTACATTATTGTACGCTTCTCCGGCTTTTGAATTTTCCATATTTACAATAGGTTCGCCTTTGTTTGTACTAACAATGATGTCTTCATCTTCCGGGATTATTCCAATTAATTTTACTGATAAAATATCAACCACATCATCTACACTCAACATATCATTGGCTTTTATCATAGCTGGGCGAACTCTGTTGAGTAATAATTTGTAGCTGACAATTTCTTCCTTAGCTTCAAGAAGGCCGATTATTCTATCAGCATCTCTTATAGCTGACATTTCGGGTGTGGTAACAATAATTGCTTCTTGTGCGCCTGCTATAGCGTTTTGGAATCCTTGCTCAATTCCTGCCGGGCTATCAACAAGGATAAAATCATAATCTTCTTTGAGACGATTACAAATATCTACCATCTGCTCTGCATCAAGAGCTGATTTATCTCTTGTTTGCGCAGCGGCTAGAAGAGCAAGGTTAGGATTCTTCTTGTCTTTTACAAGAGCCTGCTGTAACTTGCATCTTTCTTCAATTACATCAACAATTGTGTATACAATTCTGTTTTCAAGACCCATTAATAAATCTAAGTTTCTAAGACCGATATCTGTGTCGATAAGTGCAACTTTAGCACCGTTTTTTGCAAGAGCTGTACCAATATTAGCACATGAAGTTGTTTTGCCAACTCCACCCTTGCCTGATGTAACAACGATAACACGTCCTGTCATGTTTAAGGCCTCCTATTCTTAGCCATTTAGAGAGTAAATTTTAATTTCACCATCTGATATTCTTGCTTCTTCCGGCATGAAGGAAGTCGCTTTTTCTGCTTTCTCGACTGCGAGCCTGTCAGGCTTTCTAGCGTATAAATCAGCTATCCTAAGCTGAATAGCATTTATTTTTAATGCTCTGATGCTGGCTTTATAATTATTACCACTGCCTGCATGTGCTATACCGCTAAGTATACCCCATACAACTATGTCTCCCGCGACAACAATCTCTGAGCCAGGATGACAGTCGCCAATTATAACTATATTTCCATCAAAATTAACTGTTTGTCCTGATCTGAGCGTTTGTTTTAAATATAAGGTTTTTGCTTTATTGCCCTGAACCTCTTCGCCACCTTCAAATTGATTTTCTTCATGGTTGGATTCCTGTTCTAGAATATCCTCCAGTGCTTTTTCAGTTTCATATTGTTCATCTATTTCCTGAAAATTTGTATCTATTGATTCTGCGGGTTCGGCTGTAACAGCTTGTGGCAGTAGTTCTTCCTGAGAAGGCAAGTGCTCTGAAACAGCGAGGCCTGCACTTAATGCTGTTAATTGTGTGTTAAGTGACTTAGTGTAAATAATTTCTATTTGTGCACCCGCACTTGCGAAAATAGTTTTCATGTTAGATATTTGATCCGGGGTAAGTAAAATTTCGCCTAAAGCCAGTCTTACTTTTTGTCCTTTAAGGCTTCTTTCTTCCATAATATTAGTTAATTCAAGAAGCATACTGGCCGGGGTTGCAGCTCTGGTCAGGTCAATAAGGTTTTCATTTAGCATTGCAAAATTGTTCATACACTCTCACTTAATTTATAGTTATTTAAGTTAATTAATACTTAAGTAGTGTCCTTATATCTTTACTTGTTAATTTAGGTGATATGGCTATATTCGTAGACGAACTGGTGAGTTGTAAGAATTTGCCCCTACTTGGTATCACCAATATTTAAACCAATTCCTTTAGTTGCATGAAATTGAGAATATATAAAAAACCTGATAAATTCAATCTAAGTTTGGTTGCATGTTTCAAAATCTTTACTCATATTGGTATTTTTAGCTTAACAATTTTAAAAAAACTTAAAATTTCCATGTTAATTAATTAAGAGTAATTAATTCAGTAATTTATGTCATTTTTATTGCAGGAATTAAAAATATAAAGCTTTATATTCTCTATGTATAAGGTTACTGAGCCTGAAAATTGACTAAATTATTTTCTTAACTCTTAGCTAAAAATCAAGTAAACTGTTAATTAGATGTGTCAAATATTGTGTTTAGTAAATTATCAAAATAAAGGGAAAATAATGAGGTATATATTTTTTATTGTGCTAAGTCTGCTGGGAATTTCACTGTTGCCGGCGTTTACCCAGGAGCAATTAAACTTAAATGTGGTCTATCCTAAAAATAATGTGCAAGTTAATGCTCCTTCTACCTTTTTTATTGGGGGGACGCATCCGGATGCCAGATTAACTATTAATGGAACTAGTGCTAGGGTCTATCCTAACGGTGGGTTTGTGCAGGTTGTGCCTTTAAATCGTGGGGTTAATACTGTAAATCTTGAGTCAGTTCATAAAGATAAGGTAAAAAAGCTAGTTTATACAATAAGAGTGCCTGAGTATGAAAAAACAATTCCTAATTCTCCATTAAAGATTGATAGATCAAGCATAATTCCTGATAGAAATATTGCTTATCAGGCAGGAGAAACTATAAATGTTAAATTTAAAGGGTCAACAGGCAATAAAGCTAGTTTTTCTATAGGAAATAAAAAAGATCTCCCTATGATTGAGCTGAATCCTCAACAGCCAAAAACGGCTGTTGCTTTTGGCAAGGCATTTAATGTGTCAAAAGAGCCTGTTAGGGGTATTTATAGTGGAAGTTATAAGCTTCAGGAGTTAGATAAATTTAAAGATGCACCTATTATTGTTAAATTGGCATCTGGAGAAAATAGTATTCAGGAAATAACTAATGCGCGAGTTTCTGTTATTCCTGAAAATTCGGTTCCTATGGTTGCTGAGGTTGCCAAGAATTATGCAGTTGTTAGAAATGCTCCCGGGCAAAGCAGATTAACATCTTTACCTCTGGGAACGTATATTAACGTGACAGGGCAAATGGGCAATGATTACAGGTTTAAAATGGGGAAGGCCATGGAGGGGTGGATATCTGCTAACGATATAAAACTATTGCCTCAAGGCACTCCTGTGCCAGAAAGTATTATTAGCTCGGTAAATGTTGAATCTACTAATAATAGTGTCCTGATTAAAGTTCCTTTATCTCAAAAGTTGCCTGTTTCTATCGAACAGCCTTCTGCTTCACAAATGAATCTGACTATTTATGGCGGGACATCTGATGTAAACTTCGTCCCTTATAATAACAGTAATGAGTTGATCAAGGAAATCAAATGGACTCAGCCTTTTAAAGATGCTTTTCAGATAAATCTTACATCAAATTCAAAGCAATTTTGGGGTTATGACTATTATTATGAGGATAATACTTTTGTCTTAAAGCTTAGAAAACCTCCTCTAATAGATATTATTAATCCGTTAAAAGATAAAATTATTACTATTGATCCGGGGCATGGTGGTACTGAGCTTGGATCGGTAGGGCCTACAGGTATTCCTGAGAAAACGGTTAATCTTGCTATATCAAAATTTCTGAAAAAGGAGCTTGAGAATAGAGGCGCTAAGGTTATAATGACCAGAGAAACTGATAAAGAAGTCGGAATTTATGATAGAGTTAGAATTGCTGAAGAGAATGATTCTTTATTGTTGATAAGTGTACATAATAATGCTCTTCCCGATGGAAGAAATCCTTATACAGAACACGGCTCAAGTACTTATTATTATAATTCCCAGGCTCTGCCTTTGACAAAAAGTATTCAAAATTCTCTTGTGCAAAATCTGGGGTTTAAAGATTTTGGGGTTTTCTGGAGTAATCTTGCTCTGGCAAGGCCTCATAGGTCTATTTCGGTGCTTGTGGAGATAGGTTTTATGATTAATCCTGATGAATATATTTTACTTACCGATCAGAAATTTCAGGAAAAATCAGCCAAAGCTATATATTCAGGGATTGAAGATTTTTTAAAAAATTCTAAAATCGATTAATTTTTTTGAATTTCTTCAAAAAAAGGGAAATTTTTATATTCACCTAGTTTTATAAATTAGGTAAGTTTAAAATAAGTTAGAAAAAATTATGATTAATAGATTAAATTTTAATAACTCCGGCTATATACATAAAGCTAATCTGCCATTTCGGTCAAGTCATCTTGGAAACTGGCAACTTATAAGCCTTGAATTGGGTGCGGGAGTGGATTCTAATACCGCTCATATTCTGGATGCTATGAATTTTAGGTCTGAAACACTCGAGTTAAAAGAATTAAAAGAATTTCTGAAAAAAAATCCACGAGTCAGTTGCCAGAAAATACAAGCAGAAGCCAAGAGAATATATCAGAAAAGAAATAATTGGGTGGGTTAGTAAACCCACCCTTAAATATATATAGATACCGCTTAGCTTGGATAATTTTTAAATGGTGCGCATTGCGCACCCTACAGGACTAAGAATAATCAAGTCAAGCACCGTTTGAGAATTGTCCGATAATAATCCCTTTAGTTAATTGAAAACTTAAAAGATATATGCTATGATAGGTGGTATGTATACCACCTATCAACTGGGTTATTAAAATTATTCATTTATTTGTATATTGATTTTTAAAAACAAAATATGTTATAGTAGGTGGTATACATACCACCTACTAAATGGTTAAAATATGGCTAGATTATCTCAAATCCAACAATTGGAAAAATATAATAAAATTCGTAACTGTTTTATAAATAGCGACAAAACGGTTTTTTCGATTAGCGATATAAAATTTACCCTAGATAAAGCAATAACCTATAGATATGTTCATTACAAAACTAGTTTAAGAAAATTTATTGAATATATAAGAAAAAATAAAATTTTAGCAGATGTATACCTGAATTTCCCTAATCGCCCAGTTGCACGATTTTTTCTAAATGAACCTAATATCTTTGATATTGCACAATCCATTGGTTCAGACTGCTATTTTACTCACTATTCTGCTTTATTCTTGCATAATTTAACAGATAATATACCCAAAATTATATATATTAATAAGGAGCAATCCGAAAAGCAAAATAAAACTACTGACTTAAAACCAGTTGATTTATTAAAGGCTTTTCATACAGAACCAAGAATTTCAAAGAACATAGCTTTATATGAGGATTACAAAATTTGCTTATTAAATGGTAAATATACAAATCAATTAGGAGTGGAAACAAAAACTAATGAGTCCTTAAATATTAATAAAATCAAGGTAACAGGTATTGAAAGAACTTTAATAGATATTTCTGTCAGTCCACACTATTCAGGCGGAGTAAGTGAAGTATTAACTGCTTATAAAAGGGCAAAAGGTAAATTTTCTATAAAAAAACTTGCACAAATGCTAAATAAATTAGACTATATTTATCCATACCATCAAGTAATAGGCTTTTATCTTGAAAAAGTTGGATATAAAGAAAATGAATTAAAAATATTTGAAAATATGGGTGTAAAAAATAAATTCTTTATTACAAGGAAAATTGAAGATAAGAATAGAGAATTTAGCAATAGATGGCAGTTATATTACCCAAAATCCCTCTAATTCATCTATTAAAGCAAGAACATAGTCAAAATAGAAATCATAATCCATTGATGCTATTGAGATAGTTGCTTTAACAGATATAAAATCATCTCTATGCACTTCTCTTTTTTCTTTTACCTTACTTAAAAATTCAAGAGGAACGCTTTTGGCTTTAAATATTTCTGTTATTATTTCACGATTTTCAGAATCTTTAAAATTAATCTTAGCCAATTCTTCATTTACAATATAAATATCGTAGAAATCTCTGGCTCTTGGCTCATCTTTTCTTGTCGGATTATACTCATATTCTGCCATTTTCTGACAAATTGCCCGTAATTTCTCAAATACAGTCATTGTTGGAGAATAAATATATATCATAACTCCATCCAAATCAAATGATTGTTTATTTTGGCAATATTCAAACTTACTAATATCAATCTTGAAGGCTCTAGAATCGCCCTTCCCTAAAGCAATAGCATTCTTCCTGATTTGGTTTAATCCACCATTGAATTCTTGATATTTTTTATGAGAAATTACCTTAAAAGTTAATTGATAGCCACCCCATTTATGATCTTTAGGATTTAATTTAGGTCTATTAGTGATTTTAATGTCAAAAGGGTAATACCCGCCTTCATTAAAGTATTGTGGAAACTTCTTTTGAAGCATATCAGTAAATTCATTTAGTTCATCCTGACTAAAATCAGTTTCCATGGAGAAATCAATATCAATAGAACTTCTATTACTTAGCTTATAGGCTAAATCAATACAATTTCCACCTTTTAAGACAAGTCTATCCACAAGGAAGTCATCAGAAAAAATAGCTTTAATAGCTATTTTTTTAATTTTTTCTAATTGCTTAAAGTCTGGCATAATACCCTGCCTACTTTATTATATATCAAGATAATACTATACTTAATATCCCTTATAAATTAATAAAATATATTATTAGTATTCCGTAGAACAAGATTGATACTTAACCATATAGTAAAAACTTGAAATTGTGCAGGATGCCTATTGCATAACTTACACAAAATAAAAACCGCCTGAAATTCAACTCTGGCGGTTTATTTGGGCAATACTGGACTCGAACCAGTGACCCCTTGAATGTCGATCAAGTGCGCTACCAACTGCGCCAATTGCCCATATATATTTATAAAATTCGTTATAAAAAATGAGTTTCACAAAACCTATTCTAAAAACTGCCGTTTCCTGTAGGGTTTTATTCCACTCCTGCTTTGCAAAAAAAGGCGGCACCCAGATTCGAACTGGGGATAAAGGTTTTGCAGACCTCTGCCTTACCACTTGGCGATGCCGCCACTTCTCTTACTTTGCCATGTTATGATGCACCAAACAAGATGTCAAAGCAATACTACATTAAAAGACTTTAACTAAAATTTTTTGTTTCTTTCAATCAATTTTATACAGAATCATTATCTTAGCAATCCTGAGAAGAGAAATTTTCAAATAAATTAGGATATTCTTCAAATATTGTAATAATCTCTTCAGATATTTCATCTTCTAACTCTAAGAGACCATCTATACCATTCATAGTATATGCTTCTTGATGACTAATATGGTTCCAGAAAAGTTCTCTTAATCTATTATTAGCCGACTGTGAATTAAAATATTTAATATATTCTTTGTTTTTCATTATTTTTCCAAAAGATTTCAACTTTGGATTAAATACTGTTTGTTTAAATTAAAATACAAACTAATTTAATATACCCCATAAAACACATAAAAGAAAAATTATCAGATTTACTCTATAAGATTAATTCTTATGCTAAATATCTTTTCAAATTAGATATATTTAAACTTTTCTAACAAAGCCTGAATCTTATGTTGAATGTAACTATGTAAATGCAGTTTAATGGAAGTAGATAAATATGATATGATGCTATTTTTTTTAAAATTTTACGGCATTTAAAATATGGAAGCCAAAATATAAAGTATGAAACCTTACGTCCCTTTGCATTTACATACAGAATACAGCCTTCTTGACGGTGCAACCAGAATAAAAGAACTGATAGCACATGCCAAGGAAAACAATATGCCAGCCTGTGCTATCACAGATCATGGGGTGATGTACGGTGCTGTAGAATTTTATAAAAAAGCCAAGGAGGAAGGGATAAAGCCAATTGTTGGCTGTGAAGTTTATATAATTAGCGGCGATATAACTGAGCGAAAAGCAGATAATGCATCCAATAATCACCTTGTCCTTTTAGCAAAAGATAAAGAAGGTTATAAAAATCTTGTAAAGCTCGTGAGTATAGCTCATACAGAAGGATTCTATTATAAACCCAGAATCAACCATGAACTATTAGAAAAACATAAAAAAGGGCTTATCTGTCTTTCGGCATGCCTTGGCGGAGAGGTTTCTCAGGCAGTTCTTAAGGGTGATCCCGAAAAAGCAAGGGAAATAGCCGGCTTTTATAAAAATATTTTTGGTGAGGATTATTATATAGAGCTTCAGGATCACGGCATGGACGAGCAAAAAAGGGTCAATCCTGAACTGCTAAAAATAGCACAAGAGCTCGAAATTGAATTAATTATCACCAATGACAGCCATTACACTAAAAAACAGGACGCCAAATGGCATGATATTCTTCTATGCCTGCAAACAGGGAAGACTTTAAACGATCCGGGCAGGATGAAGTTTCCGAATAATGAATTTTATATAAAAAATCCGGACGAATTGCAGGAAACTTTCAGCTGGCTTGAGCCTGAAATTTTCGATAAAGCCATAGATAACACTGTAGCAATAGCTGATAAATGTAATTTAATCATAGATATGGGCAAATCAATTTTACCTCATTACCCTGTACCGCCTAATCATACAGCTGAATCATATCTGAATCAGGTAGCAAGAGAAGCTTTAAGTAAAAGATTCAAGGAAATAACCCCTGAGCTTACTGAAAGATTTAAATTTGAACTTAAAATAATAGAAGAAATGGGCTTTGCAGCTTACTTTCTTATAGTATCAGACTTTATTAAACATGCCAGAGATAACGGCATTCCAGTAGGCCCCGGGCGAGGCTCCGCTGCCGGAAGTTTGGTGGCTTATGCTCTAGGAATTACCAACATAGACCCGATCAGACATAATTTGTTGTTTGAAAGATTTCTGAATCCTGAAAGAGTAAGCATGCCCGACGTCGATATTGACTTTTGTATTGAAAAAAGGGAAAAAGTAATAGAATATGTTTCCCAACAGTACGGTGCAGACAGAGTTTGCCAGATTATCACCTTTGGCACACTGGCTGCAAGAGCTGCAATGAAAGGTGTTGCACGCGTGCTTGATATTCCCTATGCTGAATCAGACAAGTACGCAAAAATGATTCCTGCAACTCCTAAAATCAAGATTGATGATGCTCTTACAGAAGGACTAGACCTAAAAAAACTCTATGACAGCGACTCTAGAGTAAAAGAATTGGTGGATTTCGCAAAATGCATTGAAGGAATTAAATTTAATATAGGCACACACGCCGCAGGGGTGATAATCTCAAGAGATCCACTCTCGGATATCGTGCCCGTTCAAAAATCAAAAGAAGGAATAATCATTACAGAATATCCTATGGGTGATCTTGAGATGTTGGGGCTGCTCAAAATGGACTTTTTGGGCTTAAGAAACCTGACTATTATTGATAAAACCCTTCAACGTATCAAAAGTAGAAGAGGATTGGACATAGAGATAGATGAAGTTCCTCTTGATGATGCTAAAGTTTATGAAATGCTATCTAAAGGCGATACCGACGGAGTATTCCAGTTAGAATCATCCGGCATGAAGACACTGGTAAGAGATCTTAAACCATCTGTATTTGAAGATTTGGGTGCTTTGGTTGCTCTGTTTAGACCGGGGCCTTTGAATTCAGGCATGGTTAAGGACTTTGTGCAAAGAAAACATGGAAGAGCAAAAGTTGTATACAAACATCCTGCTCTTGAGCCGATTTTGCAAGATACATACGGAACTATCGTGTATCAGGAACAGATCATGCAGATTGCTCAGACATTAGCAGGGTATACACTTGGTCAAGCTGACATTTTACGAAGAGCAATGGGTAAGAAGAAACCTGAAGAAATGGACAAGCAAAAGGAACTGTTCATGTCGGGTTCTGAAAGAAACGGTGTTGACCCCGCCATAGCAAAAGAACTCTTTGAGACAATGACAGAGTTTGCTGCATACTGTTTTAACAGGTCTCACTCTGCAGCGTATGCAATGTTAGCTTATCAGACAGCATACTTAAAAGCTCATTACCCTGTTGAATATATGTCTGCATTACTATCAAGTGTGTCTAACGATCAGGACAGGATTCAAATATACATTGCTGAATGTCAAAAACTCGGAATAGAAGTGCTGCCACCGGATGTAAACAGTTCATGTGCTGATTTTACCCCGGATGGAAATAATATAAGATTTGGACTTGCCTCTGTTAAAAACGTCGGTCTGGGTGTTGTTGAAGCCATTGTAAAAGCAAGAGAAGATAGTTCTTTCACTTCTTTCTTTGATTTTTGCACAAAAGTTGATTTAAAATGCCTGAATAAACGTACTTTAGAAAGTTTAATCAGGGCCGGTGCTTTCACAGGCATTGAAAAAAGCAGAAAACAGGTATTGGAAAATCTGGAATCAGCTTTGAATACGGCAATAAAACAACAGGAAGCTAAAGCAAACGGTCAAATGAATTTATTCTCAGCTTTATCAAGTGATGACTCCTCATCAATACCTGTATTTGCATTAACAGGAAGTGACGAAGAATTTTCAGACAGTGTAATTCAGGGCTTTGAAAAAGAATTACTCGGATTTTATGTAACCAGTCACCCATTATCCAGCATAAAAGACCATTTGCCATTCCTTACAACTCATAATGTTTCAGAATTACATGAGCTGCCTGAAGGGGCGGTTATAACAGTGTGTGGATTAATAAGCAGCGTAAGATTAATAACAACTAAGACAAACAAACTGCTAAAAGTCGGAACTATTGAAGATTTAACAGGAAATGTTGGCTTTGTAGCATACAGCGAAGTGCTTAATGAATATAATTCATTGCTTGAAACAGAGGCAAAAGTAATACTTGCTGGAAAAACTCAGTTTAGAGGCGATGAAGAAACTACCGTAAGCATTATTCTTAACAGTGTAAAACCTGTAGATAATTGTAATATAGTAAACTTATACTTCAATGAAGATTGTAAATTCGAGGATATAGTTGCAGTAAAAGACCTTCTACTGCAACATAAAGGTAGCGATCCAATAATACTTAACGTTGGAAGCAATGGCAATAAGTTAAAAATGCTGGCAGCTTCAAATTATTGGGTGCAAACAACCAACGAACTGCAAAATAAGATTACCAGTCAATTTAGAGATAAAGTCAGTTTAAGTATAAAATCTCTGGATGTTAATTAATATTTAAAAAAGAGCTTAAAAGTTAAACCTTTTA
>AMFJ01007930.1_pt1 | contig 13442 bp, 13 predicted proteins | sample 427208 | NCBI WGS metagenome assembly AMFJ01 (sample SAMN02954298, study PRJNA114691) | groundwater metagenome | biome: aquatic; feature: subsurface aquifer; material: sediment; isolation source: subsurface aquifer sediment | place: USA: Rifle, CO | collected 2008-08
GTGGCTGAATTGACTTTACCGCGAGTTATCAAGCGTAACCACGTGCGCCAACCCTTTGACGAAGAAAAACTGCGCCGAGGGATGCAGCATGCTTTGCAAAAAAGGCCCGTCAGCACGGAACAACTTGAGGTGGCCGTACAGCACATAATGCATAAATTACGCACAACTGGAGAGATGGAAGTGCGCTCTCATACGGTTGGCGAAATGGTAATGGAAGAATTGCGTAGCCTTGACCAGGTTGCTTATGTTAGATTTGCCTCGGTTTATAGAAGCTTTCAGGATGTCCGAGCTTTTAGCGAAGAAGTAAAAAAACTGCAGGAAAAATAAATTAATAATAGGTTATTTTTATAATGAAATCTCACGCCCGCCACAAGGCACGCTCTTTAGCATTGCAAGCTATTTTTCAGTGGCAATTTACCACAAGTAGCATCGACGATATTGCGGTGCAATATCTCGCTGAGCTCAATCCAAAAAAGGTTGACGCTGAATATCTTAACGATTTATTGCGTGGCACAACCAAAAATATAGAGGCGATTGATGAAGTTATGACACCATTTCTTGATCGCAAATTAAAAGAATTGAATCAAGTAGAGCGCGCGGTATTGCGATTGGCTATTTATGAACTAATGTATCGCCCTGATGTGCCGTACAAAGTTATTATTAACGAAGCATTAGAGCTTGCAAAAAAGTTTGGTTCGATTGAAGGATACAAATATGTAAATGGGGTGCTAGATAAGATAGCGCATTCCGCTCAAATTAAAAACATGAGGCAGTTTTAGACAGGGAAGCTTTATGGTAAAAAAATTATTCCCGTCTTATAAATTAAGCAAGCTCGACTACTTTGTCGGCGGTACATTTTTAATATTTTGTTCTGTATTATTCTTTCATGAGGACATCTTGGTTGTGGGGCTAGATTCATTAGGTTATTTATTTGGTAGCCCGTTTGATTTCTATGATAATTGTAAAAAAATAAATGTGGGTTTTCAAAACATACTTGTCCCACCGTCATATCCACCAACTCTATTTGCAATTTCTGCCTTGTGGCTTTACCCATTTAAACTATTTGGTCTGTTGACAAGCCCAGATAATTTACCTTTTTATCTTGCCTATTGGCTTAAGACGCTCACAACCATCGTGTACGCTGCTTCCGGAGTGGTTTTTTACAAAATAACTCAAATTTATTCCGATGATAAAGATTGGGGAAAATATGCAACCGCTATTTGGCTAACAACCCCATTGGCGATTTTTTCTCAGTTCATTTTTTCTCAATGTGACATTATATATGTATTTTTGACACTCGTTGGCTTCTTGATGTTTTTGCGAACTAACTTACTGGCGGCCACCATGTTTTTTGGTGTGGCTATGACTTTCAAGTATTTTCCAGTTTTTATTTTTATTCCCCTACTTCTATTGTTCGAAAAAAGCATCCCTAGAATATTAATTTTTCTTTTCATGTTTCTTGTTCCAACATTGTTAATTCAATGTCTTTATAATCAATCTCCGGCATTTATTGAGGGTTCCAGAAATTTTTATATAATCGACCGCATTTATGCCGCGGCAATTAATATCGGCGGTGGTTGGAGAATATATTACCCGTTTGCGTCTTTTACAATTTTGTGCGGTGTGACATACCTATCTGAAATTAACAAAGAGCGGTTACCACGCGTCGCCGCTTATGTTTTTTTGGTAGGGGCTATATTACCGTTCCTTTTTGTCCTCTGGCATCCGCACTGGCTTATGCTCTGCGCTCCGGCGATTGCTTTGACAACTGTGCTCGACAAAAGATGCGAAAAGTTTTTGATTCTTGATCTGGTCGGCATGCTTTTTTTTATAGCCACGGTGTCTGTATTTTTCCAAAACAACGTAGATGTAGCAATGTTTAGAGGAGGGTGGTTACTAGATCTAGATTTCGAAAATATATACAAAATGGCTGGGTTTTTTGATTTTTTCAAAGAGCATAGCGCATATGTGTTTTTATCAGCATTTTGGGGGTATCTTGTTGTGCAAATTGCGCTGAAGTTTAAATCAGCCATGCAAGAAAATTATATTCTAGAAAAAAGTTCTATAAATTATGGCAATGTGAGATATAGATTCTATGTCGGCATTCTTATTTTTATCGTGCCAGCTTTTCTTGCTATCTATGGAAATTATATAAACAAGGATCGTTTTACTATTAATGAGGCTATGCAGGCACAGGGATGGAGACATTACGGAGAGCTAATTAAAAAAAGAGTCTTTGAACAGCCCTTTGTTGCAAAAACAGATTCTTTGGAAGAGGTTGAGCTTTTATTGACAACGGTTGCTCGGAAAAAATCTGGCACGATACTTTTAGAAATAGTAGACCCAACCGATAAAACCCTTGCTAAAACTTGGCAACCTATTGAGCCCATAGGCGGTAACTTTTGGCAAAAATTCAAATTTAAGTCCGTTCGTGTTGCCAAAGGAGGGAGGTATAAACTAAGGCTGACGTCGCCCAGTGGAAAACATGGCAATGCCATCACTTGGCTAGCATCCCCGACTAATATCTACCCGAAAACTAATCGCTATTCAAAAGGGAATGCAATAGTTGACGGGGTTCCTCAAAATGCTATTTTTGGTTTTATGATAAAATTTTCAGACTAATATGAAATTCAAAGATAATTTTTTTAAAAACTATTTGAAGTTAGCACCTTTACCGCTAGCGGTTGAGCGGACATTGGAGTGTGAAATACTGTCTTTAAAAAAGATGGAACAGCCAATACTTGATTTGGGTTGCGGTGATGGAATTTTTGCTTCTATTTTATTTGATGAAAAAATTGATGTTGGTGTAGAGCCCAATCCAAAAGAACTAGAAAGCGCTAAAAGTTTTGGTGTTTATCACGAATTAATCCAATGTTACGGCGACAATATACCTAAACCGTCTGGTCAGTTTAAAACCATATTGAGCAATAGTGTGTTGGAGCATATACCAAAACTAGATGCGGTATTGCAAGAGGCTCATCGCTTATTAAGTGATGAGGGGGTGATGTATGTAACGGTGCCAACTATGTTTTTTGAGCAATACACGGTCATCTTTCAGTTATTACAAAAATTACGTTTACAAGGGTTGGCTAAACAATATGCTAAATTTTTTAATAAATTTTGGCGACACTATCATTGTTATGATTATCATGGCTGGCAAGAGATTATGGAGCGAAATGGCTTCGCAATAAAAGACTCAAAGAATTACGCGATAAAACACATATGTATTTTTAATGATCTTTGCGCGCCCCTATCATTTTTTGCTTTTATCACCAAAAAAATATGCAACCGTTGGTTTATATTTAAAAAGATCAGGATAATAACTGCAATTTTATTATACAGTCTGTTTTCAAGGCTGTTTAAGACCGATATTAATGCATCAAATACCGGCCTGATATTTCTTGAGCTGGTTAAAACCAGCAAGAAAAAAATAGCGTAACCAAATAATTTACTATAAAAAAATATGAAAAATAAAACCGCGCTAATTACTGGAATAACCGGGCAGGATGGGGCTTATCTTGTGGAACTATTGTTAGCAAAAAATTACATAGTTCATGGAGTTAAGCGGCAAACGGTGCTTGAAATTGCACCAGAATATTTTCGTCCTACTGAAGTTGATTCACTATTGGGTGACGCTAGTAAAGCAAGGGAAAAGCTTGGCTGGAAGCCGGAACATTCCTTTGATGATTTAGTTTTTGATATGATAAATGGCGATTTGGTGCTTTTTCGAAAAAGTAAATTATTAAAAGATAATGGGCATGAAATGCTTTGTGAGCATATGGATTAGGTTTGAATGAATAAGAATACTGTTTCAGTTGTTTTACCATGCTTTAATGAAAGCGGAAATATTATTCCATTAATTGATACTATTCATCGGGAATTAGAAATAAATAAATGGCAACATGAGATTATTATTGTTGACGACAACAGTCCTGACAAGACTTACGACATTGTTTTGCAAAAACAATATCGTTATGTTAAAGCCTTTTTAAGAACCAAAGAACCAAGCTTTGCTAAATCTATCCGTTATGGCATAGAGCAGGCTACTGGTGATTATATTGTTGTTATGGACAGTGATTTTAATCATCAGCCCAAGTATTTGCCTGTCTTGTTAGAGAATCTTAAATATTACGATTGTGTTGTTGCCTCAAGATTTGTTTATGGCGGAAAAATGAGTAGCAAGGCTAGGCATTTGGCTAGTTGGTTTTTTAATATTTTTGTTAGAATTTTGACTAGGCATTATATTACAGATAGTTTGTTTGGCTATTTTGCTATTAAGCGAAATGTTTTAGAAAAACTAAAATTTGATGATATTTTTTGGGGATACGGAGAGTATTGTATAAGATTGATGTATTATTTACAGAAAAATAAAACCACTATATTACAAATTCCTGCGGTTTTGGGAGAGAGGATATACGGAAAGGGGAATAGTAGATTTGTGAAAATCTTTGTACAATATACAAAAGCAACAATTGGATTAATGCTGGGCGGCAAAAGATATGTATAAAGAAATTAAAAAATGTAGGGTTTGTGGCAACGATAATTTAGTAGAGGTGCTTAATCTAGGTAAGCAGGCATTGACTGGTGTATTTCCAAGCTCAAAGGAGCAAAAGGTAACTGTAGGGCCGTTAACTTTGGTTAAATGTCTGGGGGATGATCCGAAAAAACACTGTGGCTTGGTTCAATTGAAGCATGGCTATGATTTACAAGAGCTATATAGTAAAAACTATGGCTATCGTTCGGGTTTGAATGCCAGCATGGTCGAGCATTTGCACAATAAAGTATCCAAAATACTTTCCTATACTAATCTAAATTTTGGTGATGTAATTATTGATATTGGTAGTAATGATGCCACAACCTTGAAATTTTATCCTCAAAATGGCTATGAGCTTATAGGCATAGATCCGATTGGTGGTGGATTTGAAAAATACTACCCGGAAAATATAAAACTGATCCCAAATTTTTTTAATGCCGCCACTGTAGAAAACGCTATCGGCAACAAAAAAGTCAAAGTCATAACTTCATTTTCGATGTTCTATGATCTTGAGGACCCTGTTGGTTTTGCCAGAGATATTGCCCATGTTTTGGCTGCCGATGGTATTTGGGTGCTAGAGCAAAGTTATATGCCAGAAATGCTCCAGCAAAATTCATTTGATACGGTGTGTCACGAACACTTGGAGTATTATGGATTAACACAAATCAAATGGATCGTAGAAAAAGCTGATCTGAGAATTTTAGATGTTGAGTTTAATGCGGTTAATGGCGGGAGTTTTTCTATTATAGTTGGTAAAAAAGAAAGTAGCTTGTTAGCAAACGAAGAACTAATCGAGCAAATATTAGAAAAAGAAAAGGCATTAGAATTACATACCTTAAAACCCTATTTGGCATTTGCTGTTCGGGCAGCTGAGGCTCGGGAACAATTGCTGCAAAAAATACAATCAATTAAAAAAGAAGGAAAAACAATTTACGGTTTGGGTGCGTCGACCAAAGGTAACGTTATCTTGCAATACTGTGGAATTACCGCAAAAGATATTTCCTGTGTTGGGGAAGTAAATAAGGATAAGTTTGGTAAGTATACTCCCGGAACCTTGATTCCGATTATATCTGAAAAAGAATTGCTTGCGAAGAAGCCTGATTATTTGCTGGTATTGCCGTGGCACTTCAGAGATTTTTTTATAGCAACCGCGCTATTTAAAGATATTAAATTACTATTTCCTTTGGTACCAAAAAAATAGGAATCCTTTGGTATATGCCGGACATCCAGCTTATTAAAATCTCACCAAAATCTCCTGATCAATATATCCAGGAAATCGCCAAGTTGCATGCTGAGCAACTAAGTGTTGGCCTTTTGACAAAAATGGGGATCAATTTTTTAAAGAAACTTTATTTTTTTGTTGCCTCAGACTCTAGCGCAGTTTTGATGGTTGCAATAAAAAACACAAGAATTGTCGGGTTTGTTTGTGGCGCTTATGATGTTGACAGGTTTTACAAACGGTTTTTGTTTCGTTATGGTTATTTTGTTTTATGGAGACTTTTGGTTTTATTGTTAGCCAGGCCAAAAATATTTTTTCAAACTTATAATTTGAAAAAATATTTTTTACTGAACCTCTCTGCAAGTAATTTACCTAAGGCCGAATTACTTAGCATGGTTGTAAAACCAGACCACTTAAGACAGGGCATAGGCAGGAAGTTGTTTATTGGTTTAAGCAAGGATTTTGTTGAACATAACATTTGCGCGTTTAAGGTCGCGGCCTCAGAAACCCAAAAAGAAGCTGTTTGTTTTTATCCTTCCATGGGAGGAAGAAAAATAGCGACAACCGTGTTAGGGCAACTTAAGACCAGCATTTATTTGATAAATTTACAGAATAGTGATTTTAATCATGATTAATTGGTTTTGTCCCCATTTTTGGGGAGACGAAAAAAAATATGTCCAAGACGCGCTTGATTCTAGCTGGATATCAGATGGCGATTACATAAGAAAATTTGAAAAAGCTTTTGCTGATCATTTGGGTGTAAGCAATGCAATTACTGTTTCAAATGGCACCACCGCTCTTTACCTAGCGCTTTTAGCTTCAAAAATTGGGCCTGGAGATGAGGTTATCATTCCAGGTTACACCTTTGCTGCACCAGCCAATATGGTTTTAGCTACTGGTGCAAAACCAGTTTTTGTTGATGTCGATTCTGATACTTGGCTTTTATCTTCAGAAAGGCTCGAATCACAAATTACGAAAAATACTAGAGCCATTATTCCGGTGCATATTTATGGTAACGTTTGTGCAATGAATAGTATTAAAGAAATAGCCAGAGAACACAACATTAAAATCATCGAAGACGTTGCTGAAGCGTCATTTTCAAAATATTCTGGCCAGTATGCGGGAACGTTTGGTGATTTTGGTTGTTTTAGTTTTCAAGCTACGAAGACAATCACTATGGGTGAAGGTGGTTGTGTTGTTGCAAATAACACTGAACTTGCTGATATGGCTAGGCTGATTCGTAATCATGGAATGAAATCTGAAAAACGCTATTGGCATGAAGTAGTAGGACACAATTTTCGCTTAACCAATTACCAGGCTGCTCTAGGTTATGGCCAGCTAGAAAAGGTTGAAGATATTATTGACAACAAAAGAAGAGTTTATAGGTCTTATAAAAAAAGGCTGAATAACGTTGAGGGAATAACATTACAGCAAATAAAAAATCAAGTTGACCCGGTTATGTGGGCAGTGGCCGTTAAAATAGACGAAAATTTTTTTAAGGGTAATCGTGATTTTGTTAGGCAAAGATTGCTTGATAAGGGGGTTGAAACAAGAGGGGGTTTTTATAGTTTTAGTACCATGCCGCTTTATCACGCTAAAAACCTACCGGTTTCTGAGTTTATTAGCGAAAATATAGTTAATCTGCCATCATATGCGTCGCTGGATGACAGTAAAATAGATTATATTTGTGATCAGCTCCTGGGGTTGAAAAAATAAAAGATTATGCGCTTTCCAAAAACAGCAAAAATCATTTTCTTTGCAACTGCTAATATTGTGTTTTTTTACATCCTTTATTTGTGGGCAAAACATAATATTCATTTCCACGAACTGATGTTGGCTATGAAGCAATCATCCATGTTTTCTCTATGGTTATGCCTGCTACTTAATCTATTTATGCTTGTATTATATGGCAAACGATTGGCCTTATTAGTTGTAAAGCCTGTCAAAAAAGCATTCATGGTGGTTTGTGTTGGATTTGGATTAAACAATCTTATTCCGTTTCGTCTGGGAGATGCGCTAAGGGTATATTTTGCAAAAAAAACGCATGGTTTTCCAATACCGGAGATGATTGTCGCCACTTTTGTGGAGAAATGCCTCGATCTTATGTGTGTGATGATCTTTGCGTTAGCGCTGTTTTTTGCTAGAGGCGCAATTGCTAATGAGAAAATGTTCTATACCGCACTAACTTTACTTGTTTTGATTGTTGCAGCTGTTTTAGCCAGCAGACATTTCCTGCTTTATGAAAACAAAATAAAAGTATATTTTGTTAAACACCAAATAATTAGCAGGCTTATTAGTAGTTTGGAGAAATTTTTTTCAAATAAAAACCATTTTAGTGTTATTTGCTACACTATAGTAATATGGTTTTTTACTTGGCTGATATTTTATTCGTATTTCAAGCTAAATATACACGGCCATTTGTTTGGTTGGATTGATGCCGTTGCCTTAATTGTTGTTACTACAATTTCTTTTGCCTTACCGACAGCTTTAGCGGGAATTGGTATATTTGAATCCGGGGTGGTTTTTTATTTGATAAAATTTGTTGGATTGGATCCGGCATACGCACTTGCTTTAGCGCTGGTGCTTCATTTTATCATTTGTATGCCTCAGATATTGTTAACCTGTGCCATTTTTATGTACAGAAAAAAATAGCTGGTGTCTTTTTAAAATATATTACACAAAGCTAGGTAGTTAAATAAACGTATCTGCGTGGAAGGAAACTAGAAAATGAAAGGCATTATTTTAGCCGGAGGTTCTGGCACAAGACTTTATCCAATCACGGAATGCATCAGCAAACAGCTTCTGCCGGTTTACGATAAGCCAATGATCTACTATCCGCTAACAACATTGATGTTGGCTGGAGTTAGAGAAATATTGATTATCTCTACACCAAAAGACCTGCCTCTTTTTAAAAATCTTTTGGGAGATGGCGCGAAATGGGGTATTGAGCTGTCTTATGCCGAACAACCAAAACCGGAAGGGCTGGCACAAGCTTTTATAATCGGTGAAAAATTTGTAGGCGAAGACAATGTTTGCCTGATCTTAGGCGATAATATTTTTTATGGTCATGGCTTGTCTGAGCTATTGCAAACGGCCCGAAATAATTTCAAGCGGGCTACTGTTTTTAGTTATTATGTCAACGATCCAGAGCGGTACGGGGTTATGTCGTTTAATAAGCAAGGCAAAGCAATCGCCATTGAAGAAAAGCCAAAAAAGCCAAAGTCGCATTATGTTGTTACTGGTTTATATTTTTATGACAATCAAGTGATTGATATTGCCAAGTCTTTGCGACCATCAGCTCGAGGCGAACTAGAAATCACCGACATCAATAATGCTTATTTAAGCCAGGGAAAACTAGATGTAGTGCAACTACACCGTGGCTTTGCTTGGCTCGATACAGGTACTCATAGATCCTTGTTAGATGCCGCTCATTATTTTGCTGTACTGGAAGAGCGACAGGGATTGAAAGTTGCCTGTCCTGAAGAAATTGCTTGGCGTATGAAGTACATTACTGATGCTGAGTTACACAAGTTAGCCAAGGAACAAGAAAAAAACAGCTACGGCCAATACCTATTAAAAATTTTAGTGGAAAAAAATGAGCATTTATAAGCCTGGAAAAATATTAGTTACTGGGTCTGCGGGTTTTATCGGCAGCAATTTTGTGCGTTTTTTATTGAAGGCTGATCGAGAGGTTGAAATAATCAGTCTTGATAAATTAACTTATGCTGGTAACAAAAAAAATCTCGATAACTTGCCGGATGATTTTCGCCATGTTTTTATCCAAGGCGATATTTGCGATAGGTTGCTAGTGGATAAGCTATTACGTGATCATGGCATCGATACGGTTGTGCATTTTGCTGCTGAGAGCCACGTTGATCGATCGATTACAGGGCCGGCTGACTTTGTCCAAACCAATATTGTTGGAACTTTCGCCCTCCTAGAATCAGCGCGCGTTTTTTGGCTTGAAGAAAAAAAGCCGGACCAAATTCAATGTCGTTTTCATCACATATCTACCGATGAGGTTTATGGTGAGCTGGGGCCAGATGATCAGCTCTTTACCGAAAACTCTCCATACAAACCAAGCTCTCCATATTCCGCTTCAAAGGCGGCGTCAGATCATTTGGTGCGCTCCTATTTTCGTACTTACAACTTGCCAATGACAATTTCTAATTGTTCGAACAATTACGGGCCATATCAGCACGCTGAAAAATTGATTCCAACCGTGATCAGGTGCTGTTTAGAGCAAAAACCGATTCCAGTTTATGGCAACGGTTCTAATGTTCGTGATTGGCTCTATGTTGAAGACCATTGCGCGGCGGTTTGGAAAATTCTGCAGCAAGGAAAAGTTGGCGAGACTTACAACGTTGGTGGGGATTGCGAAAAGGATAATTTATCGTTGGTTAAAATGATTTGTGCGATTATGGACAAAAAAAGGCCCGCCGATAAAAAGCATGAAAGCCTGATCTCTTTTGTTACAGATCGTCCTGGACATGATTGGCGGTATGCTATTGATGCCAGAAAAATTAAAGAACAGCTATTATGGAAGCAAAGTTGTAGCATTGATGAAGGATTGAATAAAACTGTTGATTATTATTTGAAAAATAATAGTGTTTAAAAAAATATTTTTGTTATAATTGATAAAACAAACTCATCTTTTTGTAACCATATGAATATATCGAAAACTTTGCTTATTTGTGCTGGTGTTTTAATGCTAACTGCCTGCGCCACCAAAGATTACAGCGCAGAATCTTTAAAACACTACACCGCCAAACAATTATTAACAACTGGTGAGCAAGCTCTTGCCAAGCACAACTACAAAGATTCAATAAAATATTTAGAGGCAATTGATGCGCTTTATCCATTTGATCCTGAGGCCAAGCAAAGTCAGATAGATGTAATTTACGCATATTATAAAGCAGAAGACTATGCTTCTGCGCTTGGTGCGGCTGATCGTTATATTCATCTGTATCCTTCTGGGGAGCATACCGATTATGCATACTACGTAAAAGGGTTGGTTAACTTTGAGAAAGATCGCACATGGTTGCAAAGAATTCACCCAACGCATGCGGAAGAGCTCGATCTTTCCACCCTGCAAGACTCTTTTGTTGATTTTGAAACGCTAATTAAGCTATTCCCGAAAAGCGTTTATGCCAAAGATGCAGAAAAACGCATGTTGCATATTCGGGATTTATTAGCAAGCCGCGAACTTCAAACTGCTAAATTCTATTTTGATCGTAAGGCCTACATCGCCGCTGCCAATCGCGCCAGTTACATTATTAAACACCTAGAAGGAGCCCCGCAGGTATTGGACGCCCTTAAAATCATGTTTAAATCTTACCGTGCCTTGGGTGCTGAAAAGCAGGCGAACGATGTTTTGCGGATTTTACAGATGAATTTTCCCAAAGAGCACGTTTGATTTTATAGGCAATATCGCTTCCATTTAAGCATTTCTTAGATCGGTTTTCTTTTCTTCTTTTCCTAATATTTTTTTTCAGCCCCATCTTCTGGGCGCGATTTCTTTAATTTTCTGCTAATAAAGTACTATTTACTGTATTGACCATAAAAAAATAATACTATATGGTACAAAAATCTAACGTAGGAGACGAAATTATAAACAAAAAATGAGCAACGCATGGCGGCTATTATTCATTTTTACAACGAAAACCATTACAAGCGGAGACGCCATGCTTTGGAACGATGTTATAAAAGAGGTAATGAAAAGAAAAGCCAATGGACAAAAAACCAATTTATTAAGCGATGAGGATTCAGAGGACGCTTATGCCAAAACAAAAGAAAATAAACGTAATAGGACAAGACACCTTGCTGCATATGGGTTAGGGGAGCAATATGGAACAATCTATTTTACAAAAAGAGAAGCAGAATGCATGGTGTTGTTATTAAAAGGCAAAACAATCAATGGAGTAGCAACAATATTGAAGCTTTCACCTCGAACAGTCGAGTACTATATAAAAAACATGAAAACCAAAGTTGGTTGCCGCACCAAATTTGAGTTGATTGACCTGGTATATGCCAGTGATTTTATAAAAAATGCAGGGTTTCAGGTTTAATGGGCGCAAACCCCCCAATATTTTGTATTATAAGCCATAATGATAGTGTGCTGGTGTGATTTCTCTCGCTTAACAATACAATTAAAATTTATTACACGCGGCAAGTCCAGCTACTTTGCAAGTAGCTTGGTAAGCCGCGCTACAAAAAAAGGGTGGCTGCGCCCCCTATCCTGCGATCGAGCTCGATATTCATACCCCGGGCGAAGTCTAGCCTTGATTTAAACGGATGACTCGAAATTAGTTCGGTTCCACCCCTTTTCCATTTTTTATAGTCGCAAAAGGTTTGTTTTTCGAATCAATCACGCCTCTTCCACATAACCAATTGTATTAAAAGCATTTTTTCTGAGATCCCATAAACATTATTTAAGGTTTCCTTAATAATCGCCTGCTAAGTTTTATTAAGAGCGTCTTTGCGGTGGTACCGAGCGCATGGAGGCATGGCTAATTATGAGGAAACCAATCACAAAAAAATTAACACTCATTATATCCGCTCTTTTGATTGTAAGCGGTGGGATTGGTTTGGTTAAAACATTTATAAATTCGGAACATAAATCTGATACTTCAGATACAACGAACCGAACACAAAACGGTACAAAGGAAAGGGCGCTAATAGTTGCTTCGTCTACTGAAATTCTGGATACATCTTCAGATAAAAGACCTTTAATTAAAAAACTCGATGAATTGCCATCAGCCGTATCTAAAAGTGCTATCACCATAAAAATAGCTGAGAGCCATTACCAACCTTATGTCCAACTTGGTGGCTCGTTTTTTTCGCGTGCGGGCAAAACCAGTGGCATGGCAACTACTGATCTGCTTATACCAATTTGGCAAAACAATCTTACTGATTTGGTTTTCGCTGATTTAAGACTTAACGATCGCTCGGATGTTCCTTTTGAGGGAAACATGCATTTGGGATATCGCCATTTATCCCCAGAGAGCCAACAGATGTTCGGAGTTTATGTCGCCTTCGATCGCAAAAAAACCAAGACAAAAAACTACTTCAATCAGCTCACCTTTGGCGGTGAATATTGGCATAAAAATTGGTTTTTTGGTGGAAATATTTATCGACCTATTGGCAACACCACCAGAAAGATTGATGAAAGTAATGAGGAGGTAATTAGTGGCGGCAGCATCAGTACAATCAAGAAAATGACTAATGAAAAAGCGTTGCCTGGTGTCGACGGCGAAGTTGGTTATGAATTTAAAGAGGGTTTAGTTGGTTACGTCGGAGGATATTATTTCGGTGCCAGCGATGTAAATACCGTTTGTGGCCCAAGAGCTCGACTAGCTTATGATTTATCTTTGGATAACGGTAAAAGAATTCTAGGAATATTTGACAAGGTTGGGTTAGAAGTAGGTGTACAAAAGGACAAGGTCAGAGGTACAGTCGTTTATTTAAGCGCCAATGTTAGAATCGGTTGGTTGCCACAGAAACAGACAGTTCTGCAGGGCGTTTCCAGACATATGGTTGATCCCGTACGCCGAGATATCGATATTGTTACTGGAACAGAGCAGCGGCAAGATGTTCAGCGAAGACAGCAGCCACCAGCAGCGCCAGCCCCAGCTCCAGTACCAGCCCCAGACTCTGATTCTAGTGATGATACTGTTTCTAGCGCTGGCG
>AMFJ01002859.1_pt1 | contig 13440 bp, 10 predicted proteins | sample 427208 | NCBI WGS metagenome assembly AMFJ01 (sample SAMN02954298, study PRJNA114691) | groundwater metagenome | biome: aquatic; feature: subsurface aquifer; material: sediment; isolation source: subsurface aquifer sediment | place: USA: Rifle, CO | collected 2008-08
TCCACTTACAAATTTTTTAATCATATGTGCCAATAATTACAATCTTGATATAATACAACGCAACGAGCAAAAAATCAACAATACATCAACAATCTAATGTTTTTTCACAAAAAGCATTCCAATAAATTTATCCGTGTCCAACTCTGTCTCAGTTTTGAAAAGGCTACCTTCCACCTTCGAATTATTCAGTGATTTCCATTTGATTTCATAATTTGCAGGATATGAAATTTCTGATGAAAATTCACTACCCAAACTTCCAGACTGCTTCTGCGCCACCAATGAATATGAATCTGACCCAGCATCATCTCCAACTGAAACCCTGAAAAGCGCAAAAGGCAAAAGATATTTATATGTGATTGTCATGGTTTCGCCAGGACTGACATATGTCCAATTTGCAAAAACTGTTTTTCCCGATTCATTGTAAACCCTGGTGCCAGAGTTTTCATCAATAACAATTGACCCCTCTTCTCTCTGAACATCTTCGTCGCGCGCAAATCCCAAGGCGTCATAGTCAACTGGAGGATCATTTTTCTCAATTGTCTGACCAGCAACTTCCAAAAGCTGCGAACCCTGGGGAACATAAACTCGCATATAATCAGCATTCACCTTGTTGAGCCATTCATATTCTGAATCTCCACCACTATGTTTCCTAGTTACGGAAACAGTGTCAACAATTGAACCATCGGATTGAATTTCACTTTTGTGCTCAATTTTTTCGCCGACAACTGCATCCGTCTTGAAGCCATTGACATTAGTATTAACAATGCTGATGTAGTCCCTGGAAGATGGAAGGATTTCACCAGACCATCCGCGCTCAGAAATTATTTTCTGAAGCTCTGCATTCTCAGAATAGAAAAGTATGTGTTTTTCAGCCAGTCCTTCCAGAAAAGCTTCGGCTGTTTTTGAAATTGAACCAAAATTTTTGCTTGAAAAAAGTTTTTCCAGGACCAAAGGCGCCAAGTCAGACAAAATTTTCTTAGGCTTGTTTTCTTCTTTGTCATAATCAACCTCAACTTTATATTGAGTTAATTCGATAAAATTTTCACTATCCAAAGTCACATCATATTCAGGCATTTCTATCGGCCCTGTAATTTCCAAAAGTTTTTGCATCACAGTTGGAGTAAGAGTTATCACCCCATCAGCTGTCGGTCCACCGGTTTTCTCATAGAAAGAAATTGCCTTTTTTGCAGACACTGGAAAATCAGCAAACCAATTGCTGTCATGCATGCTCCAATTGGTTGAGATTTTTTGAATTGGAGCAGGAGGCACAATTCTATCACGAAGCTGACCATCAGGATTGAAAATTCCATCAATGAAAAATTTCTTCACATGGCCATTGGAAATATCCAAGAGACCATAGCTTCCAATGAATCCCCCTGTAGCCCTCATTTCGGTATTGTTTTGAAACAAGAACAAATATTTCCTAGGACCATTAGCACCGAGCAGATCAGCAAAAATGTGGCTATTACTCAAAAAAGTATCCAGAGCAAATCTGAGATCTGGCAAATTTTGCTTAATAAGCAAGAATTTATCTTGCTTATCTTCTGGCAAATCATCTATTGCTATTTTATCAATATTTTCTTGAGCCAAATCAAGTTCTTTTTTTGCCTTGCCAATATTCTCCTGCGCCACAGCAAAAAAATCTAATAATGAAATCTCCGATTTTTGATTTTGATCAATTGGATTCTTGAGTTTGATGCTAGCTTTTGCAACCTCATTTAAATATTTTCCAACAGCTGAAAAATGCTTACCGGCGTCGACGGCATTTTTTCCCGATGAGACTTTTGTCGCAAAGGGCACGAAGCGAGTTGCATCCAACAAAATTCCACCCATGCTTTCGAGCTGCTCTGATCCATCTGAAAAATTTGCCAACGCTTTTTCAAATTGAACACTTGAACTTTCGAAATTTTGATTCTTGATATCAGCCAAGGCCAAATTCAAGTTTTCCAAACCGTCAGTACTGGAACCCAAAACCCGCCCCTCCAAACCAAGACCCTTATTAACATAGGCAACACTGCCCACGCCAGCAAAAACCAAAACAGCAACCACAGCAAAGGCCAGCAGTGGCCTGGCAGTCTCAAATCTGATTGGAAAATTTTCGAAAGAGAAGAAACTTCCCTTCACCCAATTTTGCTTATTTTTCTTTTTTCTAGCCTTAATGGAAGCCTCTTTGAGTTTTTGAGCTTTCAAATCATCTTCTCTTTCTTTTTCCAACCAAATCGCCAATTCCTGATCACGCTTTTCCCTTTCGAGCATGATTTCTTTTTCGTATTCCTCTGCTTTTTTGCGATTATATTCCTTGATTTTTTCCAATTCTTCTTTGCGCGATTGTGCCTCAAGCTGAACAGCTTCTTGCCTTCGCAATCTTTCCTGTTCCCTTTGAAAAATAAGCTCAGAGTCTTTTTCTTTTTTTATCTTGTCTTCAACTACCAAATCCCTGAGTTTTTGCGCCTTTAGATCCTCTTCTCTTTCCTTCTCTAGCCAACGCGCCAACTCCTGGTCGCGCTTTTCTCTTTCAAGCATGACCGCCTTTTCATATTCATCCTTTTTTATTCTGTTCTGCTGGCTAATCTTTTTGAGATTTTCCTTGCGCACCAGCACTTCAGACTGAACAAGCTCTTGTTTTTTCAAGATTGCTTGTTTTTTTTGCAAAATAAGCTCAGCATCTTTTTCCTTTTGCAATTTTTTGATCTTTTCAGTGATTTCTTTTTGTTTTTGCTCCAGGCGTTTTTTTTCTTGTTGGAGAAAATTGCGTTGCTCTTCTTTTTTAAGATTAAAAATATGTCCATCATTCAATGGGTCATCTCCGACACATTTGGTCGCAACCTCCACAGCCTGGATTTTTTTCCAATCCAAATCACCAGCCTCATCGACTGGTCTGACATCAAACATTTGTGGAATAATTCTGTTTTTAGACATAATTACAAAAAAATTTGTTTTGTGAAAATATTTTCTTTTGAGGCCATCCACAGCGACAGCGAGGACCGAGCAAGCAGTCATAGCTCCTGACTGCGAAGCGTGCCGAAAAAGGAAATATTCTCACAAAACTATCTCACCACCTTTAGATATACCGCCAATGTTTCTTGGGCCATTTTTCTCCAACTATATTTTCTTATTTGCTGATATCCTTTCTCAATCAAAGCCTGTCTTAAAGAGTTATCATCCAAAATTTTCAAAACTCCGTCTGCAAATTTTTCACTGATTCTGGCATCCACAAACAAAGCTGAATCACCCAGAACCTCCTTCATGCATGGATGGTCTGATGAAACCACCACGGCGCCTTTCGCCATTGCTTCAAGCGGTGGCAAACCAAAACCTTCATACAGTGAAGGAAAAACATATGCGCTTGCATATCGATACAGCACATCCAAATCTTGATCTTCAACAAATCCCAAAAAATGAACATTGGGAACATTTTTCTTGGAAGCACGCTCACGCAATCGCTTATAGAAAAAATCTTCCTTACCCACAAACGCCAAATGCATGTCTGGATATTTTGCCAAAATCAATTTGAAAGCATCAACGAGTGTTTCCAGATTTTTGTGCGGATATGCATTGCCAACATAAAGTAAATACTTTTTAATTATACCATATTTTTCCAAAATAAGATGTGGCGATGTGCTGGAAATTTTGCATGAGTCATCACTGGCCTCATGCGTCACTGAAATTTTTTTCAAAGCCTTGGGATACTCAGCAATAATGTCATTTTTGGTGAACTCAGACACAGCAATAATCTCTTTCGCTCTCGCAATCGCACTGCCAATTGTCAATTTATATGCGGCATATTTCAACCAATAGAAAATTGGATTGAGAAGTGTCGCCCTGATTGTTGGAAAATGAAGCAAAATCAAATCATGGATGGTCAGCACGAATTTTTTTCGGTACATTATTGGCACATTAAAATGCGGAAAATGCATCAAATCCAATTTGTATTTATTCAAAAGTCTTGGGAAAAAAAATTGTTCAGAAAAAGTGTACCAGTGGTAATCAGCCAACACTTTTTTGAAATTTTTATTGTATGGCTGATACTCGTCGAAATTTTCTTTGCGCAAAAAAACCACATATTGATTTTCCGTGTCAATCGTTTCCAAATGTTCAATCAATTTTTGAGTATAACGCCCCAGCCCCTTGCCCCCGAGCCCAAAAAAGCGCGCATCAATTCCAATTTTCATAACTCAATTTTACCATTTTTTTGGCAATAAAAAAAGCAGTCCCTTTGGACTGCTGATTAGTCTTAAACTGCTTTGGCCAATCGCAATTCCCGATATGACAAATAAACAAAAACTGACAAAAGCATACAGGTGTTGAGCGGTGCAAACCAAAATGGATAGTGCTGACCAAAGGACTCCAAAACCATAATAATGCCAAGAAATCCAACGGAATACATCGCTCCATTTTTCAAATAGGCAAATTTTGTGATGAAATCAACACCCCTGACCGTGATCTCCCTAACCATAAAAGCCCCAATTCCATTTCCAATTAAAATTAATGGGACCGAAATCGTAAAAGCAAACGCACCAATGACACCATCGATCGAAAAAGATGCATCCAGAACCTCCAGATACAAAACCTTACTCCAAGCACTCATGCTTGTCTGCCCACTTATCAATTCCTTTTCTTTTTCTTCAGCATTCTTCTTGAATCCATCCGTTATAAAAAAAGCTGTCGAACCAATTGTTGCTGATAGTGCTAAAATAGGATCAATCTTTATAGAAAAATAGATAATTAGCGTTAACGAAACAGAAGCGATCGCATAGAACCAGGCACTCCTTCTGTGTATAAATTTTTCAACCAAAAATGCATACTTCTTTTCCTCAAGAAAAAGCCAAGCCAAAGCAACAAAATACAAATATACACCGCCGCCCAAAAGCAATATTGGTTTTGATTTCTCAACATATCTTGCTATTTCTGGGTCTCCCGAAAAAGCAAATTGAAAAACCTCTACAAAAGAAAGCGCTGGATTGACAAACCAAACGATCAAAAATGGCAAAAGCCCTCGCACCAAAAAAACTGCAATCAATATTCCCCACAGCAAAAAAAACTTCTTTTGCTTCTCTGGGAGGGTCTTAAGAATATGAGCGTTAACAATGGCATTATCAATACTACTAATAACTTCAAAAACAATAAGTCCAAAAATGACAATAATAGCGCTAAACATAAAAAAATAAAGTTAAATTTATAAGATTTGCTAAGTCCTGAATAATTCAAATAAGTACATTTTATATTATAGCATGCCATCTTCTTAAAAATTTTCAGTCTTGGTCAGTTCCTGGTCCGTGTTAGTCCGTTCCTAGTCTGCGTTGGTCAGTAAAGTGAGGGTTTCGCGAGCAGATGTTCGCCAGTTGAATCTCACAGACTGCCTGGATCCCATTTGAGAAAGACTGGCATGGAGCTCACGATTAAGGAGAATTTCCTTCATGGCCAGAAAAAGTTCGTCTGGCTTGTCAGGATCAATCATGATTGCACCCTGATCCACAACCTCCGGTAGCGAAGAACCGTTGGAAGTAATCACTGGCACGCCAACCCTCATTGCTTCCAAAACTGGAATGCCAAAACCCTCAAAAAATGATGGGTACACAAAAAGTGAAGCCAGGGTATACACCGCCGCCTTGTCCTGGCTCAAAATGCAACTCGTGAAAATGATGTCTTGCGTGAATTTCGCATTTCTCATTTGATCCAAAATTTTTCCAATCTTCCAACCCTTGCCACCAGCAATCACCAACTTGTATTTGTCCAATTGTGGATTTCCAAGTGACCTCAATTTATCATAGGCCAGCACAATTGCTGGAATGTTTTTTCTTGGTTCAACCGTTCCTAGATAAAAAATGAAATTGAAAGGCAAATGATATTTCTCCTTCACCTCAATCAGTCTTGAATCATTGCGATCAAGTTCGGCAATTTCATCTGAAATTCCATTATACACTCGCTGGATTTTTTGCTCATCCACTCCATATAGATTAACAATGTCATCCTTGGTGGAATCTGAAACTGCAATAATCTGATCCGCCCGCTTGCAAAGGCTTCGAGGATTCACAAAATGATGCCAAGTCCTTCGCTTGAGGGAAAAAGTTTCAGGGAAAATTTCAAATGAAAGATCGTGCACAGTGAGCAGAAGTTTTGTTTTTTTTGAAAGCGCCACAAAATTGATGTTTGGCATAAAAAAAACATCCACTCCCCCGAGCATCGTGTCGACATGTGGCCAATGCAAATACCAAAAACAAAAATTGAGCAATTTATTTGGCCAGTGGAATCTTTTCACTTTCACATTCTTGAACCCGGAAAAAATCCGCTCATCAAAAGAGCCGTCATGATACGAATTGGAAAAAAGAATATATTCATTTTTCTTGTCCAATTCGAAAATATTCTCCAGAAGATTGATTGTATATTCTTCAACTCCGGTTCTCTTGCCGTCGCTCAGGCAGCGAATGTCAATTCCAATTTTCATAACAGCTTTTTACTAAGTCAATAACCATTTTTACTGGTTATTCCATCATACTCCCAAGTGCGACTTTGTGCACTATTGACTTTTTGCCTATTTTGGAGTATAATTGAATGTCGTAGCTTAAAATTTCAGTCAAATAAAAAGGCCTATTCTTAGGCAAAAATACAACTGGCAAAATACCCAGGGGGGACAACAAAATGAAAAACGATTTGTTTAATGAGATAATAAAGGATGCCAGGGATTCAAAATCAGCAATTGTCATTGTTTTTAATTCGGGCACCTCGTACTATGTGCAGAATATCGCAAAGCAAGTAAAACAACCCCAAACCGCTGAATACCATGTCTGTGTTATTATGCACACTGATAATGGGCTGATCATTAAAACAACAGTGGATGAAATTGAACACATTGCACTTCTCAATGCAGAAGAGTATGCAAAAAGATACACAGCAATTCTCTAGGAAGCCACAAAAGGTAAGTACGGGATGCAGTCATAGCAAAAAATCGCTAATGACTGCATCCTGTTTTTTTATTGCCAATTTCCTTGATGATTGATGACCGATTACTGATGACTTTTTACCGCTTCCTCAATAAATTCTTTCATTTTTTGTTTGAAGATTTCTCGATCAAATTTGAGAACTTTTGAGCGAATATATTCACTTTCAAAAGAAAGTTTTTGAAATTTTTGCACCGCTTTGGCAACTGCAGATGGAGTCTGCTCATCAAAGAACACACCCATCGTTTTTTCTTCCATGTGCTCGGGAATGTCTCCACCACGAAATGCAATCAAAGGTTTTCCGGATGAAAGCGCTTCAATTGCCACAATTCCAAAATCCTCTTCTTGAGGAAAAATGACCGCCTGACAATTGGCATAATATTTTTTGAGCTCCTGGTCTTCAACTCTGCCCAAAAACTCAACGGTTGGACCTGCAATTTTTTTAAGTCTTTCCAGCTCCGGTCCGCGACCAATAATCTTGAGCGGGAGTTTCAAATCATTAAGAGCTTTAATTGCCACAGAGTGTCTTTTGTATGCAATGAGTCTTCCAACCATTAGAAAATATTCTTGTTTTTCAGTTTTTTCGATTATGGAAAAACTTTTTGTGTCCACCGGAGGATGAATCACGGTTGAGTCTTTGCGATAATATTTTTTGATTCTTCTGGACACGAAATTTGAATTTGCAATGAAAACATCAACCCTTTCGGCGCTAACCCTATCCCAAAGACGAATATAATTCATGGCAAAAGGAATCATTTTTTTGATAATTCTTGGGAAATAAAAATCGCGAGTATACTTTTGACAATCATCCCAAGCATATCGCATCGGAGTGTGCATATAGCAAATATGCAAAGTTTCAGGACCAGTTATTATCCCTTTGGCATAGCTTGAAGAATCAGAAACCACCACATCATAGGCAGAAAAATCAAATTGCTCAATTGCTGGAGGCATCAGAAGCGGAAAAACCCTGTGCCATGATTTGGCAAAAGGAAATTTCTGCAGATATGAAGTATAAATTTTTTTGTCCTCAAAAACACCATGCATCGCATCTCTGTTGTGCAAAATTGTATAAATTGGAGCATACGGATAGATCTCACAAAGACACTCAAGCACGCGCTCAGCGCCACCATATTGCACCAAATAATCATGAACGAAAGCAATACGCATAAATAGCTGAAAGCTAAAAGTCGAAAGCCTTTAAAGCTAGCATGCTTTGGACTTTATGGACTTTTGACTTTATGGACTTTATATTTTTATAGCACTTTCAAATCAACCAACATTAATTGAATTTTTTTATTCCCATTCCATTCATCCTTTTGAACATTGCAAGCAATATCAACCTTGTTTCCGGCAACCACATGTTTGTACTTATCAAAACCATTGAAACTGACAGCTTCAAAAACTTTGGGTGAGCCGTCAGTCGGCGTCAAGAACAACTTTATGTGCTTTTCTCCATTGCCCAAGACTCTTTTTTCTTGCACAATCAAATTTCGCATTGCCAAAATTGGCTCGGTGTTTCCTTCGCCAAAGGGCATGAGTTTTTCCAAGTCCTCCACCAACTCGAAATCAACATCACTCCCGCCAACTTCCCCGTCGATCTTTATTTCTATTGCCAAATCCGTTCCTTCAAGTTTTTGACTGATGAGCTGGTTCATTTTCTCATAGAATTTCTCAAGATTCTCATTTTTCACGGTCACTCCTGCAGCTTGAGAATGTCCGCCATGACGCACCAAGAGCTCCTTGCATTCTCCTATGGTCTCAATAATATTAATCTGCGGAATGCTTCGAAATGACCCCTTGCTTTCACCTTCACTTTTTTGAAAAATTGCAGTTGGCTTGTTGAATTGTTGCACAATTTTTCCAGCCACCAATCCAACCACGCCAATTGGAAAATGCTCTCCAACTGCAAAAATAAATTTCTTGTCCTTGAACATGTTCTCGGCCAAAATTTTAACTTCATCCACAATTTTTTGAGTGACTTTTTGCCTTTCAGTGTTGCTCGCCTCAAGCTCCAAGGCAAAAACTCTGGCCTTGGCAGTGTCTTTTTCCACAATCAAATTGTATGCCAAGTTTGCATGGTCAATTCTGCCAGCAGCATTGATTCTTGGTGCAATATAAAAAGAAACTTTCTTGGTGTCAGGCAAAGAATTTTCATCAATCGTGATTCTGCCAACCACAAACATTTCATGCAGACCAACTCTTCTTGTTTTGGAAAGAACAGTCAATCCATATTTCACGAAAAGACGATTTTCCCCAATCAAAGGAACACAATCAGCAATTGTTCCAATTGCAACCAAATCAAGCATCCATTTTGAAAATTGAATTTTTTCTGGCAAAAGTTTTTGAAAAACAGCTTGCACAACCTTGAACGCAACTCCGACTCCAGCCAAATCTGCAAAAGGATAGCCACAGTTTTCCTGATGAGGATTTATGATGGCAAAAGCCTTTGGCAATTGAGTTGGCACATGATGATGATCAGTGATGATAACATCAATTCCCACTTCTTTTGCTCTTTCAACCTCAGCAATGCTTGTTATTCCACAATCAACGGTGATGACCAGTTTCACATTCTTCTGGGCAAACATTTCTATTGCGCTGCTGTTCATGCTGTAACCTTCTGTTCGCTTGTTTGGAATGTACACCTCAGATTCAAGACCAAGCAAATCAAAAGTTTCTTTCAGAATTGCGGAAGATGTTATTCCGTCAGCGTCATAGTCACCAAAGATAACAACCTTTTCTTTTTGATCGCACGCCTTTTTGATTCGATCAACAACTTTTTCCATATCACAAAAAAGAAACGGGTCCGGAGAATCCGTTTCATAATTTGGAAAAACAAATTGATTCAATTCTTTTTCTTCTTTCAACCCCCTGGAAAGAAGGATTTGAACGACCAGAGGATGAATTTTTCCGCCAGCCAAAGAAGAATATTCGGATGGGATTTCTACGGATTCTGCAACGGTCCATTTTGCCATAATAATTCGTATTTAGTATATAGTATATAGTATATAGTATTTCGTATGATGCGTCTTTTCAAAATTCAAATTACTCAGTATTTCAGTATACCGCATTTTTGAAAATAAAGAAAACAACAAAAATACAGGCAAAGATTTGTCTTTTGATAGTTTTTTTAATAAAAACATTATACGAAATACGAGATACGAAATACGAGAAACTTTCTGTTATCCGCATTTCGGACAAACAATCCTGGCTTCAAATTTTCGCTCACTCGCATTTGTTAATTTCATTTTCAATTCGAGTTTTTCTTGACATTTTGGACACTTTAGACCATCCTGCAAACCAAGATCTTTCAGTAATTGCTGAGCGTCGAAAGCAAGTGGATTCATCTCGACAACATATTCATCATTTGTTTTCGCAAGAATAGTATTGATTCTATTTATAACCTCAACTGGAGTCGTTGTTCCTCTGACGATAAAATCTTTAACCCCAAGAGTGTTGGCTCTCATCCTATCTTCTTCTCTGCCCATGTGCGATGAAATAACAATCGGAATGTTGGAGGTCATCACTGTTTTTTGCAGCAATTCAATCATGGAGAAACCGTCCATTCTCGGCATCACAATCCCGGTGAAAATAAGATCGGGCAATTCCTTGGTGGCTTTGTCCAAACCTTCAATTCCATCCCCTGCCTGCAAAACTTCAAAATTTGCATTTTCAAAAACCTCACTATACAAATCAATCAAATCCTTATCATCATCAACCAAAAGTATTTTTCTTTTCTCCATAATATTTCTATATTCTTAAAAAATTATTAAATGATTATTTTAATATCCACAGCTGAAGCTCTTCTCTTGTCATTATAAATAAAAAGTGGATTAATATCAAACTCCTTGACCTGGGGATTCTCCTGGGCAAATGCAATCAAACCAGAAATTATTTTGACCATCGCTTCGGTGTCATATGCTTCTTGCCCCCTGGTTTTCGTGAACAAAAATCCCAATTGTCCATTTTCGAGCGAATTTTTGATCTCATCCTGCGACATTGGCGGAATGATAAAATTTATCTTATTGAAAATTTCAGCATAAATTCCACCCAAGCCATACATCACAACTGGACCAAAAATTTCATCCCTCTTAATTCCAAGAATAATTTCTATTTGCTTGCTTTGAAGCGGTTGAAGCACAAATCTTTCCTTCGGGAAATTTTTTCGTAGTTTCTTGATGGCCAACTCCAATTCCTTTCTATCTTGAATTCCCACGATTAAGGCTTGCTTATCTGATTTATGCAAAACCTTATCACTATCAACTTTAAGGACTGCTGGATATTGAATTTTTTGAGGAATTTTTTGTTTTGGCAAAATGGCATGCGACAAAACCGCAGGGACTCCATACATGCTCATCACATCCGAGGCTTCATCAAAAAAGAGCGCGCTTCTTTTTTCTTTTTTGGCATTTGCAATGACTCCACTGACAAAATTCATCCTTGTCACATTATTTTTCCTTTTTTCACTTGCAATATCCTTCTTTGAACTTTGCTTTTTCCATTTGTAATATGCATCCAAGCAGTTGACAGCTCTTTCAGGAAAATCGAAATTAACAATCCCATTTTCGCGCAATCCCAAAATCGCATCTGCAACTTTCTCTCCGCCAACGAAAGAACTCAGCATGATTTTTTTGGATTTTTTTCCAAATTTAATCACAACCTGGGCAATTTCATTAACTGGAGTCTGATCTTGCGGAGTTAGAATGCTCAAAATTGTTCCGATGCTGTCATCTTTTTCCAAGATTTTCAAAATATTTTCGTAGCGGTCCTCCTTGGCATCACCAAGCAAGTCAATTGGGTTGTGCACGGATGATTCCTCAGGCAATTTGCTCGCCAAAAGTTGGCTTTGTTTCTCAGAAAATTCACACAGCTGGATTTCTTTTTTCTCAAAAGCGTCAGTGGCCAACACTCCGACTCCACCAGCGTTTGTGATGACGGCCACTTTATTGTTTTTTGGCGCCTCATTCATTGAGAGCAAAGAGATCAGATCAAAAAAATGTTCCAGATCATTGGCTCGCAAAATTCCAGCTTTTTCAAAAGCACTGTCTGTGATGGCATCACTTCCGGCCAATGCTCCAGTGTGCGAAGAAATTGCTTCCTGCGCTTTGGAACTCTTGCCTGCTTTCAAGATAACGATTGGCTTCTTTTTGGAAACTCGCAAAGCCATTTCGATGAAAGCTTGGCCATTTTTAATTCCTTCGAGATACATTGCAATCACTTTTGTTTTTGAGTCTTTTTCGAAATATTCCAAAAGCTCAGTCTCATCAAGTTGCATTTTGTTGCCCACGGAAATAATCGATGAAAAAGCCAGGTTTTTTTGCTTGGCAATATCCATGAGCGACACTGCAATCGCTCCAGATTGTGAGACAAAAGCAATATTCCCACTTCTTGGCATTCCTGAAGCAAATGAGGCATTCAATTTTATTGCTGGAGAAATAAAGCCCAAACAATTTGGTCCAAGAATTGTCAACCCATTTTTTTGAGCAATTTCCAATAATTCTCTTTCTCTTTCCTCTCCTTCTTTTCCAATTTCAGCAAAACCAGCCGAGATGATGACAAAATTCTTGATTTTCTTGGCACTTTGAGCAATCATGTCCACCACAAACTTTGCCGGAACTGAAATGATAGCCAGATCTATATCATCTTCCACATCATCGACATTTGCATAACATTTTTGCTCGTACAAAGTTTCATATGATTGATTAACCAAGAAAACCTTGCCCCTGTAACCAAGTTCACGAATATTTTGCGTGATCACAGTTCCAACTTTTCCCTCCTTGTTTGAAGCCCCAATAATCGCAATCGATTTCGGAACAAAAAGACTCTCTAATTTTGTTTTTTGCATGAACATTTTTTGTTTTTTAAATAAGAGATAAATATGCCTTATTAGTTTACAGTTTGGGTAATATTTCCACTTTCGGAAACAGAAACCGTGTAACTTTTGCCACCCTTTGTTAATATAAAATTAACCGGAAATGGAGTGGTTGTGGTTGTGGCCGTAGCTAATGGTGAAGTAAAAGTAACATTCGCTGATCCAGTAAATGTAACGCCTGATTTCAAGGTTTGAGTCATTGGGTTGCAACCAGTTACTGCGTATTGTCCAGGACTAGCAGAATCAACTGTTATAGTATAGGCACATGGACCTGCAACAGTGCTATCTTTTTTCCCAGAAAGAGCGTCGTTTTTTTGAGAATTGATAATGGCAGAAAGTTTCAAGCCTTCAATTTCAAGTTCAGTTTCTGTTTTTTGATCCGAATCAAAACCTCTAAGTACAATTCCCGAGGATATTCCTATAATGGCAATAACAATAAGGAGTTCAACCAAAGAAAATCCCAGTTTCTTTGTTTTAAAGAATTTTATTTTGTTCATTTTTGTTTCCTTGTTAAATTATATTTAATAATACTATTTAACCTGGATTTTTTATTTTTTAAATTGGTTTTTCAATGGGTTAATTATACATCTTTTTTGATTCTTGCGCAAAAAAAACGAGCCATCAAAAGATGGC
>AMFJ01022074.1_pt1 | contig 13437 bp, 10 predicted proteins | sample 427208 | NCBI WGS metagenome assembly AMFJ01 (sample SAMN02954298, study PRJNA114691) | groundwater metagenome | biome: aquatic; feature: subsurface aquifer; material: sediment; isolation source: subsurface aquifer sediment | place: USA: Rifle, CO | collected 2008-08
CCACCAGGAGATAAAGAAACCATTGCCAAAGGGAGCGCCACAGATATCGAAGGCCATCTTTTTTCGGAGCACCCGCAGATATTCCCGTTTAGCTGACATGATTCCGCCTTCTCGCCAATCGGCGCGGGAACGTTTGGTGTCGGGAATGAGCTTGGTTTCCAAAGCTTGTTCCACTTGAGCAAAGAATTCCTTGGGAGAAACTTTGAGGCCTTCAATGAGAGTGTTCCAGTGGGAAAAGATCATGGTGGCGCGGGCTTTGGGCATGGCTTTCTCCTTTTTGAAGTTGGGAATATTGACGAAAGGTTAATGACAGCAAGATCTTTTCAAAATATGTGGGATAACTCAAGGAGAAAATGGCAAATTATTTCAAATTATTTTGATAGGAGGGAAGAATAGCGGCGCTAAAAGGGCAAGATGGTTTTCCGTCGATCATCAACTTCAAATAGATGTGGAGTTGGGAAGACTCATGATCTTGAGGAAAAAAACTCCCTGCATTTCTTTTTCAAGAAACATAATATTTCTGGCACCGAGGAGTCTGTGGGATGCTTGGGTTTGCGGCGGGTAAGTTTATAAGTCGTCGGGAAGTCGCATCCAGTTTGGCTTAGCGCCGATAGACCAAGGGATCTATGTTAGTTGACTGAGGCTGATATTATCAGCGTAAAAGGAGAACTGACAGAATGCAGTCATCCAGCGAATTGTTCTGAGGGATCTGGGAGGACAATTACCCAAGTCTACGATGTTAGGGTCATTGAGGATTTCCAAAAGTTCTTGAAGTTCGTCTTCTGAAAGAACCTTGCCTGGTTGAAGGTCGGATTTTTTCAATTTGTACGTTTTGGCCATGGCGATTGCTCTTTTGAAATTTTCTTTGCATCAATACTTTTTTATCTCATGAATACAAATGCTTTTCCGCTTTTTTCATCATCTTACCTTGTGCTCTAAGTTCTTGCAGATATTTCAAACCCTCTATCAGGTCCTTAAAATACTTTTTTACCCGTGCGATAATCCTCATCATAGACTCCTTATTTATAGCCATTTTTTTTCCACCAACCTTCTGGCCTCCAAGATTCCATGGCCTTATCGGCCTTTCTGCCCATCCTATAATGGGCTCTAAGAGCTTTTTGTAATCTCCATTCATCTTTTATGTATGCAATATAACGTCATTAATTTCTTTATTTAATATCTTCCGGATATTTGTCATTATTTGTGCCTCATGAACATAACGGCATTATAACACAATCATTAAGCATATTCAGTAATTTTTGAAACTCAGTTTTCCAATAATGATTATCACCTATGGACTTAGGATGGGGGATGTGTCACAGCGCTGAAAGGGCGAGAAGGTTTCCCGTCGATCATCAACTTCAAATAGACGTGATAATTAGGAAGGCTCATGATGTCTTGGGAGGAAAAGACTCCCTGCAATTCCTTTTCAAGAAACGTGGCATCACGGGCTCCCAAGCGAAAACAAACCAGTGTTCCGGCATTCCCGATTACAGCGTTGCGGATTTTCTCGTCCAGCTGGTGAAGGTATTGATGAGCGAGAACCAATCCTACTCGGTATTTTCGAAGTTCCGAAGCCATATTGACCAGAGATAGAGTGGTGAAGGACTGGAATTCGTCAGCGTAAAGGGCAAAGTCCGGTCGCTCATTCTCCGGGACATCAGCCCGGCTAAAAGCCGCAAAACCAATTGAGGTCATGAGAAGTCCACCTAGAAGTAGGGAGGCGTCTTCACCTAAATTCCCTTTGGATAAGTTGATAATAATTACTTGACTTTTATCCATAATTTTGCGTAAGCTAACGTTAATTTTTGGCTCAGTCAAAATTTGTTTAAGGATAGGATTAGCAAGATACGCTCCAATTTTGTTTTGGATGGGGGCAATAGCATCAGCTCTCATGCGATAGGAATATTTTTCATATTCTTGAAGCCAAAATGCTTTTACTTGATCATTTTTGATTTGGTTAACAGCTTGGCGTCGATAGGTGGGATTATTGAAAAGTTGGAGAATGTCGGCGAGGGTGGCTTGTGGCTGATCCAGAAGCGTCAGGATGGAATTTCGGAAAATATGTTCCATACGCACTCCCCAGGATTTGCTGTCCCATTGTTTCTTGAAAACTTCTAGGATACCTGAGGCCAGGAGTGGGCGGCGTTTAGGTGAAACAGGGCGAATTGGGTTATATCCAATTCCTGCTGGGTTTTCTGCCACGTCCCAATAGATCACCTTTGGGTTGGCTTTGATAGCGGCATAGATTTTTTCTGAGGAGTCTCCGTGAGGGTCTAAAAAAGCTAAACCTCTCTGACTAGAGATGTCTTGAAGGATGAGATTTTCGAGGAGTGTGGATTTCCCGGTGCCGGTTTTACCGATTATGTAGATATGAGAAAGACGGTCTTTTGATTTGATGGAAAATGATTGTTTAATGTTTCGAAAATTGGTTGTGGCGAGGAGGTATGAATGGTTGATCATATCTCAATGATAGAAGAGGGAGTACAGTAGGAAAGGCTGGTGAATTTTCAAGAGAAGATTTTATAACTAATCAACTTTAATGAAGTTGCATGGGTTATGAACTTGGGAAAGAAGTGATATTGTTAGAAATTAATAATATTTATGAATTTATTCAAAATTGTTTAGCGTGAGAGTAAATTGTAATCCGATTTCATTCTTAAGAAGACAGATAATAATATCTAGGATATGATAAGGGATATATAAAGACTTGCGTTAAACTGAAATTTTAATTTTTCTACTTGTACTTATCAGAATACTATAAAATTGACATTTATTTATAGTTTGATATAATAGTGTTAAAGATAGTTGTAATAACATATTTTTTTAAAATTTGAAAAGAGTTTTTTTTTTAGAAAATAAGTGGTATTAATCTAACATATGAACTTCTTTGTCCGGGGCAGAACTAATGTCAAGATGTGTAATTTTTATGATCTTTTTGGTATTTCATGAGTTATAAATCATGATTGTAACGAATATTAAATTTAATTAGGAGTGTTGATTATGATCAATTTTGTCTATTTTGATGTCGGTGGAGTTGTGGTAAAGGATTTTAGTGGAACAAATAAATGGGAAGATTTGCGTAGTGAAATTGGAGTAACGTCTGACAAAAAGGATGGATTTGACAAAATATGGGGTGCTCATAAAGATACACATTCAACAATTTTTGATGTTGATAATTTAATACCTGCATTAAAAAATGAATTGTGCTTAGAAATACCAAGAGAATACTCGTTGTTGATGGGTTTTGTGAATAGATTTGAGAGAAATGAACAAATCTGGCCTGCTATTTCTGAAATGAAAAAGAATGTTCCGGTTGGATTGTTAACAAATATGTACCCTCGTATGCTTGGTAAAATAATTGAAGCTGGGTTATTTCCAGCAATTGATTGGGATATAATTGTTGACTCAAGCATTGTGAGAATGAAAAAACCAGATATTGAAATCTATAGATATGCTCAAGAAAAAACTGGAGTAACAGGGAACGAGATTTTGTTTGTAGAAAATTCTATGTCTCATTTAAAACCAGCGCAAGAATGCGATTGGCAAACATTCTATTTTGATACAGCCAATATAGAAGAGTCTTGTGTCAAGCTATTAGATTATTTCAGGAGTAATAGGTGATATTATAATAGCATTATTATGATGATAGAATATTAGTTAAGTTTTTTGGATGTTATTTGGTTAAACCTTGATTCATCGGTTGCTTGTGGTTAATCATGGTTTTTTCTTTTAAACGGCGTGTTAGTGCACGAGTAACCAGCATGAGATTACTTTGGCTAACAGTTACTCAATAGGTAAATACTCAAAATGAGTTTGAGGTCGATTGTTAGGGAAATTCAAAAAGGATCTGTAAACATTGCTATTAACAATTTGTTGACTAAAGATTCTTTGTTAAGGATGAATTCTGCGCCTGATTTGATAGAGTTTATGGCAGGATGTATTGAATCAAAAGATCGGCCTTATGTGTCCATTTGTGCACAAAAAACGTATTGTTTTTCTCATTTTAAAAACACTAATTTATATGAGAATGTTTTATCAAATATAGACGCAGGCGGACCTGTTGTTGTTATTTCGCATCAGCCAACGATTTTTCCTTACAGTGGAGTTTATGTTCAATTTTTGCTAGCTGATTTTCTGGTGCGGAAACTGAAAGCAAGTTATGGACTTAATACATCTATTATCTACTTGTGTCTAGACTCCGATGATGCTTTTGATCGAAGAATAAAAACAGCACATTTTCCTTTTCCTGTGGCTCGAAAAGGATCAGTTCCTATCAGCTATGAAATGTATAAGTTTTGTAGAAATGTCCCACAATTCTGCGTTCCATACATAGATAATGGATACAGAAATAACTGGAAAAAATCTATATTGGGGGCATTCGATCTTCTTGCTTCGTTTCTACCAAATATGAAAATTGAGATTAGGAATGCTAAGAAGAAATTCGATTTTTTTTTCGATGAGTTATTCGAAGAAACGACGATGCTAAAACCTGAGAGTTTCTCTGATTTTTCTCTTAGTATTATAATGGGATTCGTAAAAAAGATAATTGACACTCCTGTAATACCTTTACGATATTCAGATTTATTTAATGTTGGTAGGCAGGAGGTTGTATCTGCACTCAAACGTTGGAAAGATATAGTCCGAACCGGAAGACAATTATTAAATAAGTATAATTTAGAAAAAATTTCAATATTCGATTCGTATCCAACATGGGGAATTTGTAAACGATGTTATTTTCGTAATAGTATTACGTATGACCAAGCGTTGGAGGCGCTATCTGGAAATAAAATTAATGTTAAATGCGAAAGGTGTTTAACAACCTTTTGTGAATTAGATGTAGATTTTTTAATTATGCCGAAAGTTATTTTGGAAGATATTTTAGGAGTAGTTTTCACTGGGGCGAATTTGGTTTTGACTTATGCTGGTAGCACGCAACATGTTGTGCTCAGTAATTCAATTATTGAAAATGTTTTTAAAAAAAAGTCACCTATTTTTACTTGGCATCCTAAGCATTTTTTAGGAACAGTGCTGGATAAATCATGCGTAGAATTGTTGCAGAGAGATATAAAGGGCGATTCATCATTATTGGCACTTCAGAGAGCTACTGAAGGAAGAGATACTTTATTATACTTATTTGACGAATCAGTTATTCAGAGAATGAAAAAAGGATGGGGAGAACACTTTCTAGACAGGAAGTTAAGTGATAGAATGGTTTGTACGACGAAATCAGATATTTATAGTCAATTTATTAAAGTGCTAAAATGGTAATGTAGCTAACAATACCATCGTATTATCTTGCATTTTGTTTAGATTTCATGCTTAGGGTACTGATAAATTAAAGAGTTGGCTTATAGCCAATTAATATTAACTGCATATAATATTTTGATTTCAATTAATTAAGTTAGTTGAAAAAGTAAAAATAGAACTTCTTGAAGTTTTACTCTGGTAATAGATGATGTGTTATTAAATTAAGAAATAGTCATTTTTGATTGTCGGGATGATGCATAAATTATTAAATTATTTGAATGGTAGGTTAGCTTAGTTTATTTAATATGAATTGCTCTGATTTTGATATAGAATTAGATCTTTTTCGTAAGAAAGGGAGGGTAGATAAGTTTGGTCCGAAAACTAGAGAACATCTAGATAGTTGTATGGGGTGCTGGAAAAAAATGGTAGCTGCTAGGTGGCATCTTGCTAGAAATACAGATGAGCTTAATGAACTAAAAGACTTTCTGGGTAAAGGGTTTAAGTTTGGATGCGATGCATCATGGCAATTGGCAGATGATTGGGGAGCCAAAGAAAGAGACTCAGACGAACTTATTTTAGATTTTTATAAGAAAACACAGTGGTACATTTACAGCCTTATCCTTTGGTCTGCATGTGGCCAGAGACCTTCTTATGCTCAAATAGGGTTAGAAATTTTACGAAACTACTCGATAAAAAAGATAGTTGACTTTGGTGCAGGAGTTGGGACTGATACTTTTGAATTTGCCGCCTATGATTACCAAGTGATCGCATTCGAAATTAATAGATATTGCAACCAATTTCTAAAATGGAAAAATAAAAAATTAAATGCTGGTGTAGTAATTTTGAATGATGATTCGAGATTTAACGAAGATTTTGACTTATTATGGAGTATGGATGTGATTGAACATTTAAAAGACCCAGTATCCACGCTCAAACCATTTTTAAAAAGATGTAAAATGTTTATTTATGACACTGAGTTTAGTGGAGTTTCCGGTGGACGTCATCCGTTTCACTTTCAACATAACGAAAATGAATTGTGTGATGAATGGCTTAATCTTGGTTTTGTTGAGATAAAAAGAGCCAACTTACACAATAAGTTCAATATATTTGCCAGGAATTAAGTATAATAAATATTACACATCAGTTTTCCTTTTTATCTTGTAGGTATATAATACTTTATTTTGTACTTAGCATACTTGTTAATATCTGAAATGATACTGTTGGTTATTAATTCTCAGTAATGTGATAGCGAATTGTGACATTAAAAGTGCGATAATTATATTAATAACTCGAATTTAACTTTAAATATAGGAATTGCTAATGAATGAATGCTTTGAATCAATATATTTAGGGATTGATTTCGGAACGACAAGGGTAAAAGCAACGCTCATAGACGATAATGAGAAAGTATTGAACACATTTGTGATATCGTGGACAGAAGCTCAATGTAATAAAAATCTATTATCAGATTGGATATTGATACTTCAAAAAGTTGTAAAATCATTAATCAAAAAGTCTGGCGTAAACCCTGATAATATTAAATGTATGGCATTATCATGTATGTCTCCATGCATAGTTTTAATTGATGAATCTTCAAGAGAGAATACCAGTCCAATTATTCTCTATGATGAAGTTATTTCTACTGATAAGTTTGTTTGTAGGCTCGATAGGATTAACGCAACTATAAATATTTTGAGATCATTTACACCAAAAGGAAGTAATGGATGTCTAAAAATATTAAATGCAAGTTCTTGGCTTCTTTGGCAACTCACAGGTGAGATTGCTATTGATGAGTATGGCCTCCATGATATCCTTGGTATCTCAAAAATTGAGGAAATCATGGGTGCAACATTTCCTGATAGAATATTAAGACCAAATTCCATTGTCGGATCTATTAAAGATTTTTGGTCGAAATACTTAGGTCTTCCAAACAATGTGCAAGTTTGTTGTGGTAGTACTGACACTGTGGCTCTTCTTAGGGCTACAAGTCTAAAAAAGAATGGACATCTAATTTATCTTGGAACCTTTTTTTCAGTTTTAGAGGCAAAAGAGAGTTTTGTTAATGGATTACCTGTTGGTATTTCCTCTCTTCCATATCAATGGCATATTTCACTAGAAGGTGGTGCTTTTATAGAAAGATTAGCTTCATCTTTCTTTCCTATAGAAGAAAGCCGATCTGGTCAAATCAGTAAACTTCTTAAGCTTGCAGAACATGCTACTAGCAAAGGAAATGCTAATTATAAGGAAATTGCCATTCAAGAATGGACATTAAACAAACCAGTTCAAATGTTGCCGTTACTGTGTGAATTTTGTGTAGGAGAAACTACAACCGCTGATCTCAGCTTAATACCTTTCTCATCTTTTACTAAAGCATTAATTAGATATATTGAGGAAGTAAACCTTGCAGGAGATGTTCCTGTAATTGGGGGGTTAAGTCAAAATGAATGGATTTTGGAGTATATAGAAAAGAATGTAGATATTAAATGTTCTTCGAAATCCAAAATTTATGGTGCTGAAGGAGCTGCACTATTAGCAAGGGATGGTTTTTATGAACAATGATTCTGATAAAATAAATAAAATCATATTTGATTTAGATGGAGTTATAAGAATATATAAAGAGCAAGATACTACTGATATTGAAATAAAGTATGGTTTAGAAGAAGGAATTATAAATAAATTTGCCTTTAGAGCAGATTTATTGAAAAAGGTAACAACGGGTAAGCTAAAAAGAAGTGAGTGGGTAGATATTATTGGAAAATATATTAACAATATGGACGCAGCCATTGATTGGGAAAATCGGCCTGTTTATATTGACAATAATGTTATTAGTATCGTTAAAGAGTTAAAATCAAAGGAAATGGAAGTTTATTTGCTTACCAACGGAACAGATAATCTCAATACCGAATTATCAATGTTGGGAATTAATAATGAATTTAAATTTATTTTTAATAGCACTGAAATAGGTGTAGCAAAGCCATCAATTCAAATTTTCAACTTCGTTCTAGATTATTGTAATGAATTGCCTACAAATTTTGGCTATATTGATGACAATATTGAAAACATTGAGACTGCTAGAAGTTTGGGTATCAATTCTTTTTTGTATCAAGGGGTGAATTGTTTAAGAGAATGGCTAATTAATAATAAAATTCAAATAAATCAAGGTTTGTAAAATATTTACTTGCTTGCTTGTGAAGCAATAAATTATTTAAATATTTTTATATATAGTTATGTCACTTTTAAACATTTTGCTTAAAGGTCTAACAAGTTCTTCTTTCATTTCAAGAAGATTTTCAGATACTGAAGGTGACGAATCTGAATAAGTTATCTGCCCCCAATCTCTTGGCGTTGACGGTAATGGTAACGGAGGGTGTTCGACGCATATAGTCCAAACATATTTTTCTCCTTTTTCTCTTGCTAGCCATAATCTATGTAATCCGTCAAAAATATACCATTTATTATTATGCCTCTCTAAAACTGGCGGAACTATTAGTCGATAATCTTTTTCTAAGGTCTTAAGAAATATTGGCTTATATAGTTCAATTCCTTTATTTTTCATTTCAAAAAATAGGCCTTTAGTAAATTCTAATCTGTCTTTTGATATAAATTTAGCAAGTGGTATAATGGTTGATAGATCAACTTGATTTAAAAAAATATGCTTTAAAGAAGCATAAGAAGGGATTTTTTTAAAACAATCTAAAATATATTGTTGGTCAGCATAAAACATATCCGTGAACTGTAGCTTGTGTCTTGTTAGTTTCATTGGTGTTCAATCTGAATATATGTCAGTTTACTCATTATATTAAATAAAATTACTTATTGATCGCGCTATTAAATAAAACCGTTTCCAAAATTTTCTGGGCTACTTCCTTGTTTATTTTTCTTAATTGTTTTATTAGTTTGATTACACGATCAATAACACCTTTACTATTACAACATTTAATAGCTAAAAGAAATTCCTTTTCAGAATTAAGTAAAATAGAATTGCTATCATCTTCTGATAGTAGATTTAGAGTAGCAACACTAACAGCACGGGCATACTTAGCTTCATAAAAGTTGTTGGATCTTGATAGCAGGTCGTTAGAATGTTGAATTGCTTTTTCCAAGCTTGCAGTTGCAAGATCACGCTTACCGATTATTGCTAAAATAATACCATGCAAAGATGCTATATTTGCATTCAACTCAGGTACATCAATTTTAATTGCAATTTCAAGAATATTTAATGCCTCATTTAAATCATTCAACTCTAGGTGAGTTTGACCTAGAGTTCCTAATAAAAAACATTTTAAACGTTCGTCTCCGATTTCATTTGCGATTACAAGACCTTGATTTAGAAGTTCAACTCCATGTGATTCCGCTCCAGAAATTGAGTGGGCTCTCCCTAATGCCCATAACCAGTAACCCTCGCCACGTCGTGCTCTATAACCACGAGTCATGGTTAAGGCCTGGTTATATAGTTCAATAGCTTTTTTATAATTTCCTAAATGAAAATAGGGATGTCCTAAATGTCCAAACCTTCCAGCCTTTGCTGGTCCATCTTTAAAATTTTCACTTATTTTAATAGATTGTTTTAGTAGCTTAATAGAAAGTTCAAAGTTGCCCAGGTTATAGTAAGTACTGCCCAGATTTCCAATATGCTTTGCCTGATTAGGTTTATCCTCAATTTTTTCAGCTATAACAATAGCTCTCTTTAGGTAATCAGCCGCCTCTTGGGCCCTTCCAATGTTACGGTACGTTTTACCTAAGTTACCTAAACATGTATTTTCAAGTTGATTATCTTCTAAATTTTTAGCTATTTCAAGAGCCTCTTTTCCATAGAAAATTGATTTTTCACTTTGTCCAAGTCTTCTATACGCATCGCATAACGAGGAGTAATTTGTACATTGAAGACGATAGTCAATAATTTTATTAACCAGGCGTTCTCTTAAACTTATTATCAAGGATAAGTGTCCCCAACGAGCAAGAAAATCAAAATCAATAGTGTTGATTAACAGTACTGCGTCATCATAGTTGTGCGCTCTGCATAGATGTGAGAATGCTTGTAAACGATTTTCTAAATCAGAAATTGTTGACCAAATTTTAGGAGAATTATGGATGAGTAGATGGTAGTCAGCTGCTCTTTGCTCCATTGCGTAGATATTGTATCCACCAAATGAATCTTTAGGGATGAGTTTGTAATTATATTCGCGATCTATAGGGTGAATAGAGTATTTTTGTGTTTTCTTATTAAAGTTAAGAAAATGAGTCCTTTCAAGCCTACCCAGTTCTCCTTCCACATCTATGTTTTTAAAGAAAGGTTCTATCATGTACATTATCGCAGAGTAACGTACTTGGCAGTTTAAAACCGCAATAGACTGTATTATATGTTGAGAATCTGGAGTAAGGCGCGAATGTGCCTCTCTCACTAAGTTTTCTAAAACTCTATTGTTAAATATTGTGGAATTATTTAATAATTCTTTTAATGAAAGCCTTGGATCCTCATTTAAGATACTTACTATTGCTTCAAGCGCTCGGGGAAAACAGTAGGCTTTTATTGCAGCTGCTCTAAGAGTACTCTTTGATGGTTTTTCAAACTCTAGATTTCCATTTTTACCTAATTCAGAGAGTAATTCCATGGCATGTTCGATTGGAAGTCCTTTATCAAGTTTGATTATCTTTTGAAATTTTTGTGAATTGGTTGGAAGGGTTAATGCTTCCCTGCTAGTTATTAGGATTTGAGAGGTGTGATAACTGCCTAAAAATTCATTGAAAAACAAATTCATTTCAATATCATTTATACATCCATCTTCAGTCAAGATTTCCTCAAAATTGTCAATGAATATTAGGATACAATGTTTTTTAAGATAACTTAGTAATGTCTTTATTTTGATCTCTATATTGGTTACTGAATTCTTCCAAACTTGAATTAAATATTTTTCATCTTGTTTTCCTAATATTTTACTGCATGCAAAATAGATTTGTTCAAACCTTAAGTTTTCGTCACGTTTATTATGATATGTTATTCCACGAATATTATGTTTATAATTTTCCATATCATTTATAACCTTGCATGCTAAAGCAGTTTTTCCGCTACCTGCTTTTCCATATATACATATTATTTTGATATCATTATCTGGTGCTAAATATTCTTTGATATTTCGCCTTTCTGAATCTCTATTTTTAAAAAAATATGTTATTCCAATTGGCGGATTGCCAATTATTCTAAAATAGTTAAATTTTTCAATGGATACATCTATCGATTTGTGTTCGTGTTCATTTTTTATGCCCATCTCGATTGCATTCTTAATTCTTTTCTCTTGGGCTAATGGATCCGCTAATACACGTTTCTTGAAGCTAATTTGATCAATTATCTTAAGCCTTTCCTCTTTAATTATTTGAGGGTTTCTGTGGCGAGTAAGCTCTAGTTCTAAATCATCGTAGCGAGACTGCAATATGTGAAGCTCTCCTTCAGGAGTATTCAAAAATATAAGGTGCTTTAGTAATTCATCGAAACCATCAATGTTAGAATCAATAAACGAAATATATTGTCGTTGTTCCAGAAAAAGAGGAAATAATACCTCCTGATATAGTAAGGGTACTACTGGTTTTTTATATGTTAACGCACGATTCCACTCAGCAGTGCAAAGGGGAGATTTAACACTTTCTGGTGTTGCAATAAACAATAGCAACCAGCAGGTTCGAATAGCAGAGTCAGATTTGTTTTGCCAAAGGTCACCTGGTATAATATTCTTTGTGTCAAGCCATGGTTGGTAACCATTCTCGGCAAGAAAGTGATATAGTTCATTTGCAAAGTAATCACCGTCACTTCGTGAGTAAGAAATAAAAATTGGATCTTTCATAACTAGCAGAAATTGCGAGATAAAAATTTTTTTGCTTTGAGTTTAGTCAAATTTGATAAAATTATGATCGTCTAAATACTTAGTTCTTTGACACTATGCTAATCTGTTCGATGTAAATCGTCAAATTATTATGAAAAAATTGATGCAATCTCGTGCGAGAGATGTTTTAGTTTGAAAGACTAAAAATCTGAGCCGAATGCTCGGACGAGTTTTGTTATAGTTTTAACCGGAGGTTCTGGGAATCAGAATTGCCTTAGAGATTGCTCAACACATACCTTGCGCACTTTCCTGTGAAATTAACCTGGTTTCATTAAGAGCCACATTATGTGTGAAAAGAAATCGCATGTAAGGAGGTAAAAATGAATGATATTGAAAAAAATCAGCTTATACATAAACTTTTTAGTTCATCTGTGAGCGCTAATGAGTATAAAATCACAGACTATCAAAATCATCTTTTCGAACAGTATAAGCTTTACGTTGAGATGGCTGACAGAGTTAGTAATAGGAGAGGGTTGACAAATATTTTTTTTGCCACGCTAAATACCACTTTACTTACAGCCATTGTAGGATTCCTGAATAACAATGATCGAAGTGTTATTGTATTACATATTGCAGGAATATTAATATGTATCATATGGGGAGTATTGCTGCGATCATATCGCAACCTTAATACATCAAAATTTACTGTTATTGGTTTACTAGAAGAAAAACTTCCAGCTTCAGTATATTGGCATGGAGAATGGTATGCACTAGGATCAGGAAAAGATTTCAAAAAGTACATACCACTTGGCCCTATCGAAATATATATCCCAATAATTTATGCAGTTTTGTTTTTAATATTATTTCTTGCAGAGTTTTTTTGATCAATTGATTACTTTTACTTTAGAGAGAAAGAAACATTGATATTTTCCTATAATATTGTACGCATAGGATAAAGAGCTTGTGGACCTGGCTCGCCAGCTTTTGTCTTTTCATGCTAGATATAGTATGTTTTTTCAAAGATATACAGTAAATTTATCAGACAAAGCACTTCAATGCCTGAAGGGTGTTCCAAGCAGATAAAACAATATGGAGCGAATGGAGGAGAGAGTGGTTGAGACAGATCATCTGCAGTATTTCCTCTCAGATTCCAATTGGGACTGGCGCCTGGTAAATCATCAAATTGTGCGAGACAGTAACAAACTGCTTGTAGGCATGATGACAGTGCTTTGTCGATTGACGAAACAGGATTCCCCAATAAAGGCAAGAAGTCAGTAGGAGTCTCCCGCTAATGGTGTGGGCAGCTTGAAAAGATCGACAATTGCCAAGTAGCAGTTATTGCGACCCTCGCCAGAGGGCACTTTTCTGCCCC
>AMFJ01002752.1_pt1 | contig 13435 bp, 12 predicted proteins | sample 427208 | NCBI WGS metagenome assembly AMFJ01 (sample SAMN02954298, study PRJNA114691) | groundwater metagenome | biome: aquatic; feature: subsurface aquifer; material: sediment; isolation source: subsurface aquifer sediment | place: USA: Rifle, CO | collected 2008-08
ACTTTGTTCACTGCGGAGAAGGAGGGATTCGAACCCTCGATACGGTATTACCCGTATAACAGGTTAGCAACCTGCCGCTTTCAGCCTCTCAGCCACCTCTCCATGGGTTTGAATTTTTATCAAACGCAAACCACAATAAAAATGATATCAATAAAAATAGATTAAGGCAAGCCAATTATAATAATTGGATTTTCCGATAGACCAGCTCTTATCTTTTTTATCTTTTTGGAGTAAAATATAAAGTAGATAAGATAAGAATTTAAGGCATAATCTCTTATGAAAAATAAAATTTTTTTGATTCTAATAATTTTCGTAGCGATTTTTGCTTTGAATTTTATTTGGGAAGCGACGCATTCTTTTTTGTATACTCCTCATTATTCTGGATTTAGCAATTTTATTTTCGTGCACATTAAAGCTAGCTTGGGAGATGTGTTATTGATTGCGATAATGTATTTAAGCGGATTTTTTGTTTTTAAAAATAACCGATGGTTTTTGCTCAAAAGAAAATATCCTTATATGTTTTTAGTTTCCCTAGGTTTTTGTCTAGCGGTAATAGTTGAAAACTTTGCGCTGAAATCCGGTCGCTGGGTTTATAATGATTGGATGCCGATTATTCCGTTTTTTAATATCGGATTAACTCCAGTTTTGCAATTAACTATTCTGCCACCTGTAATTATGTGGATAACGTTGAAATATTATGAAAAATATTTCGGAGATAGATAAAAGTGCATTGTTTCTTGAATTTAAGCCAGTTTAGTTTGTTAATTTCTGAAAAATAAATTATAATAATGTAGTCTCGAATCAAATAATAATATTGTAAAAAAATAAAAAATATGCAAGCAACTATGAAAAAAATAATCCTGATGAGTTTAATATTTTCCTTAGCTTTGGGTTTCTCTTTCGGCGCCAATGCAACAAGTGTAAGCTATACTCCAACAGTGAAGATTAAAAAATCAGCCGATACCTATGTTACTTTGCAGATAGTTTCGACTAATTTAAAGAAAAAAGATGTAAAAGTTAAAATAAAAATTGAAAAAATTGATGCCGACGACGATGACACTAAAATTTTCGAAAAAACTTTGAATAAAAGCGGGAAAGTAGATATTAAAGTTGACGGTCTAGCTAAGGATAATGCATATTCTTTTAGCGTAGCTATAAAAAAATCATCAGATAGCGATTATTCAGATTATTCCAGTGAAGTGTCGGTTAACGCCGAAGGAACTTTCGATTATAATCCCGCATTGAGTATTAAAGATGAAACTAGCTCGACTATGGTTTTGGACGTAACGTCAACTAAATTAAAGAGAAAGAAGACGATAATTAAAGTTAAGATAGAAAACAAAGATACTGATAAAACTGAAACTAGAACTTTTACTAAGACTTTAAATAAAAATGGAAAAGCAGAGATTACGATTGATAATTTGTCCAAAGATACTGAATATAGCATTAAGGCATTGGTAAAGAAAAGTAAGGATAAAGGATTTTCTAAATATTCCAATGAAGAGTCTGCTACAACTGAAGATTAGTTTTGACTTTTAGATGTTTGGCAAAATAAACCTCGTAACTTATGAATCGAGGTTTTATTTTTTATGGTAAAATATAGAAGATATACGATTTAGGATTTATGATTTGGGAAATTTTAGTTTTGTCATCTCGAGCGTAACGATAGTGAAGTCTAGAGATCTGAACTTTTGGTTTATTTGAGATTTCTCCATGCATAAATTTTGAGTACAAAATTTATTTAGTCGAAATGACACAAAAAATAAAATTGTTAAAATGTTAATATGCTAACGTGTCAAAATGCTTCGTATGCAAAAAGAAATACAAATATCTGGCAGAGAAATAAACTATCAGATAAAAAAATATAAATTATCGAAAAATCTAAGGTTAAGTATTCGGCCTTGTTTTGATGATGAAATAGGCTGTGAAAAAAATTCCCGCTTGAAAATTTCAGTTTCTATTCCTAGTAGAGTAAGTTTGAAAATAGCGGAAAAATTCGTCCAAGAAAGAATCAATTGGATAATTGAAAAATTAGATGAGTTAAAAAAAACAACTTCGCAAGTACGCCCAGCTATGGGTAAAAAAGAATATAGAAAGGAAAAAGAAAAGGCGCGAAAGATAATTGCGAATAGGGCAAATTATTTCAGTGATCTTTATGGTTTTAAATTTAATCGCATCGCAATCCGTTCCCAAAGGACGAGATGGGGGAGTTGTACTAGAGACGGGAATCTTAATTTTAATTATAAATTAATTTATTTGCCGGTGGAAATTATGGACTATGTGATTGTGCATGAACTTTGTCATCTGGATCAATTAAACCACTCTAAGAAATTTTGGTTTTTGGTTTCGGAGATTGTTCCGGATTATCGAGAATTGAGGAGGAAATTGAAGAAGATAAATATATAGAAGATCATCTAAACATATTAGTATGTTAACATATTAGCATATTAGCATATTAACATACTAACATATTAACATTTCAATATAGACAGGACTTGCGCGTTTGAATATCATTTGATCTCAAGTTTCTAAAAGACATAAAAATTGATGACTGGATTATGATTTTTATGAGAATTTTATGGCTGAGCTTGATTAAACCTATTATTATGCTAATATTATAAAATCACATAAACAGATGTGATTTGTTTATTTTTTTATTCATATTGAGTGTAAGAAAGGGAGAATGGGGATGGAATTTAAATTTAATGGAAGAGATTTGAGACTCTCAGCAACAAAAGAAATAAAAGAAGGGAAAGTTGTTGTGATTGTCGGCTTGCACGAAGAAGGCGAATATTTGAAAGAAGAAATAATCGAAATTACTGGGATCAATTATTGTTGTCCCTGCTGTGGACAGGTGGTATTTAATGGAGGAGAAAGATTTGAAGTGCAACCAAATAACTATCTCTCCAACGACAAGCAATTGGTCTTGAAACTTGTCGGCTACTGCTCAAAGGGTGTTTACAATCAATTAAATATTGCAATAGCAATAAATATTGTGCCCGCTACCTAGTAGGATAATAAATTGAAGTCAAAAGAGAGGGATATGCTCAGCGAAGCATATCCCTCTAATTTTTGTACTCAGCAATTAATAATTTGATTTATTTTTTTCATCATGAATCTTAGTTTGTAATGTTTAGCATTTAGTTATTTAAAATTTATTGTAAATTGAAAACTGAAAATTTTAAATTGATTGCTATTCCAAATGAATATTTCGATTCATTTTTTCTAGCTCTTCTTTGAGTAAAAGATTATTTTTTAAAGCAACGTCATGATTGATAATTTCGCGCGCTTCTTCGTAAGCGCATTTAATCATTTTGATGTTAGTGATGTTTTGCATCGTACTGTCAGCAAGGCCCGATTGGCGATTTCCCAAAAAATCTCCCGGGCCGCGGATTTCCAAATCTTCTTGAGCCACCTTAAATCCATCGGTATATTTTTCCAAGATGCGCAGACGGGTAGTGGAATTTTTGGCGAATAAAAAGCAGTAAGATTGAAATTCTCCTCTTCCGACTCGACCGCGAAATTGATGCAGTTGCGAAAGCCCAAAACGATAAGCTTCTTCGATTATCATGACGGTAGCATTGGGAATATCGATGCCCACTTCGATAACAGAAGTGGAAACCAAGATATCGGTTTTTTTGTTCTTAAAATTTAACATTATTTCTTCTTTTTCCTTGCTTTTCATCCGTCCGTGCAAAAGTCCCAATTTAAATTCAGGAAATACATCGCGCAAAAGCCGTGCGTGCTCAGTAACGGCCGCTTTTACTTCGGCTAGTTTTTCTGATTCTTCAACCAGAGGAAATATCACAAAAGCTTGACGGCCATTTTTAATTTCCTGGCGGATGAAATTATAAACTTCATTTTGCTTATCGGGCAAAATTACTTTAGTGATTATCTGTTTTCTGTTTTTGGGCATTTCAGTGATGAGTGAAACATCCAAACTTCCCAAAAGAGTCATAGAAATAGTGCGAGGGATAGGGGTGGCGGTCATACTTAGCAGATGGGGAATCTTACCGGGTAAACCGTCATTAATCTCTGTAATTTTTTGTTGGAGATAACTGCGTTGCATGACACCAAACCTGTGTTGCTCGTCAATAATAATAAGAGCTAAGTTCTTAAAACGAATATCTTTTTGAATAATTGCATGCGTGCCAATAACTATGTTTATTTTTCCAACTTTAATTTCTTCCAACATTGTTTCACGTGAAATTTTTGCTGTAGAATAATTTTCAATTTCTAATTTTGAATTTTGAATCAATTTTGAATTCTTTAATGAAGAATTTTTAATAATTATTGACGGATTATTTTTTATGACCAATGACCGATGACCGATGACTTTTCCTTCTCTACCGTGAACTGTTGACCGTGAACCATAAACCAACTTATACGAATTAGTCAATAATCCTATGGAAATATCAAAATCAGCCAGCAATTTGCTAAAATTTTCAAAGTGTTGGTAAGCTAAAACTTCCGTCGGCGCCATAATAGCGGCTTGAAAACCATTGGCTGATGTTTGGAGTGTCGCTAGTATCGCTACTATTGTTTTTCCTGAACCGACATCTCCGTTTAAAAGACGATTCATGGGGTGTTTCCTGGTTAAATCTTTTTTAATTTCAGTAAAAGCTTTTTTTTGATCGTTTGTTAAACTAAAAGGCAGGGAAGCTAGGAATTTTTTTATCTTCTCGGTTGGAAATTCTAATTCTTGGGCACTTTCTTTCTTGAGTCGTTTTTTTATTTGGAGGGCTCTGAGTTGAATCAAAAACATATCAAAAAAAGCAAATCTTTTTTGCGCCACTAGATAAGAATTTTCTGAGCGGGGAAAATGAACGTCATAAAGAGCTTTTTTGAGAGTCGGGAGGTGATATTTTTCTAATATCTCAACAGGAAGCGGGTCGACAATGTCAAAATCATTTTTGAAAATAGTTTCGATTTGCCAGCGGAGCCATTTAGAAGTTATGCCTCTAGTCTCGGGATAGATGGGGACAATTCTGCCTGTGTGATTAGGATTTTTATCAGCCACTTCCCAAATTGGATTGGAAAAATAAAAACCGTTTTTGTCCAATTTGGCTTTGCCACTGAGACGAATGAATTTATTTTTGCTAAAAACATCAATTAAATACTTTTGATTAAACCAGGTGGCGCGGATAATTCCAGTTTCGTCTCTGAGTTGAATTTCAATGATGCTAATTTTTTTGTGCCAGCTTCGCTTGAGGGCAAATTTGATGATTTCTCCACTGACTGTGGCGCTTTGCTCAGGAATTATTTCTGAAATGCTTACCAAATTAGAAAGGTCATCATAGCGGGCCGGAAAATGAAACAAAAAATCACCCACCGCAGTGATGCCTAGTTTCTTTAACTTTTCGGCCTGAGCGGGCTTTATATGAAAAGTTTTATCAATAGGGGTTTTTAAATTTAGCATAATATTAGTATAGATTATTTTGACAAAAGCATAAAGTGCTAGCATAGTTAATAAGCATAGCAATCTGCATTGACCGCTTAACTTCGAGATGTTAATCTCTTAAATGGTTCCTTTAGTGGCAAGAAGAGAGGAGTGATAATTTTTCTATTGAAACAAAATCATGGGGGAATGAATTATGTTTTTGGAAAAAAAGCTTTTTGCGTTGTCTTTGATTATTTTTTTAGGCTATATACTTTGGATAAATGTAGATTTTTTCTCGGTGCGAGGCCTCAAAAAGGATATGAAAAAAACTATTCGATATGGCGGGCTCTCTCTTTTTTTGATGACTATTTTTGTAATTTTCCAATAAAGAAAATAGTCGGGGCTTCAGATTGAGTGGCTTGGTGAGTTCACCGAGTCACTCGTTTTTTATGGAAACTTCTACTTTTTAGTATATAATAAAAAATGTGTGTTTAATAAAAAATAATTACAATTATTATGGATTCAAGAATTAAAATAATTTTAGAGAAGATAGAGGCGCTTAACATTGCCTTAAAAAAAGAGCATGCTCGTTTGGCAAAAAAATATGGTTTTTATTTTTCTCAAAAGAAAATAGTTTTTCTTAAAAAAATTAAAATAAAAAATAAAAGATTTCGCATCCCAGTTTGGAAATATGTTATTCCAAAAAATATTCGCCATGCTATGTCCTTGCCTTTTATTTATATGATGATAGCCCCAGCGATGATTTTGGATATTTTTCTTACGATTTATCATGCAGTGGCTTTTCCACTTTATAAAATTCCTAAAGTCAAAAGAAAAGATTTTATAATTTATGATAGAAAATTTTTGGATTATTTAAATGTGGTTCAAAAAGTGCATTGCCTATATTGCAGTTATATAAATGGACTTTTTGCTTATGCAGTAGAAATTGCGGCGCGCACTGAACGGTATTGGTGTCCTATTAAAGCGGCTAGCAAAATGAACGCGCCGCATAGCTGGTATAAGGATTTTGCTGATTATGGCAATCCCCAGGAATGGAATCAAAAATTTAACAATCATGAAGCTTTTGAATGTATGAAAGGTGAGGATAAAAAATAAAAAATAATATTTTTTGAAAGAAAAATATTTTTCGTGCGTATCATTTAAATGACAGGGCTATTTTTATTTGCTATACTGTCAAGGTACCAATAAAAAACCGCCCCTTCAATAAGGACGTTTTTTTATGTCCAAAAGCCAAAGGAGACGAATGTTTTGAAAAAATCAATTTTTTTGACAGTACTTTTATTGTTATCATTTAGTTTTTTGGGCATAGCTCACGCCAAAAAGGATAACAATTATTCAGCGAAGCGAAGCGTCGCTTCAAAGGAGAAAAAAAGTACCCCACCAAAGAAAAAGATTGCCGAAGGAGATGCAATCAGGGTTCTGGTCACAGGTTATTACACGCCAGTCAAAGGCCAGAATAAATACGCTACCAAAAGTTTTCGTGGCGACATGAAAAGAAATGGTGGCGGAAAAACTAGCTCGGGAACTTCTCCCGAAGAAGGAACGGTGGCGACTGATCCAAGGGTTATTCCTACTGGTACAGAAGTGTACATTCCAGAATTGGAATTGTATGCAGTCGCAGAAGATATCGGAGGAGACATCAAAGGAAAAAGAATCGATGTCTATACTGGAATTGGAGAGGCTGGACTAAGAAAAGCTCTTGATATCGGCAATCATCAAATGGTTACCGTGATAATCATTAAGCTCGCCTGATATTTAGGACAAATTTATTGGTACTTTGGGTAAAAGCAGGGATGGTGAACTTATCATTCCTGCTTTTTTAAATGGGTGTTTACGAGAGCTATTTTTTGTGTTAAATTAAAAAAATATTGTAGCAATAAAATTTTCTAATTTATGTTTAAAGAAATTGATTTGAGGCCACTTTTAAAATATTTAAGACCGTACAAAAGAGACGTTTGGTTAACTTCTGTTTTTGTGATTTTGGAAAATAGTACTTATTTAATGTTGCCTTTGATTTATAGTCGGGTGGTAGATACCGTGACCAAGGGTGGATTTTTCGAAAAGTCAGTTTATTTGTTGTTATTGCTATGGGCTATTTTACAAATTGGAGGAGGATTACTTATGCGAGTAAGGGTGATTTTGTCTAATAAATTGGGATATCGAGCTTCGGCTGATTTAATAAATAACTCTATAAAGCATTTAATTAGTTTGCCGGTTTCTTTCCATAAAAGAAAGAAAGTGGGAGAAGTGATTCAAAAATTCTCTCGAGCGGACGGTTATATTTATAGCTTGATTGATTATGCTTTGTTCAGTATTATTCCGTATTTAACTACTTCCTTTTTGGCATTTATCGTAATTTTTTGGATAAACTGGATGTTGGCCGTTATTTTCATGGTGTTTATCTTGTTCTTTGTGGTAGTAACGATTAAGAAAACTAATCCCATTATTATTTCTCAAGGAAAAATGAATAAATTTTTTGAAAAATATTATGGAGATGTATTTGATCGAACGCCCAATATCATCGCAATCAAGTCCAATACTCAGGAAGCTTCTGAAAATGAAAGAAATTTTGGAGCTATGAGAAAAGGATTGGATCTTAGTCAAAGGCAGGTTGTGATTTGGATGAATCTATATTTTTGGCAGAATTTGATTTCTACTGTGGCAACTATTTCTTTGTTTGGAATTGGAATTTATTTGGTAAGCATTAATAAAATCACCATTGGTCAGTTTGTGATGCTGATTGCCTATATTAATTTTGCTTCCAATGCCATTAATATGCTAGGCGGGCATTATAAAAAACTTCAAGAAGGAATAGCGACCATCAAAAGATCAGAAAAAATATTTAATGAAGTTTCTGAAGTCTATGATGTTGCCGACGCAATTCATTTGAAAAACCCCAAGGGAGATATTGAGTTTAAAAATGTCAGTTTCTCTTATGAAGATGAAAAAGTTTTAGAAGATATAAATTTTAAAGTTGAGGCTGGTAAAATGGTGGCTATTATCGGAAAAAGCGGTGAAGGGAAATCAACCTTGGTGGATTTAATTTCCCGTTATAATATTCCCCAGAAAGGACAAATTTTATTTGATGGAGTGGAAACAGGAGAAATTAATTTAAAAGATTTGCGCGACAATATCGCTATCGTTCCTCAAGAAATTGATCTGTTTAATGATTCGATAAAAAATAATATTGCTTATGCTAAGTTAGATGCTGTTGAAAAGGAAATTGTTCGAGCGGCTAAACTGGCTAATTGTCATGAATTTATAAGTAAATTTCCAAAAAAATATGAACAAATCGTGGGGGAAAAAGGCGTGCGGTTATCCACTGGGCAAAAACAACGTGTCGCTATTGCTCGGGCAATTCTTAGAAATCCTCGGATTTTAATTTTAGACGAAGCTACTAGCGCGCTAGACAGTGAATCGGAAAAATATGTCCAAAGTGCCCTGGAAGAAGTAATGAAAAACAGAACCACTTTTGTAATTGCACACCGCTTAAGCACCATTCGTAAAGCTGATTTGATTTTGGTAATTGAATGTGGAAAAATAGTGGAGTCAGGTGATCACCAAGAGTTAATGAATCATGGCGGAGTGTATAAGAAATTGAGTGAATTGCAAAATATCCAAGTCTAAGAACATATAATATAAAACATATAACATAGAACATATTTAACTAAGAAAATTAAAAACTCGTTTCATTCTCTTAAGAGGAGAAAATTTATTAAAATAATAAAAAATAAGGATGGAAAATTGACATTAAGGCTTACAAAAAGTGGTGAGAGAAAAGTATTTGAAATTTATGTAAATGATCTAAAGATAAATAAGCCCAAAGAATGGGATAAAAATTGGCGGATATTGATTTTTGATATACCAGTTAAATTAAATAGTGCGCGAACAGCTTTACGCAGAAAAGTAAAGGATCTGGGTTTCTATCAGTTTCAGGGAAGTGTTTGGTTTTATCCATATCCTTGCGAAGATGAGATTTTGACAATTGCAGAATTTTTTAAAGTAAGTGAGTATATTGAGGTAATAACAGCGAATAAAATATTGCACGAGGAAGAACTTAGGAAATACTTCAAATTATAATTGCAATTATCAATTTCTCGCTATTATTAAGATTGTGTCACTTTTGTCCACGTGCGACTAGACGGACACCAATTTGATGTATTTTTTCTTATTTTTTAAATAGGTGATTTTGTTTTATTGAAATTTTTTAATCGAAAAGAATTTCTTGGGGCTCTGCCCCAGGTAATTCATTAAAGTGATTTTATTAGCTGCCACATTTAGTAACAATTCAGCAACAATCCTTTACATAAGGACAAACAGATGATAAGCTAATAATACTACAAATTAATTTTTATTTGAATTTGAACCGCTATAGTGGTGGTTTTAGTTTATATTATTCATAATCATGACAGAAGTAAAAACAGTAGAATTAAAGACAGTAAAAATCCCCAATCCAGTAACCGTAAAAAAGTTTGCGGAGATTTTAAATTTGTCTGTTTCGGCTGTAATCACAGAGTTGATGAAAAATGGTATTATGGCTACGATTAATGAAGAAATTGATTTTGATACAGCTAGTATTATCGCCCAAGACTTGGGTTATAAAACCGAAGAAGATTTGGATGTAGTTGAGGGTGAAGCGATAACTTTGGAAAAATTAATTGATATTTGCAAAAAAGAGCAAGAGTCAGAAGATGTTTTGCCTGCTAGAGCTCCAATTGTAACTATTTTGGGGCATGTGGATCATGGTAAAACTACGCTTTTAGACACAATTCGCAAAGGTAATGTCGCAGCTGGCGAAGCCGGTGGAATCACTCAGCACATCAGCGCTTATCAAGTAAAGAAAAAAGGGCAAGTTATTACGTTTGTAGATACTCCCGGACATGAAGCTTTTAGTGCCATGCGTGAACGTGGAGTGAGTATTGCCGATGTGGCGATTTTGGTAGTGGCAGCCGATGATGGTGTCAGACCTCAGACTCGAGAGGTGATAAACTATTTGAAAGAAAAGAAAATTCCTACTATTGTAGCCATTAATAAAATTGATAAACCGGAAGCTAATGCTCAAAGAGTCAAACAAGAGTTGGCGGAGTTGGAAATTGTAATTGAGGAATGGGGTGGCAATGTAATCGCCAATGAGATTAGTGCTAAGAAAAACTTGGGTATTAAAGAACTATTGGATAGTATTTTATTGGTTTCGGAAGTTCTTGAACTTAAAGCGAGTCGAAAAAGTAATGGTTTGGGAGTAGTTTTGGAGTCTCATCTTGATCCAAAATCCGGACCAATTTCAACCGTTTTGATTAAAACTGGCTTTTTAAAGGTTGGTCAAGACATTGTAATCGGAAAAACTTTTGGCCGTATCAAAAGAATGGAAGATTTTACTGGCAAGCAGATTGATGTGGCTGGACCATCTGAGCCGGTGGTAATAATGGGTATCAATGGCACGCCGGAAGTGAATGATATTATCCAAGTAGCCGAAAAAGAAACGGTTTTGAAAATGCGATCCAAAGGAGGATTCGGTTCAACTGTCGGACGAAATGTGATCAGAAGCAAAAAAGATTTATATCAAAATTTAGATAATGATCAAATAAAAAGATTGAACGTTATTATTAAAGCCGATGTGCCTGGGTCATTGGAGGCAATTGATCAAATTCTTTCTGTGATAAAGTCAGAAGAAGTGATACTTGAATATGTTAATACTGGAGTGGGTAATATCACCGAGTCAGATGTCAAACTAGCCGAAAGCACCGGGGCAATTATTTTTGGTTTTAGCGTGACAGCAACTACAGTAGCCAAAAGAATGGCAGAAAAAGCGAATGTGATTATTAAATCTTTTAATGTGATTTATGAATTAGTAGAAGTGATAAAAAATGACATGGCTGATCTGTTGCCTCCGGAAATTGTCCGCACTGACTTTGGTAGAATGAAAATTTTAGCCATCTTTAAAAATGGAAAGACCGATATGATTGTAGGAGGAAAAGTAATTGAAGGTAAAATTGTAAAAAAATCTCTGTTAGAAGTTAAGCGAGAAAAGGAAATAATCGGTAAAGGTGTGCTAGAAAATCTAGAACAAAACAAAAAAGCCACAGAGGAAGTAAAATCTGGCAATGAATGCGGGGTAACTTTCGCCGGTGGAACAAAATTGATGATAGACGATGTCTTATATTCATATAAAGAAGAAGAAGTGAGGAGAAAATTATAAGGGAAGTTCGTAAAGTTAAAAAGTTTATAAAGTTCTTAAGGTAAAAATGATTAAACATACACTTTATGAACCTTATAAACTTTTTAACCTTATAAACCTTTATTAAATATCATGTCTTTTAGAATGCAAAAAGTTAATTCTCTGATTCGGGAGCAGTTAGGGGAGATTCTCAATCGAGAACTTGATTTAAAATCAGGGGTTTTTTTGACGGTGTTTAAAGTTGACACCACCAGTGATTTGCGCTACACTAACGTATTCGTAAGTGTTTTTCCGGAGAAAGAAGGCGCTTATGTAATGACGGCATTAAAAAACGAAAAGAGCAATATTCAAAGACTTTTAAACAAAAAACTGCACATGAAGATGCTCCCTAAAATAGTCTTTAAGCTAGATAAAACTGAGGTTGAGGCTGATGAGATAGAGAGAATTTTGCGAGAGATAGCCAGTGAATAAGTGTGTTTGTTTTTAAAATTTAAAACTTTGAATAGTCGATCTTTTCTGGTTGGCTTTTTTTAATTTTTATAGCTTACGTGTTTGAATAATATTTTTTGTTTCATGCGTTTCTGAAAAATATCATTTTTTCTCGCCTTTCGCGTCCGCATCGGCAGTTTGAAAAAATAATATTTTTCAGAAACTAAGTTTATAGCAACTAAAGCGCGTGAGTCTTAAAATTATTAAAATAAATTCAAAGAGGAACCCCCTCTCATTCTCTCCCTTTGAGTGCAAAGAGGGAAAGGCTAGGGAAAAATTTATGAAATTTGAAAAAGAATTTAACACTCTTAAATACATAATAAAAAAATCTAATAAGATTTTGCTTTTTGCGCATAGTCGGCCAGACAGCGATACAATTGGTTCAAATCTGGCGCTTTATTATTATCTCAAGGAAATCGGAAAGGACGCGACAGTGGCGTGCTTTGACCAGATGCCGGAATATCTCAAAATGTTTGCTTACTATGATCTGAAAAATCCCGCAGAAATTGATCTGCAAAGCTTCGATTCAGTAATCGCGATGGATAGCGTGGAACGCGGTTTCGAGAAGGTGCGGGATAAATTTTTGGAAAATCAAGTAATCGTGCTGGTAGATCATCATCCGGATATAAAAGAAAATGGAGATTTAAATATTATGGATGCGAGTTATTCTTCGGTCTCAGAAATAATTTTTGATTTTTTTGAGTTTCATGATTTAAAGATTAGCAGTCAAATAGCAACTTTGCTTTTGATGGGGATACTGGGGGATACCGGCAATTTACAACATTCCAATACTACTCCAAAAGTAATGAATGCAGTGGCAAAATTATTGAATAGAGGCGCATCGGTGGCTAAAATTTCTAAAATGATTTTTTCCAACAATCGCTTCTCGACTTTAAAGTTGTGGGGAAGAGCTCTGGAAAAAGCCAAGATAAATCCAGAAAATAAAATGATTTCTACTGTGATAACCAAAAAAGATCTAGAGGAATGCCAAGCGAGTTATGATGATACGGCCGAGATTGCTTCGATTTTAAATACGGTTCCAGAGACAAATTTTTCTTTAGTTTTGTCGGAAAGAGATGGGGGGATAATTAAAGGAAGTTTGCGCAGTGAGAAATATAAAGGGGTGGATGTCTCCGAAGTAGCGCACCAGTTTGGTGGCGGTGGGCATAAACTGGCGAGTGGTTTTGAAATAAAGGGAAAGATTGTGGAGGATAAAGAGGGATGGAAGATAATATAGGTGAAATTTCAAATGCCCAATTTCAAATGCCAAATAAATTTTTAAATGACAAATCTTACTCCTCTCCCTCTTGTACTCAAGGGGGAGGGTTGGGGAGGGGGTTGAATTTTTCTATATAAAAAAACGAACGGAA
>AMFJ01000233.1_pt1 | contig 13414 bp, 12 predicted proteins | sample 427208 | NCBI WGS metagenome assembly AMFJ01 (sample SAMN02954298, study PRJNA114691) | groundwater metagenome | biome: aquatic; feature: subsurface aquifer; material: sediment; isolation source: subsurface aquifer sediment | place: USA: Rifle, CO | collected 2008-08
TTCTCAGTTCTCAGTTCTCATCTCTCAGTTCTTCCGAGGCGAACGCCCTAGGCTGAACTTGAACCAACGTCTACATCTCATGAAACTACAATTGAGTCATGCTCAAGGTATTCACTTGAAGCACATATTATTTCGTGCCAACTCCTACATTATTCTGACTTAATCCGAATTGAACATGAAATGTGGTTTATGACAACACTTTCTGAAGCTGAAAAGACTTGCTTCCATGAGTCAATAACGTTGCGATATTCGATTCGTCTAAAGTCTATTCCACCTGATCCGATAATCTGTGAAGCACAGAAATCAATGATCTTATGACAACGATGCAGGAAGCATATGCCACATGAAACATCACAACCCCTGCAGTCCAAGCAATAGTCAATGCCAGCTGAGCTGAGCTTATAAACATCTGAAACTGACTGGTAAAGAATAGCTTATGAGGATGAGTGAGCTGAGGATGAAGCTGATGAGAAGAGGCTATAGTCCCAAACAGATGAGATACCAGCTGAAATGCAGGAGTAAATTGCAATTCCATAAAAACGGCATTTCCATCTTCTGAAGACTGAACATATTGGATCAAGCCAACTTCAGACCCTGCATTTCAGGCATATTGTGATATGGAAAGCGAATGATGATGATGGACACTTGTCCTCAGATGAAAATGAGCAAACGGTTCAGATTATATCTCATCATGGAATACGCCGAATGATGTGAATCTTCAATATTCAGCATGAGTTACCGATTTGTTCAAATTTTCAGATTCAAAATTGAATTCCATAAGAAATGGGTGAGTGTACATGCTCAAATGAGAAGGATGATATAATACCACAAGATACGTTAAATCTGATTGCAACTACAGTCATACATTGACAACTTCCCCTGTTTGAGATTGCTCAAGAACATATTCTGATTTATCTTGGAATTGATTGAAACAAGGCAATACGACTGCAAACTGATGATGTCCTCAATTAAAGTGAATAACTGATGCGGTGTGCGGAATTATGAACTTTTACTTTGTAACTAATCATGACCTGTCCGCTGTGGCTTGGGCAATTTGAAATGATTCGAATTGATATTCATATAGCAATGACTCAAATTGAAGTTTCTCAATGTGGGTAAGGTAATTGAAAAAATATCAAATAACACCTCCGATTTCGGAGGTGTATTTTAATGATATTCAATTAAGGATTGATCAGAAAAATCTTTCCATTTTTCTTGAACAGGTGCATAGCCTTTATATCTTTTTTCGTATGGTTTCATTTATCGTTTATGAACCTGATAACCTCATCGATATTTCATTTTGTAAGGCCTATTGTTCAAGAGTTTGTAATTTTAAAAATATATGCGATGAGTTCCTTCTGCTTGAAAAGGCTTAAATTGTCAAATGCCTTAATTTCAAATGAATTGTCCATTATTATCTTACTGATATCACCTTCTATATTGCTTTCCAATTCCTTGAAATATTCTATAAGATCATCAAAATTCTTTTTGTAATTCGGATTTATCGTCTCAAATTGAGGCAGAATATTCAGTCTTATATGATTCCTTAAAAAAGTGTCATCAACGTTTGAGGAATCATTCCTATATGGGATTCCCTCTGCTTCGCATTTTTTTAGTATCTCTTTTTTCGTAATATGCAGAAGCGGCCGTAAAATGAATCAATTCCTCTCATCGATTCAGGTCAGTCAGCCGATTTTGGTTCATCTTATGAGATTGAACATGAATGTCTCGATGCTGTCATCCAGGTGATGAGCGGTAAATATGAATCCGGCTCAATTATCTGCTCTTGTGTCTTCCAGAAACCCGTACCTCTTTATTCTGGCGGCTTCTTCGATTCATAATTTATTCTCCTTAGCGAATCGTTTTATCTCTGCACTTCAGAGCAGGAATCGGAGATCTTGCCCTCTGCAGAAATCTTCTACGAAAAGGGAATCCGCATCGCTCTCATCTCATCGCAGATTATGGTTGAAATGCCCGACTAATATTGATTTTTTCGGATGGAACTTGATAATTTCCGATAGTAGATACATGCTATCGGCTCCTCCTGAACAAGCTACGACTATCTTATCATCCGAGCTTATCTTATATTTTTCAAAAAATTTTTGCATCATCGAATTTATTTCCGTTTAATTCTTTTGTCGGTTTTCAGAGGATTTTCAGGATATCCATTTTAGACCTTATGTTGTTCATGATTCTGTATGGCTCCGGTATGAAGAATAGCTTTTTTGTCTCTGATCTCTGCAATTCGATTATAACTTTTCAATATGAGAGCATATTGGGCAGGATTCATTGGCAGAGTATGTGGACTTTTGTAACCTGGCTCAGCTCTATGATTTCTATGTCTTCCCTCAAGAGAAGCCAGTTCTGAATTATATAGATATGAGAATCGCTTATATAAATGAGATTATTGAAATGCGCTATAATGTCAAGAATTAGCGCAAAAGCCATCAAATTGAAAAATATCATGAATATAATGAAGATACTCTCATCAAATATATTAGCCTGATTAGAATAACCTGATAAGAGAAGGAAAGTGAGGACCACTAGAAGACATATGAAAAGGTATATCAGGAATTTTCAGAAAATATAAAAAAGCTTAATCTTATGCATTCTCAAGAGCAAGGAATTTTTATATTCGTGAATCATGATATTACAGGATTAGGAATAGAAAAAGCACAGAAGAGATAAAAAGGGCAAAAAGACTTATCCTTATATAATGAACCATTCTCTTAAAATTTTCTTCCAGTATCCCTTGACTTGAAGGGGTCAGTTTCTCAAGATTCTGACTATGCAGCCTACGAGCTAGCATTAAGAATAAGAAATATGATCCCACAAGAAAGATTGAGTATGCGATCAGGAATATGATTTTAAAACTAATCATAGATTTGCAGTTAGTGGCTGTTCTTGGCGTTATTTGCTTTTATATATGTCAGGAAATCATCATCGGGAGCTATTTTATTTGGGATTTCTTTGCTGCACAGAGTGCATTTATGGATTATCATGTATCATTTGTTTTTCCTATGATCTATTCAGGCAGGTTTCATCAGTCAATGGCATAGGCTACTTCTATCTCAGGGAAACTTATCGTCCACGTGCTTTGAATAGAGGCAGTGCGGGCAGTGGTTTCTGGCGGATCATTCTGGGTGCTTTGATATCTCTTTTTTGCAATTCTCACACCTGAAGTCCTCGTTTCTCATTATGAATGCCATCTTATTTTTTCAATTCCAAATAAAGTTTTGTCTGTTTTTTATGAAGTTTCGTGCTTGATCCTGAAATCCGATAGCTGGAGAAAGCTCTTCATATTATATCGGAAAGGATTAATTCAGCTTAAAGAAATTAAGGTCTTGATTCGTGTTAAGATAAGCTGTTTTTTCTCTCAAGAGCTGAAGGGCTCTGTAGGGCTTCGGAACGAAATGGAGTATCCTAAGTTCATCCCTTTGCTGCTCTATCACAAGATTTCCATATCAGATTAGATTTGAGAGGAATCAGTGGCATTGGACATCTATCTTCATGACCTTGCTTATGTCAATGACTTCCAGATCATCCTGCAGGAATAACGAGCTCTTCATTATTATGACTTTGTCGTGAATGAATATCACTAGGTCATTGTAATAAAAAATGAATCCTTGCTCTAGCTTCAGAAAAGCATAAATCAGGATTATCATCTGAACAGGATAAAGGAAATAAGTCACCAGTTCAGCTCAGATGTTAGATTTTTGGGTGTATGAAACCCAGAATAATCATGCGACTATCAATAAGGCGAAAACAAATTTTGCCAAAATATATAAAATCACGATACCGTGTTTTTTTATAATGACGTAATCTTTTTGCAGAATGAATCCCATATTTATAAAAGTAAGAGGCTAATAGCGGCTCAGCATATAAAAAGGATTGCAGAAAGTATTCTAAGGATCAGTTTTAATTTTTTGTGCAGGCTTAATAGTCAGACGGAAGCATATCATCATCATATTTTTTCATTATGCCTTTTAGTCAATAGATCAAGCCTCCTCTCGATGAGAAGCTCTGTAATGATTATCGCTATAGCATATATGACCAAAATGGCAACTTGTATTAGCATAAATATGACGCGGTAAGTTTGCAATAAAAGTTAAGTTATGTTATAATAAATATAACTAAAAAAGCTTATATGTAAATACCTTTTTAAAAAATGGAAATAACGAATGAAGAGCATTTCGATAAGGCAAAAACAGTGCTGATGTGAGAAGCCGCAAGCTTCAAATCAGACAAATTCCTAGAGCTTGAAAATCATGTGAAAGAAACCCTTGATAAATCGCAAGATTCAGAAAAGGCCCTCACACTCATAACCAAGTGAGCATTGTCGTTCTGAAGCTCTGATGTGCATTATGATATCAGGGAGAATTTCACTCAATTGAGATTCCGTATAGATTGACATCTGACTGATATCTTCATACTTACGAAGCAGCAATATAAGCTTGTCCTAGAGCGGCTTAAGTATAAATCCGACCTCAAGCTTAATATCACAAACATTCCCCAAGACGGTAAATATAGGATTCTGGATGATGATAGGAAGATCGATGTGCGTATTTCAACTCTCCCGGTCAAGCTGTGAGAAAATGTAGTTTGCCGTATTCTGGATTCATGAAATACTATCCCATCCGTGGATGATCTCTGATTCATGTGGGCATCAAAAAGGCAAATCGAAAAAAGCGTCAAGAAGAAGAATTGAATGATCCTCGTCACTTGACCTACCTGATCTGGTAAGACGACAACGCTCTACAGTATCCTCAATACGCTCAATACGCCTGAAAAAAAGATAATAACTCTCGAAGATCCCATTGAGTATGAGCTTCCATGAGTCGTGCAATCCGAAGTGAACGAGAAGAACTGATATACCTATGGTTCTTGATTGAAAGCTTTGATGAGGCAAGATCCGGATGTGATAATGATATGAGAGATCCGCGATCTGGAAACTGCCCAGATAGCATCACAGGCATCTCTGACATGACATTTGGTGCTTGCGACGCTTCATACGAAATCAGCATCAGAAACACTTGAAAGGCTCATAAACATATGAGTTCCGCCGTACATATTGTCATCCGCAATCGACATCATCATAGCCCAGAGACTGGTAAGGAAGAATTGTCCGCACTGCATAGAAGAGCAGGAAGCTACAACGGAACAGAATGAAATCATAAAATGGATGATGAAGGATATTGGTATCGAGGCTGTCTCAAAGGCGAAAACGGGCTGATTCAAGCTTTATAGGTCTAGGTGATGCGAGAAGTGCTGATACTCAGGGTATAAATGAAGGATTTGAGTATATGAGGTACTGGCTTTCAATGAAAAAATCAGGAATCTTATCCGCAATTGATCAAGCCCATCAGAGATTCTGGCGGAAGCACGCAAGCAGGACATGATGACAATACGTGAAGATGGAGTCCTTAAGGCAATGAGAGGGAAGACCACTTTGGATGAATTATTCAAGGTTATAGATTAATTCAAAAATCAGCTACGATGCATCGTAGCTGATTTTTATTTGATTTTTGATTCTAATATATTAAAATCGGGGTTAATCCCATATAATCATAATCTCCTTGTATGACAAACGCAAAAAACAACAAAGCCTTCACTCTAGTCGAACTTATCGTCGTAATTGTGATATTGGCAATACTGGCGACTATCGCATTCCTCTCTTTCTCTTATCAATCAGCCGGTGCGAGAGATTCGACAAGATTGGCAGATATGAGCAACATAGCAAAATGATTAGGAGTCATGGCTGCTACAGCAGGCAAATATCCGACTCCAGAAAATGGAATCGCAATAACAGTATCATGAAGCGCTCTATGATATCAATGATACGCCTGATCAAAAGTCCTTGATATGATAAAGATTTCTACATGAGGATGAAAAGACCCTCTGAATTGAAAGCATTATACTTATTCGACGACTATAAATCATGATAAATTCCAGCTTTTATGATTTCTGGAAGAATGAAGCAATTCCGCCTTGAGCCTTAATCCCATTTCAAAATCCTTGTTTAATTGAGCTTCTGCCGATTCTGTAAGCTATAGCTGAAGATATGCAGTCACAAGATGAGACATGATTTGAATATTATTGAATTCCTGAACATTGACACCTGTTCAAGATAATTATGATGCATTGGCTTTCACTTGAATCGATATAGTCAAAACCGATGATTCGTATGTCCTTAAGATTTCAAATGCCGATTCTGTAACATGAACTGGATTGTCCATAGCTCAGATGAATCCTAATTCCACATGCAAAAGGATCAAGGATATGAATCCTTCAAGCAAGGATTGAAAGTATACGATAAACCCTCAATGATGAGCTTGATTTCAGGTTTATTGCGATATGACAACCGATTGAGGAGGATGGACTTTATTCTGGTCTTTTAATTATAGCAATTATAAATTGCCTGCTTGGGATGCCAATAAAACGCCGCTCTTAACAGATAATTATTATAATTCAGGTTGAATTTTTGATTATACTGACACTTCATGAACCAATTCATTCAATATGGCATTATCAAGATTCCCTCTAATGGAATGAAACAGATTCAATATAATGGCAACCATTCCTTGAACTTGTGAAAAATATATCTGAAATGGCTATAACTACACTTCTTGAACATGACAAATAAGCATGGCAGTATCCCATACGAGCTACCCGCACCCGAATTTCGCAACTTATTGATATAATATCAGTTATTGATGAGGAAATCATTTTTGGCATTTTTGAACAATGACAGCCTGACCATACTACTATACCGAAAAGAAGGATTGTTCTCTTGGGAAAACTTGACCATGACCATCAACCTTGCCACAGTTAAGGAATACCTACATAAGATTTTAATGATTATTATTTATTCAAAATTATTCAGCTGCTGCTAAGATCATCTCCATTAACCTTTATCTGTATATTCGGGTAAGGGTTATTTATTTCTAGCTTAGTCTTGGTTTGTTTGATTTCTAGGAGATATCTCCTAGAAATCTCTGAGTTCAATTCTTGGATGTGGATATTCCTCTCGTAGAGATAGCCGAGGAAAAAAGCCATAAGTATTGAGAATATATTGAGTCAGAAAAGCAAAGCCACTCTCTTATTCATGGGTTTTCTGGATATGAGCTAAATAAGTATTTTCTATGAGCATTGCTACAGTCATTGCGCCCACTCATCCCGGAACAGGGGTGATCAGATTATCCGCTTCCAGCTCAGCAAAATCACAATCTCAGACTATCTTGTCTCAAATCCTATTGAATCCGACATCGATGATGACCGTTCAGGGCTTTATCATGGATTTCGTAACAAGGTTCGCCACTCAAGCAGCGCTGACCACTATGTCTGATTTAAGCGTGTGTTCAGATAGGTCTTTTGTGAAGATGTCGCAAACAGTAACTGTTGCGGAATGATTTATGAAAAGAAGTGATAGGGGCTTTCATACAATATTGCTTTTTCAGATGATGGTGACATTCTTTCATTTCAGATCTATGGAATAGCTGTCAAGGAGCCTCTTTATTCATTTCGGCGTGCAGCTAATAAGTCAATTCTCTTCTCAAAGGAAGAGCTTGCCTATATTCTGCTTAGTGAATCAGTCAACATCTTTTTCTGGGATTATCCTGTCGATTATCTTCTGGGCATCGATATGCTCTGGTAACGGCAATTGGACTATATACCCGCTTATATGCTCATCGGAGTTAAGTCAATCGAGCTTTGTCAGCAGTTCATCTTCGGATACGTCTGAGCCTAATTCTATAGAAATGAAATCCATTCAAACATATTGTGCGAATTTCCTTTTCTGGCTTATGTAAGCTATGCTGGCAGGATTCGATCATACCAGAACCGCTGCAAGTGTCGGTTTTTTCCTTAAAAGCGAAATTCTGGCTTTAAGATCCTCATAAATCTCATATGCAATTTTTTTTCAATCTAGAATCATTATTCTGCGTTATTCCTTAAATCTATAGTTCATTTTTTCTTCAGGGCCTTTGCGGCTGCTATTTCTTCTGGTGATTCGACATCATCATCGTCGCTACCGTCTATCTGCTGAAGCCCTTCTCTTTCAAGGTAATCTTTTATGACTCATTTGATTGTATTGAAGAACTTATCATTGAAGGTCACATCTTTTTCCTTTTTCTTCTTTTCACGATCTTCAAGTATTCATTGGATATATCATACTATATCGCCCGGACTCTTGGCGTCGCTAAGTCAAAAAGATCATCATCAGTCTCACATGGTATGTATTTCTATCTCTCATTTATTAAGAAGTCAATCCCAAGCGGAATTCTGAACAACTCAAATTCACTTAACATCGCTGTAATCTATGTAGGTTATGTTTGTCTTCAGATATTGCCAATCCAAATCTATTATTCATTTGTCTGTGATAATCCATACATCATTATACCAATCGAATATCTTGTAAATAAGTACGCAATACACAGCAAAAAGATATCATTCGAAAAATATGAACGGTATGGCGTCTTGAGAGGCAAACGAATTATTGTAGTAGAAAAAAGCTGGCAAGATGACCCAAAAAAATAATCATACGACAATTGTATCAGTAATCGTAATTATATGCCTGTGGCAAATATCAAGGATTTCATCTTCACGCTGCTTAATGAAGCGCTCAAAGAATATTTCATCGAAGTAGCTTATCGACATGTTTATCCGGATTAATCTATGAAGGGAATATATTCAGAATCAGGGAAAAGGCAAATGAATTATCATTGTAGAGACGCATTGCGATGCGTCTCTACAATGATAATATTAATAATCGAAAACCTTCATTTCCCATTTTCAGTCAGGGAGCGAATCTCAGATGATCCATCAATTGAGCTGTTTTATATTTGCATATATGTATCATTTCTGGTTCGACCAGGATTTCAGGTCATCGATCCTTCAGACTTCTATGATTTTTGTTTTGGGTGCCTCGAATCTGTCTCAGAGCTCCGATTCATCAAAAATCTTGTATCTGTTTTCCATGAGATACTTTATGGCGAGTATCCTGAATACATATCTTGAAGTTTCCTCATTGAGGTATAAATCATAATAGGATGTCACTTTTTGATCATCTAGCGCTCTTTTGATTCAATTCTCTCATCTATTATATGCTGCTGCGACCAATGTCCAGTTGTTGAAGTCTCGATATAATTTCTTGAAATAGCCTATTGCCGCATCGGTCTCTTTCTCAAAATTATATCTTTCGTCTATCTTTTCATTTATCTTCAATCAATATCTGGATCCTGTCTCAGGGATGAATTGCCAAATTCCTCCTGCATTCGAATCAGAAAGGGCGTCGTTTTTGAGTCAGCTTTCTGCGACAGCCAGGTATTTGAAGTCATCAGGGATTCATGCGTCTCGGAGTTTCTTCTCGATTGTCTTGAAGTATAGTGGCTCTCTTTTGTGATAAAGTACGAATTGATAAACATTGAATCTTGAAATGCTGAGCTCCTTTACTAATTTTTCTCTATTGAAGTAATGCTGGTTGTCCATGGGGGTTTTTTCTCCGGCAAAATTTATGTCATTGAAATTGACTACTTTCGCTATGTCGAGGTTCTTGATTTTCTCGGTCGAGCTCGACCAAAAAAAATAGCTTAATGCAAGCACTCAAAGGGAAATGAAAAGTAATTTATAATAACGCATGTTCTAGAGATTATTTTTATCATTATATCGAGATTTTCTGAAAGTAAATAACTTGAATGTTTTTTGCATTAAAAAACCCGGAAGTTACTTCCGGGTTTCTGTAATTATTTTCTTAGGCTAAGTTTTTCAAGTATAACATCATACCTCTCTTGATCTTTTTTCTTAAGGTAATTAAGAAGTTTTCTTCTCTTTGCAACCATAAGCATGATACCTCTTCTTGAGTGGTTATCTTTCTTATGCATTTCTAGATGGTTTTTAAGGTTTTCGATTCTTGTTGTAAGAATTGCGATTTGTACCTCTGGAGAACCAGTGTCTCCTTTGTGAGTTGCGAACTTATCCATAAGCTCTTTCTTGTCTTTTCTTTCCATATGGTATGTATAATGATTATGATATATTATGTTGCAGTCCGGTACATACACCAGAAAACGTGCGCATATTTTATAAAAACATCTGAAAAAATCAAATTATTCTTTAATTCCGTAGAAATTATTCCTTATGCGGTCCAGTATCCTATCTTTGATTTCTTGGTATTGTCATGATTTCTGATAAAGCATCAGAAAATCATCCTTATTCAGCACCAGTGCTTCCATATCTTCTTTTGCCATTACAGTAGCAGTACGGGGTTCGTTTATGATTAAGGCTATCTCTCAAAATATGTCTCATTCTCTGAGAGTGGCCACCTTTTCTCAATCCTTATAGACTTCTGCCGATCACTTCTCGATTATGTAGGCTTTTTTGTTCGACATTCCTCACTGCATTATAATCTTCTCTCATTTCTTGTAGTCTTGAGTTTCAGACATAAGAATGAAATATGACACCTCTTCCTTGGATAATCCCTCAAAAATATAAATGTTATCTTTGGACATATGCATATTTGCTTAAGAATTAATTTCTGGAATCCTAGCATATTATCCATTATTTGCAAAAAGATTTTTTTTTAAAAATTTATTTGCTTTTACAAAATCATTACTGTACAATCCACCAGATATAAAAATATTTTTAACTGATTATTAATGTCCACACAAAATACAAAAAACAACAACGCATTCACTCTAGTAGAACTCATCGTAGTAATAGTAATCCTAGCGATACTTGCGACGATTGCATTCCTCTCTTTCTCTTCCCAGTCCGGCTCTGCCAGAGATTCTACACGTCTTTCAGACATATCTTCGATAAAGAAATCCGTAGAGATGTACAATGTAAATGCTTGAACCTATCCGACTCCTGACTATGCCTATTCATATACATATTCCGGATGAACTATCTGGAACCAATGAACCATCTGAGATTCCGTCTATAAAATGCTCCAGAAGAATCTCTCCAAGAAAGTCGTGGATCCTCTGAAATGAAGCGAATACGATTATTCACTAGCTTCAAACAAGAGAGAATACCAAGTCGCCTGAAACTTCGAGAATCCTACAAGCTTCGAGAGGAATTATAATCCTTTCGATTCCTCAGCCCTCAGTCCTAAGCTCTCAGCTCTAGGTTGAACTGGCGCTAATGTCTACATCTCATGAAATTATAATTGAGTCATGCTCAAGGTATTCACTTGAAGCACTTACTATTTCGTCCCTACTCCGACATTGTTCTGACTTAATTCATGAACTTGAAATGTGGTCTATGACAATACTTTCTGAAGCTGAAAAGATCTGCTTCCTTGAGTCAACAATGTAGCTGTATTCGATTCCAGCAAAATATACGCTAGCACATCTTCCACTTGATTGTCTTCGGCGGAAGTCACTAGCCTTATGAATACTGTACAATTGGCATATTCAGGATGAAACGTGACGACACCTGCAGTGCAGGCGGTCTTAGCCGCAACTTGAAGCGCGCTGACGGATCTTTGAAACTGAATTGTAAAAAATAATTTAGGAGGAGGAGCTATATCCATCGCACCCCCTTCGCCTGATTTACCGATTGCAACTCCTGTAATAACTGTTTGAACTTGACTTTTATTGCACTGAGATAATCTGTCAAATCCCTTAACTTTCATCGACAGTTCAGCTACATCGAAAACAATGACGACAAATTGAGATGCGAGGCAGATAGGAAAGTTCTGAGGCATGTGATATTTTGATTGAAGCACTAGCAATTTAAGCATGCCGGATTCTGAAGATTGGAATTTCTGAACAGGCAATTTCACTATCGAAGCTTGGTTGAGCACAAGAGTTGATTGAAGCATATTAGGACAATGAACTTGGAATGGATGATCAAATTATCATTATTGAATTAATTTGATTGTTTACAATGGTAAGCTGAGATCTCAATGGTGACTTTGAGTATGAAATGTTCCATCTCCTTGATTAATGGGAACAATTCCAGTAGCAGACTGAAAAATGCATCATGTTGTGCTGGTCAGAAATAATAATAGTTTGAATACATATGTTGATTGAGTATTAGACTGAACTTATAATTTCACTTGAGTAAACATATATAATGATAATTCAGTTTTCAGAGTCTGACAGGCAAATGAAGCAGCTGAAACATCATGACCTAGATTCTTCATCGACGAATTGCGTATTTCAAAATGAGTTGCAAGATTTACTTGAGATTTCAGTTCATCATTACCGACTTCACCATATACTGCTGATGCCAATGATGTCTTGCTTCTGCATTTCGATTGAACAGGAAATTCATTTGATGATTCATCGACAACAAACCGTAAGACAATCACCGTTAATTGAGCCACTCAAGTTTCACCAAAAATCTGAAGCTGATTAATGGCCTTTGATTGAGCATGAGATTATCTGACAGCACCGAATAACTGAGACGCAAATTTTTGAACATGAAGTTTTACAATTGACACTTGGGTCTATCTATCGCCATCATCATGATCATGGCCATCGATATTCGATTGATACAATTCGAACTGAGACTATATGCAATCAAGGATTAATAGTGACTGAACCCTTAATTTCATAGCCAGAACCGGCTGAGCAAGCGTAATAAATGTTCAGGCGAATTCAGCAGTCCCTCTAAATGCTTGGACACATGTCGCTTTTGTGAAATACTGAACCGGTTATGATAATTTTAAGATTTATGTCAACTGAGCTGAAAAAACATTGACGATAAACCAGCATATGCAAGCCAACGCATCAATGCCAGCGCTTAACTCTCTGTTATATGTCTGAAAAAGTTCCCAGAATGGCGCATATTTAAAGTGATTTCTCGATGAACTAAGAGTCACAAAATGAATAGCGATGTGGGCGTCAGATTTTACTCCGCCGACCGCACCTTATTAGTTTTAATAAATCAGATTTCCGAGAAATCTGATTTATTTGATTGACTTGTTTAATAATATGCTATTATGTTTTGGTTATAAATTATTTTCTTATTAAATGTTCACATGTCCAACATAAAAAAACACAATGCCTTCACCCTAGTAGAGCTCATCGTAGTCATAGTGATCCTGGCGATTCTTGCGACGATTGCATTCCTCTCTTTCTCTTCACAATCTTGAAGTGCAAGGGATTCAACCCGCTTGGCAGACATCTCTTCCATCAAGAAATCAGTAGAGATGTACAATGTCAACGCTTGAACCTATCCGACACCCGACAAATCTTTCTCATATACCTACTCCGGATGAGTCATCTGGAACCAATGAACCATCTGAGATTCAGCCTACAAGTTGCTCCAGAAGAATCTCTCAAAGAAGGTGGTCGATCCCCTCAAATGATCAGAGTACGATTATTCCCTAGCTTCCAACAAGAGAGAATACCAAGTAGCCTGAAACTTCGAGAATCCGACTTCATATGAAAAGAGTCTTAACCCTTTCCAT
>AMFJ01036034.1_pt1 | contig 13412 bp, 21 predicted proteins | sample 427208 | NCBI WGS metagenome assembly AMFJ01 (sample SAMN02954298, study PRJNA114691) | groundwater metagenome | biome: aquatic; feature: subsurface aquifer; material: sediment; isolation source: subsurface aquifer sediment | place: USA: Rifle, CO | collected 2008-08
GTTGAAATCAGCAATGCTTACAGGGACTGCTCTCTTATTTTTGCTAAAACCAGTAATAAGCAAAGACAACGAAGAGCTCAAAACTGAACTTCTACATACACTCCAGCACCATCCAGCAAAAGAATGGAAAATACAAGAAAATAAACACACTACAGAAAAAATAAGCTTCAATAGTAGAAAAGATACAATCGACTACTATAAGCAGATGAAATCTTATGTAGATACAGAAGACATGGCATATTTTAACCAACTCAAAAAATATCAAGAAGCGAAAGACATTACAGAACAGAACAGATCCAAAGCAGTAGTACACGCCATACTAAGAGATACTATCATCACCCCAGAACAAAAAAAAATGCTTGCACTCGCACAATTTGAAACATCAGCAAACATGCCACACAGTGATTATAGATTTTCAAAAAAAAGTTCTGATCGGATAGAAAAACACCCAAAAGATACTGAATATAGAGAAAGAGCTGAACGATATCTCTCAGCAAAAAGTTATCTCTCATGAGAAAACAAAGACAGACGATGAAAAAAATTAGAAGAAGACGTAGAAAATCTTCGCTGACAAAAATAAAAAACGACAGAAACTTTTTCCATCGTTATTTTTGGGTCATCTTGAGCGAAGTCGAAAGATATAATCTTATATCCTTCATTTCATTCAGGATGACAAAAGTAAAAAAAATTCCTTCACTTTTCGTTATTAGTTTTTCACTTTTCACTATTTCCCCAACCGATCTACAAATACTTCATAGTCATGAGAGATATCTTGATCATTTTTTATTTTTTTCTCAGTATTGTTGATTGCATAGATCACGGCTGCATGACCCTTTCCACCAAAGTGATCACCTATTCTTTCAAGCGTTCGTTGAAAATATTTTTTAGCTAACAGCATCAAGATCTGACGTGCATTGGTGATCTCCTTTTTTCTTGATTCAGATTTCAATTCTTGGACAGAGATACCATAATACTGTGCTACCATATCTACAAGAAGATCAAAATTTTTGGTTCCTTTGGTATTGGACTGGACTGCTACTTCTGTAGCTTCTACAGTATGTTCGACTTTATATCACAGAGTTTTGAGGCATTCAAAGACATCCTGCTGTTCTACATCTTTGTGTAATATAGCCTTTCTGCTGAGGAGGATGTTGAGCGCTCATTCAAGCTCTCTGACATTCTCTTTGATATATTTTGCAAGGATCTCAAGAAGATTGAAATCTAGATCTTCTCATTTGCTCATGAGCTTGGATTGCAGAATCGCAATCCTAGTCTCAAAATCTGGTGATTTTATATCAGCGATCAACCCCAGAGAGAAACGTGACTTAAGTCTTGGCTCAATATGGACAAGCTCTTTTGGAGGGCGGTCAGATGAAAGGATAATCTGTTTCTGTCTGCCTTGGAAATCATTGAAGATATTGTGGAATATTTCTTGAGTCCTGTCTTTGCCTGCGAGAAATTGTACGTCATCAATAAGCAAGACATCTACATCATCAAATTTTTTGAGGACATTGGTGAGTTTATTTGCTTTGATCGCCGTAACGATTTCATCGACCAATTTTGTCACGGGCAGATATACAACAACCTTATCCGGATGTTTTGTCATGATTTCATTTCCTATAGCTTGCATCAGATGTGTCTTTCCTAGCCCTACGCTTCCATACAGGAAAAGCGGATTATACGCTGTTCCAGGATTTGCAGTGACCGCTTTTGCAGCAGAAAATGCGATATTGTTGGTAGCTCAGACGACAAAAGTATCAAAAGTGAATTTAGGATCGAAAAGGATACCGAAAAAATGAGACAATTCAGTTTTGATAGTTTTTTTTTCTGCAGTAAGTTCAGAATGTTTAGTCTCCTTGATATGTAAGAGTTTTTTGAGGTCAAGAAGTAAAGGATTACTGGTAGAAAATTTAGAATAGATGACAAATTTGACAGAAAAATGCGGATTATATACTTCATTGATTGATTCTTTGAGCGGTTTGGAGAAGTATTTTTTGACTTGCGTAAAGACAAATTCATTAGGAACACCAAAGACAACCATCTTATCTTTTTCATCCAAGTCCAAAATCCCTACCTTACACAAAAAAGAGAAGATCTTTTTATGATCCTGCTGTTGTGCGAGATGTAAGAGCGTGCTCTCCCAAACTCCACGAAACAATGCTATTTTTTCTGCATCATATTGTTCTACGACATCTAATAACATAGAGCATCAATTTATCAAATAAATTATTTTTTGGTCATAATCATTATCTTATCCTCCAAATGTTTGGAAAGTTCCTTATCAGTATATAAGACCTGTTCAAATTCTTCTACTTCTTTAGCAGTAAATCATTGAGTAGACAAAAGTTCTGATACATTGGCATAGGTTGAAGTTGTAACAAACTTTTCTAGATATTCAATGAATAATATTAGCTTTGTCTTCCCTGACGCTTTATGAAGCTTTTGATAAAGCAATTGTTTTGCAAGATCTTGGGCTTGCTGATCAAAATGATCGAATTGATGAGAAAGGGCTTTTTTCTTACGATATCTCAACCAAAAATACATAACAAAAAACAGAGATATCCCAAATAAGATGACAATACCAAATATCTGGATATACCATCACAGGCGCATACCTTCAACATTGGGGATTGCTAGAAAAGAAAAGTCTCACATATTTTTTAAACTAATTAAAAATGAAAAGTGAATAATGAATGATGTCGGTATTTTTTTATTAATAAATATATTCCACCATTTTTCATTATTAATTATTAATTATTCATTAATTTTTATAACATCACTACTAAAATAACTAAAACACCAAGTAAGGCATATAAAAATATACGTTGAGACACAGGCAATGCATACCCATGAGACAAGAGCTTAGAAACAGATATATCAGCAATTTGAGATACCGAAGTATAAGAAGCGTTGAGTGACTGAGCAAATTGATCATTACGAGCACTGAAGACAGATTTTCCATTATCATAATATACAATACCATTACTATATCTGACCTTATCACCAGCAAGAGATCATAGACCAAGCAATGTTACTCACTGAGGAAGCTTGATAGCGCCCTCTTGTTGCGCATCAAAATCAGAGATGATAAGATAGGAAGTAGAGGTAGTATCAACCAAAAGTCAGCTCAATTGCGCAAAACTCTTGGGTCAATCAGGAAGTAAATTAGTAGTTATCCCACTGAGATACAAAAGAAAAGTTCAGGTATCAAAGGTAGGAGGAATGATATAGTCAGTACCTTGATTGAAGAGAATAAGTCCGTAAGAAAATTGGGAATCAGAAAGAATTTGTTGATGTATAAGAGATTTAGCGGCTTGAAGTCTAGAAATCTGTTGGGTACCGGAAAACACATCCTTGGTATTCATCGTTCTATTGATATCCAAGACAAAGACGATTTTTTGATCAGGAGAAGTTTGTTTTCCACTATCACTATACATCAAGAAACTCGCCAGACTCAGTGCGATGATAAGCAATAAAAATTTTATGAATATGAATAATTTAGGCAAATTAAAAGATTTAGAAGATTAAAATATTAAAAGATTTAGAAGGTTTTTTGTTGTTGTATCAATATTTTAATTTTAATAATTTTTTAATCTTTTAATACAGCAAAAATATGTTGTTTTTCTGTCTCGCTTATATCTTCAAAATGTGTCAATACATGATCAATATATCAGTTAACAAGCAAAGTTTGAGATTGTTGTTGGGTCAATCCCCTGCTCATCATATAAAAAAGTTTCTGTGGATCGAGCGTATCGATATTTGCGCCATGTGCAGCACGGACATTGTGAGAAGATACATTGAGTTTCGGTAATGTCTTGAGAAATATTTTTTTCCCCAAGACGATATTATGTTCAAGTAAACGACCATGGACTTGATCAAGATGTGGAGCAATATCTATAGAGCCATCGATAGCTACGTTAGCACCCTCACGAAGAAAAGAAATCAGCTCGACATTGGCAGAAGTATCTGAGTGATTGAGCAACACCTTGAGTGATCACTTTACAGGACGCTTGGCATCAGAAACAAACAATCCAAAAATCGTACACGTACAATGAGATCATGTGGATATCAATTGGATATCAATATCTATATTAGAACCTACAATCAAATAGGTCAATGAACTATGAGGAGACAATTCGATAGTTTTTTTCCCATGAACATCAAAAATATCGATGAGCTGTAAAGATTCACTTTTAGGTACGGATACGTGATCAAAATTATTTGTCTGCAGAAGTTTCATAGCAAAAATATGGAACATGGGACTTGTTCCTAGGTACTTGTACCTTGTTCCTCGTCCCTAAAATAAATTATCTTTTTATGCTTTGTTGGATAACGTTGAGAAGCTGAGACTTATCAGATAGAGTTGCTGTATCAGAGGCAGCCTGCCCATCAGTAGTAAATCAGAAACTTTCATCAGTTCCAGAAAGTGAACTATCAGTGATAGTGTTGAAATCTTGTTCAAATGAAGGATCATAGACATCCAAACCAGAAGTTTCAGCACTCACGCTATCACTAGAAAGAATATCAGCGATATCACCGGAAATTTGTTTGTTTGGCCAAAAAGGATCCACCCAAGTAGCAGGCTGAGACAAATGAAAAATAGACCAATCATTGGTATTGAGGAAACTGACATATTCACCCATATGCCAATCCATTTTTGCCCACCCTATAAACATAAGGAAAATAATGATAGAAAAAACAGATCGTAAGAGGTATTTAATAGTTCTACCAAAAAAACGCATGAGAAAAATAAAATGATATAAAAGTCATGAGAAAATATATATATTAGCACGCAAGTATCAATCAAAAAAATTTGACAAAACAGACAAAAAAGAATATAATTAGCTATTAATATATGATGTGTCTTTATTCATTTATGAGAGTATCATGAAAAAAATTTTATTAAGCTTAAGTCTTATCGGAATCTTATGAGGACTTATATCCATCGTTTCTGCAAATACGACAAGTTGCAAAAACGTATATTTTGCAAATGGAGTGACTGCATGCGTAAATATAGAAAAAATAGGAACAGATAGACGGAGTTTCACTACCAATTTCAATGGAGGATCAACATCTAGCCTTAAATGTGATATCATGTTGCCTGATTCTAATCTCAGAAGCATTTCTTCATGTAATGGAGAATTCTTTTATGATATACAAAAATTAGGAAGGATTAAACTCTGGATAAGATATAATGAATGAGATCCAACTGATCGAAGATGAAAACCAAACAATAATAGTGAATGGACATATCCTCAATGGATATATGATTTTGATAACGAATGACGAGGCGCTGACAATTTACAAGACACTATGAGTTCATCTTCAAGCACTGATCTGAACAATTTCTATCTCAATACAGATGACTCTATGCCTTCTGCTTCTCAATATATCGATCTTACCGTCAAAGCAAGAGATATCGATAATTATACACTCACAGATTTTTCTGATTCAATCAATTTCAAAGTATATTATAGGACTTCTGATTCATATTCTTGGACACAGACTACCTCTTCTATGTACTATACCATGAACTCTAGTTATACCAATGGATATGATTTCACATCTTCAGACAACGGACAAAAAACATTTACAAATTTCATCAAGTTCAACAAAAATAACTATGATTATAAAGTAAGAGTGTATGATGAAAATGATAGCTCGATCTACAAAGAGATAACTTTCAATGTAGGTTCTACTGATACTTCAAATACTCTTAACAATTTCTATCTCACTACAAACGATTCTACTCCTTATACCTATCAATATGTCAATTTAACAATCAAAGCAAGAGATATTAGCAATTATACGCTTACGAAGTATACCGATCCAGTTAATTTCAAAGTATATTATAGGGCATCCAGTTCATCTTCTTGGATACAGACTACTTCTCCTACATACTATACTATAAATTCCAATTACACAAATGGATATGATTTCAGATCATCTGACTATGGTATCGCTAACTTTACAAATTTCATCAAGTTCAACAAAAATAACTATGATTATAAAGTAAGGGTATATGATGAGAACAATACATCTATCTACAAAGAGATTATTTTCAATGTAGGATACACCAATTGATCTACTTATATAAACGGGTTTACTTCAAGCGAAATCACTACCGTACAAGGTATTTATAATGGACGGGATAAGATGATCAACGATCTCAAAAACAGATATTCTATACTCAAAACCAACGCTAAACGACAAAACATGTCTGATAATATCAAATATTCTGCACAAGAGATCATCAATAACAACAGTACTAAAAAATACGACAACTTTACTGACTTCTACGCTGCATTCTTAGATTGGTACAGATATACTATCAGTGTTAGATAAATCAAACAACAAATTTTAAATTACAAAAAAAAGTGGATATGTTATTCACTTTTTTTTATTGCAAGTTATAAGAAAATTAGTACAAGTAGAAGCATATTTAATCAAAAGCCCAAGTATGAAAAAACGTTGATTCACTCTTTTGGAAGTCATTATAGCTATAACAAGCTTTTTTTTGTTGTTGACCGTAATCATCAATATTTATACGAGGATGATCAAGCTTAAATACAACATCCAAGCAAGGACAAATGTCATCCAAGACGCTCATTTCGTTATAGAAAAGATAAATCTGCTCTTCAAAGATTACACAATCGACTATGAAGAATATTTCAATAGGAAAAATGTAGGATGCGATACCTCAAACGATAATGGACATTGTAATCTCTTCACCGCATATGGAAACAATAGTAATAGTAATCAAGTATCGTCTACCGTGCATGAAATATATTTCTGTAGCTCAGTTATTGCGGAATCAACCCCACAAAGAGTCATCATGAATCCGGATGTACAAAATGGTTGAGGATGTTTAAATAGCGGACAACAGTCATTTGGACAATATAAACGGCAATTTCGAGACGTTAAAAATGATGTAGATTCAGTGACAGGAGCAGCAGGAGATGATGACGATGAAAATGTTTTGAAATGACCAACCGCTAGTGACGATACAAGCAACATAAAAGAACTTTATCTCATTTCCCAAGATGGGAAATCCAGGATATTCATCAGAAGAGCACTGATAGAGACAGGAGACTTCAACGGAGATTGAATAAGCAGCGGAGATAGTGAAAAACGATATACGCTACAGATATTGAAACTCAAAGGATTTGATGCAGGAAACAATCATGACTTTGAAGTAAATACCTCTTCAGGGGTATATGATGGAAAAATAGATACTCGAGCCTGTGATTATGCACAATGATTTATATGTAATGGGAATGGAATCGGACAAATATATACAGGATATAAACTTCCTACAGATGAAAACGACGGTTGGGTCAACTTATTCCAAAAAAATATCACTATCACTGACCGAAATCTCATCATCTCTCCGATCAAAAATCCACAATATGCGCTCACAGAAAACGAGGTCCAGATAAATCCCTATTTCACCATAAATTTCACAAGCAAACTCTATGGAGAAGTCCGACGGAAAAGGCTCGGCACACAAAACATCGATACATTCCAGATCAATCTGCAGACTACATTCAACACAAAAAATTTTTATACAAAATAAATATTATTTGTTATGAAAAATAAGATTAATTCACTCTATAAATTATTGCTTTCAGCATACGGTATTTCTATGTTTTCAGAATGAGTGCTCTTGCCAATCTATGCAGTATTTGTACAAAAAATCGGAGGAGATATCCTAGATGCTTCATGAGCTATGGCTGTTTTCCTTATCTCACAATGAATATTCACCATCATTGTCCAACGTTTGAAATGGACATACAAACATCACATCACGATGATGATCGTATGACGAGCGATATGGCTTATCGGTATATCACTCTATCTAGCAGTATCTAGCACACGAATGTTATTTCTGACTCAGATATTAGTTGCTATGGGAAATGCTATAGCAGACCCTATCTTCGATAAAGAACTCGCCGACAATACAGACAAAAATAATAAATTATTTGAACGAGGATTGCGAGAAGGGATGCAAGACATCATTAATGGAATTGCTGCAATCATAGGATGAGTGATAGCAGTATTTTTATGATTCAAAGCACTAATACTATTTATGATATTGGCGGGTACGATTTCGTTGATTATCATCCTCGTTTATGTAAAGAAATACAAGTCTAAACAATTCAGATTTTAATCTTTTAATAATTCATATGTCCGAAGAAGTAAAAGTGACTGACCATCAAGGAGAACGCGACGTCCGTATCGCTAAAATTTCAAAAATAAAAGCTATGGGAATCCAGCCGTATGCTCAATCTTTTGACAAAAAAAATATGATCTGAAATATCATAAGAGACTACGAAACCAAAGCACATCGTGATATCAACGATATTATTCCTAACCCTGAAATGCAGGTACAGAGTGCAGGAAGAGTGATGCTCTATCGTACTCATGGTAAACTCGCATTTGCAAAATTGCTTGATAGCACTGAGCAAATCCAACTTATGTTTCATAGAGAAAATTGTAAAACACTTACAAGCGATTGAATGACATCGCTTCTAAAGGACGGTAGCGAAGAAGGGGTATCAGCATACAAATTTATGGAAAAGATGGTGGATGTATGAGATTTCATCGGTGTACGTGGAGAAGTATTCAAGACACACAAAGGAGAACTTACGATATTCGTATCAGAATTCGTATTTTTGTCCAAAGCCATCAGACCCTTACCAGAAAAATTTCATGGACTCCAAGACCAAGAAGAACTCTACAGAAAAAGATATTTGGATATGACCATGAACCCAGAGACCTACAAAAGATTTTTGTTGAAATCAAAATTCTATCAGACACTGAGAGAATTTTACACACAAGAATGATTTACGGAGATACAGACAAATATATTGGGAAATTCAGCTTCCGGAGCTGCAGCAAAACCATTTGAAACTCATCATAACGATTATGATATCGATGTATTTTTGAGAATCGCTTTTGAAACAGGACTCAAAAAAGCGACGGTAGGAAGATTTGAAAAAGTGTTTGAAATCGGACAAGACTTCAGAAATGAAGGATCAGATCCAAGTCATCTTCAGGAGTTTACGCAAGTAGAACATTATGCTGTCTATTGGAATTATGAAGATAATATGAGATTTACGGAAAAAATGTTTGATACGATATTCGACAGACTCGAAATATCCAAGAAGATCAACATCAAAGACAAAGAAGGGAATATCAAAGAAGTGGACTTCACTACCCCACGAAAGAGAATAGATTTTACACAAGGGATACAAGAAGCTACAGGAATAGATATCACCAGATATAATATGGATGATGCAGACAAACTCAGAGCAGATATCCAAGCAAAAAATATTGAATTTGAAGGGATACATAAGATGGGGACACCGACGTTAATCGATCACTTGTACAAAAAAGTCTTGAGACCAAAAATCGTGGGACCTGCATTCATCTTCAACTATCCAGTAATCATGCAACCGCTCGCAAGGATTTCAGATAAAGATACCAACATTGTTGAACAGTTCCAATTATTGGTCAATGGCCGAGAGATCTGCAAAGCATATTCTGAGCTTGTAGACCCGATTTTACAACAAGAAAATTTTGATAAACAAGGAGAAGCTGCAGCCAAAGGTGACGAAGAAGCGACAGCAAGCGATGATGATTTCGTAACGGCTATGGAATACGGTATGCCACCGCAATCAGGTTTTGGTATGGGACTAGAGAGAATATTAGCGATACTTACGGAACAGGATAATCTGAGGGATGTAGTGATGTTTCCACTCATGAAGCCAGAAATAAAAGCGACTGAAGAAGATAAAGAATAACCCCTTATTCAACCATATCCTTTAGGGTATGGAACAACCACATATATAAAAAAAACACTCCCGCACATACGCGGGAGTTTTTTAAAATTCATAAAGTTTTTTCGTATCAATGCAATAAGCCGATATCAAACCATGCTGTTTGAGATAAAGCAAACAAGCCTCACAGCAATAATCATGACCAGCCATATAGAGCTTTGCACCAGAAAGATCTGCTTTGCATGCAAGAGCTTCATTGATAGCATGCACTTCTGCATGAGCACCTTGCAAACAAATGTTTTTACATAAATCATATCCTTCTCCTGTAGCAAGATCTTTTCGTGGACATTGAGTGATCTCAGAGCTACTGATATGGTTCATACCATAAAAACGGTCTTCTTTTGCAGTTATAATAAGCGCATACACAGGTCTTTTGAGACACAATAGAGCAAGAGGATATCGCCAGCGACACCCCAAAACAATGGATTGTTTATTCATAATAAGTTTTTTTTAAATTTTTTTTGTTTTTTATACTATAAAGAACATAAGGAAAAAGTCAAGGTAGATAAAAAAATAAAAAAAGCCCGGAATCCCGGACTATGAAAGTAATTTCAAATTTTTAACTGTTAAATTCTAATACATACGGCTCCAAAGTATCAGGATTACCAATCCGTTTTTTTTTGATCTCTAGATCTTTAAAATTCACTTCACGAAAATTCAAAGCGAATAATTGTAAAATGTTTTCTTTAAGTTCATGTTTAGTTACTGAATCACTCAAACGCAGCATATTTTTTCGTCGTGTTTGAGAATAAAACAAAGGTGTTTTAGATAGTGTATCTAGAAATTCATCAAGACAACGATGTTTTGGAGAAGTACCAATCATTTTAACACTCAATAACTTGGAGAATTCATTGAAAAAAAAGAACAGTTTTGTTGATGGTGGTAAAGTAGTTTTTTTCATAATTTTTTGTTTTTTGTTTGTTTAAGAGTATAATACATATTTAGGAAGAAAAGTCAAATTAAATAAAAAGATAGTCTCAAATTAAATAGTTGTTTTTATACACGAGATTTTTATGCTTAGTTTACAAAAAAAATCATTAAGTAATTTTTATCGCGAAGCTTTTATCAATTTTTATCATCCGTTTTAGCGGATTTTTATCACGAAGTATGTTATGTTCGTAGGAAATCAAGAAAGCATCCAGACACTCACAAGATATATCGATATGTTCTTTGCAGGAGACCCAAAAGCTCCTCATTTTTTGATTGTTGCAGGACCCAAACATATAGGAAAATCAAGCATCGTAAAAGATTTAATCAGAGAAAGGATGTGAAATTATTTTATGACAGATACCCTCCAGATCAAAGACTTTACAGAAGAGTTAGGAAAAAAACACAGGATCAGGATAGAATATAAAACAACCGCTGAAACTGCAAAGACACTTATGAAAGATCATACCTATCAAGACTTTGGAATCAGAGAAGTGAACAATCGACTCCAACAATCATTTATCGGAAAACAGAAAGTCGTCTTCCTAGAAAACATCGAAAGGATGACCGGAGAAGCAGCAAATGCTTTCCTCAAATCCTGCGAAGAGCCATTGTCCAAGAGACTCATCATCGCAACGACCTCAAACCATATGCAGCTTTTGGAGACCATTCTTTCCAGAGCATTGACCATCAAATTCAATCAGCTCTCAGATACGGAACTCTCACAACGGATGGAGAGCAAAAGCATGTTCAGCAACAACAAGGATCTCAAACAGCTCATCATAAATATGGCTATGGGGAAGCCAGGCATAGCACAACGTATGTTTGATCTCATAAATAAGGAACCGGAACTTGAAAAGACTCTTACAGGCCTCATGCACAATTTGATCACCGATACCAAACGTTTTTTCTCTCACGATGCACTCAAAAAATTATATAGATTCGGGATACTGGACGCATTTATTGATGGACGGATCGCCTACTGTATCAACAACAATATGACAAAAAAATGAGAAAGACGACTCGCTACCAAAAAACTTATGAAAAGCAATGTAAACATAGAAAACCTACTCCTCTACTGACTTATAAACGAATAAACAATAGACCAAAAGTTGCCAAAAAATAGACGAAAAATGGACAAAAAAAACAGCTATTTTGGTCTATTATTTGTCGGTCCGGTTCACCGGACCATTTATCAATAATAGTTCATGTACAAAAGTTGAATATATATCACAGAACCTATCGGCAACAACGAATTTTCTTACTCAGAAAGAATCGCTCTTTGATCTGTAGGAAAAATTTTCGTTCCGAATCTGATCAGAGGAAGTCTCTCCGATCTCGAATGAGGTTCAGAAATAAGTTTCGAAGAAGTAATGAATGGAAAAATAATAAGCTGCACCTGACTCAAAAATTTTGTTCATATGACCTACAAAGGGGTACCTACCTATATTTTTGACAATCACAATCACGCACTTTTTTTTCGATACCGACATACAAAACAATTAATGGCCCCCTTGAGAAAGGGGGATGAAAGGGGATTTATTTCAGAAGATATGAAACCCTTTGCTGTAATTCACATTGATCAGCATGCAGATACAAAAGAGAATAAGAATAGTTTCAACGCAAAATATGCCTCGCACCAAGAGGTGCTCAATTTTACGAACTGTGCTTGCAATGTAGGTAATTTCATCACCTCTGCCAAAGACGCAGGCATCATAGACGAAGTCATCCAGATCAGAACTGACTACGCACTGCACAATATGCAAGATTTAGACTTTCAGAAGTATAATTATATCCTAGATATCGATGTAGATTTTTGGGTAAAAAAAGAGGTTACCTCACAAGATATTGAGATTATCCAAAAATTAATAAAAAATTCTTGCCTCATAACTATAGCCACTTCGCCCTATTTCATAGACCAGAAGGAAGCAATCGAAATCATCAAGAAGATTTTGCAGTAGTATTGACTTTAAAAGTAAAATATGTATAAAAACATAAACCAAAAACAAAAAACATGTATCCATTAGAAAACCATTTATGTAATCAGCTAGATTTAACTCTAGCATTTAAAATCATCACGCTATCTCTCGCTGAGTCAAATAGAAAAGATGATGATTTATTAAAAGTTGATGGCATAAAAAAAATGTCCACAGAAAATCTTTTGGAAGAAAAATTTGAAATATCGTTCCAAAAAACCAGAGTAACTTGCACAGTTATATTCAAATGTGTAATACAAGATTTGAGTATAAAATATGCGGTAAATCATGGTATGCCAAGGTTTTATTATCAGGGTGTGGAGGAAATTAATTTTGAATCAAAAAACGAAACCGCAGTACAAGAAATGCAAGGAAGATTTGAAAAATGCCTTAAAAAAATAGAAAGTGAGGCCGAAGAAGCACAAATAATACCAACATCTCTCATCTCTAATATTACCTTAAGAAGTAATAAAAGAGGTTAAAGAATAAAACAATACAGAGGCCTGCGTTTTCGCACCTCTTTTTTTTATTTTTAGTTTTTAAAAAAATACAAAGCTAATATCATCATAACCACTCATTTTAGAAAATTGAAAGGGAATCGTAAATAAAGAAGCAGTCAATGCTCTTTTCGTTCTTTATAAGATGTCCGAGCTGGGTACATTCTAAA
>AMFJ01002136.1_pt1 | contig 13399 bp, 20 predicted proteins | sample 427208 | NCBI WGS metagenome assembly AMFJ01 (sample SAMN02954298, study PRJNA114691) | groundwater metagenome | biome: aquatic; feature: subsurface aquifer; material: sediment; isolation source: subsurface aquifer sediment | place: USA: Rifle, CO | collected 2008-08
ATTTCCATCACTTTTATTTTGAGTAATCCGCCTTTAACCACATTGCCCCGGCGTACTATCAGCTCATCAAACTGTTCGTCATCTACGCAAAACTCACACTTCACCAGGCTATCAATCGTTGCTTTCAAGTAATTATCGATATCCCGTCTTAACCGATTTGGAAAATGAAACGTCACCTCCAGTTTTAACCGTGCTGCTGTTCTGGCTGGCGGTACCAACATGCTGACCAGATCGTGAAAATCTCTTGCCTCATCACTCAACTTGAAACCGCGTCCAGATTTCTTCCAGTAGTGGTTTACCGATGGAGGGATAGCCGGCAAATTAAAATCTAAAATGACTTTTTCACCCCCTGCGCTATTTCGCTCTAGTTTCGCGTCTACGGCGTTTTGTTCTGCTTCATGTGTCTTTGCTTCAATTTTGTTTTTAAATTGCACTGACGCGCATTCCTTGCGCAAATTGTGCTTATTCAAGTGAACTTCTAACTGTTTTTCACTCCAACGGGTTCCAGTCATGTACCAGCCTCAAATAATTGTTTAGCTTTTTCGGTTGGCAGGAATCCTTGCGGATATTTTTTATCGCCTGTGATGTATCCAAGCTTCTCAAGTGATGCCAGATACTTCTGCACAGTTCTTTTGCTTACATCTGAAACCACATCATCCAGAACATCCTGCACATAGGTTTTCTTTCTTCGGAACGTGATGAACAAAACAATTTCAATCGTGAGTTCAAACATGTGGCCGTGTGATTGACTGATACTCATGCTGCACCACCTGTACGCTGATCATTCCAATTGCATTCGACTACGCTTAAACCACCTTGCTGAAAACGAGACCAAAGACGATCACCCAGATCTTTTTGCAGTTCTTCCAAAGTTAGATTTGAAATCAGCATGGTCGGCTTCATGCGGTCATAGCGTGCATATAAAACTTTGTGCACCAGCTCCCGGCGCTTATCACGATCATGTAATCCGTATTCATCCAGAATTAATAAATCGTATTGAGTGAAATCATGGATTACAGATTTCTCTGTAGCATCCGGTTGATCCCATGCGTGCATGATTCGCTGTGCCAGATCCTCACTGGTGATGTAGCGCGCATGCTTACCCTTGTTGAGCAATGTTCTTGCTGTTGCACAGCTCAAATGGGTTTTTCCTGTACCAGTCGGCCCGACCATCACAAAGTTATTCTTGTCGCCGTTGATCATGTTCTTGGCGAAGGAAACAACCTGATTTAAAGCATTCTGGTGTCCTGCATGTTTCACCAGGTAATTTTTAAAACCTGACTGAGCATGACGTTCTGGAAGCTGAGCACCTGCAAAATGCTTTTCACGTACCTGACGATCCACTTCGGCCTGTGCTTGTGCGAGTTGTGCTTCATGGAACTCTACGGCGCATTTAGGGCACTTGTGATATGGGCCTGCTTGAACCATGGCAACCTGATGCTTGTTGCAGATCTCTTGAACTTTTTTGAGTTCAAATGAAAACGATGACATTGCGTTCATACGAAGTCCTCCGGGATATCCACTTGGAAGTTTTCAACAGGTGCGTGATAAGTTGCCTGATCTTTCCATGCATCATTCACGTTCAGATTTGCGTTAGATTTCTTGGCTGCTTTTGGTTTTTCGGTCTTCGGTTTTGCCGGCTGGTAATTGCGTAACCAGTTCAACCAGGTGGTCATCCACTTTTGAGAAATGCGTTCAGGTTGACCAACTGACCATTGCGCCAGCTCTTTGAGTTGTTCAAGTACGATGTCTTGTGACAGCTTTGGAAAACTCACAGCTGCTTGAGCCATGAAATCCTGTTTGATTGGATAGGTCCCGGATAGATCTTTCAGCGAATACAGCTTTGGATCCTCAGAGTGGTAATCAATAAAATTCAAAGCACCACGATCCTGAGGAACAAAATCAGCCGGCGCTTTATTCTTAATATTTTCTTTAATATTTTCTTTAAAGTTTTCTTTAATAGACCCCTGTTCAACGTGGGTACTCCCCCCTCCTTGAACGGTGGTACTCTCCCCCCGTTTAATGGTGCTACCCCCTTTTGATGGGGGTGCTACCATTTGTTGGTAGTGGTTAAGGGTAAGGAAGTACTCGTTTAAACATCCTTTTTTACGCTCAACTTTAATAGCTTTACACTGTTCTAGCTCACGAATAGATTTAGTAACTGTTTCTTCTTTCTTGATGCCACAGTATTTCTGGAATTGTGTAGTTGAAATGGTGTGAGAGTTGCGCCCAAACCCTACTGTCTGGCGCAATATGAACATTAAGCACTTGAATGCTTTATCGCTCAGATCAGCCATGATCTCAGAGTCAATGAGCAGATTTGGAAGTCTTGTATACCCCTCTTCTATCACTGTCATCGTTTGTCGCCCTGTTTTGGGAAACGGTAAAACTAGCGCTTGAGCCGGTTGTCGTTCCTGTGCTAAATTCAACATTCGTTACATGCCTCATTTACTTTCTGAGTGAATGGCAAAGATGCTCATCTGTTCCCGCAGATGGGCATTTTTTGTGCCGGTAGGTTTTATCAATGGTTCAGGTGTTAATTCAAAAATAGGCGTGTCTACGGTATCTGTGGTCAGACGCATAAGAGATGCGAGATTATTTAAACGTTCCCGAACTTCAGAAATATTTGATATGCCCAAGCTTCTTATATGCTCAGACAGAGTTTTGTTTTCAGATCTAGCAATTGCTTCCAAGTCGCGCTTTTCGTCATACGTGCATTTGAACGTGATGCTTTCGGTGAGTTTTTCGGACATTTCACGTGCCTCTTAATTCACTTTGTGCTGTATTTTTTTGTGCTTAATTTTTGGCGCAACAAGCAACAGCTTTAATGCAGAAGCCTCTGGCACTTTTTCTCCCCATTGGCTAACTGCTTGTTTTGAAATACCAATTGCGTCGGCAACTCCGGCTTTGGACTTAAAAGCCTTAATGGCATCTGCTGTATTCATTACAATTTGCATGACTTTTTCCTCTAATCGTCAAGCAATAGTAAAGCATACTTTACTTAATAAACGCAAGCACACTTAACTTATAAATAGTTAAGCTAGCTTTACTCATTTAGGACTGGAAAAAATGGCTACTCTTCAAGATCGTATGGCTTTGGCTAAGCAGCATTACGAGCGTGTTCAACAAAAAAAATTAAAAAACACAGAAATGGCCGAGTATTGCAAAGTAAGTAAGGTCAGTATTGGACAGTGGTTTAAAGGCCCTACTCAGAATTTAGAAGGTGCCAATCTGGCATTGGCTGCAGAGTTTTTGGGGGTGAATCACAAATGGTTAGCAGGTGAAAGTGCACCTATGCTGAGCAAGAGCTCAGAAGACAAGAACGGTTTTAACAACATTCAAATAATTGATACGAGATTAAGAAAAATACCAGTGTTAGATATTGTACAGGCAGGTCAGTGGCGTGAAGTCGTCTATGACGGTGTGGTGCCTTTAAACTATACATATACCGACTATAGTGGTTCAGATCCGGATGCGGTATTTAGTGTTCTAGTTGATGGACTTAGTATGTTTCCGGACTTTGAACCAGGTGACAAACTGATTGTTGATGCTGCCAAGGCACCTAAACCGGGCAGCTATGTGATCGCTCAGAATGGTGATCATGAAGTGACTTTTAAAAAATACCGTGTAACTGGCTATGATGAACATGGACGTGAAGAATTCGAGCTAGTACCACTTAACCCAGATTTCCCTGTATTGAGTTCGCAACAACACAATATTAGTGTCATTGGTGTGGTAGTACGACACGTAAGGGATTTTAAATAATAAGGAGAAACTATGCTGGATGCTTACTTTAATTATCAATATACCAATCTAGTTGGCTTTCTAATTTTTATGTCTTTAGGTTGGTTGGCTTATAAAACAGATATAGCTAAAGACTTCTTAGCATTACTACTAGTTTTATTATTAACAATCCCTGTGCCACTGGTAATGACTGTTCACTATGAAAATGAAAGCTGGTTTAGCCTCATATTTTGTGGATTAATCCAAGCAGGATTATTTTATCTCTGTTTTATTTTTCTTAAATATATGTATGAATACCATCGAAAGAATAAATATATATTTTGGGAATAACTACCAACCCGCCTTGCGCGGGTTTTCTTTTGCCTCTAAAAAAACTAAAAGTTAAGTGATCTTAAATAATTTTAGTTAAGTGATCTTTACAACATCAAAATAGTAAAGTATGCTTTACCTCGTAAACAGCAAAAAGCCCGACTGGACTGGAATCAAATCGGGCTTTTCACAACAACGAGGTAAGTATGAAACAAAATCCTATTCAAAGCAACCTGCCGGAGTTCGGCCAATCGAGCCAAACGTCTGAGCGTTTGTACCAGCACCCAGAATCTAAGTCTGTAGCGAAAGAAGTCGCTTCAAATGTCGCTGCTTGGATGCTCCTGTTTTCAATCTTCTTTGGTCTGTCAGTCATGATTTTGCATGCAGCGGAAAAGCAGTCTGCATATCAGGCAGAAGCGATTGCCAAGTCTGTAGGGGGTGCGAAGTGAATGCCTTTATCGAACTACCAACGGCACAGCTTATTGAAAAAATGAGCAACGATGAATATCACGCACGCCCTGAATTCAGCTCAAGCCAGTTAAAAGACATGCTGCGTTCTGGTGCTCACTTTTATTCAAAAAATATCATCAAGGAAGTTGAGCGCGAAACTAAGAAGCACTTAGATTTTGGAACCTTGGCTCATACGTTATTTCTTGAGCCTGAGCAGTTTCATAATGAATTTGCTGTTATCCCTGCGGATGCACCGAAGCCACCAACGGACGTAATGCGTAATGCTAAAAAACCTTCAGAAGACTCATTAGCACGTGTTGAATGGTGGGATAGCTTTGTTGCTGAACATGGCACAAAGATCACTATTACAGAAGATCTTCTCGAAGGTGCTCAACGTATAGCAAATAACTTGCGTTCATTAAGCTCATACAAAGACATGCAAAATAATTATGGCATGGCCGAAGCAAGCATTTTCTTTACAGATCCAACCTACGGTTTAAAGCTTCGAGTCCGTCCTGACTACCACATTGCGCCTTGTTCAGCCTTTCCAAATGGCTGGATATTTGATGTGAAAACAGCAAGTGATGCACGCCCTTTTAAGTTTTCCAGATCTTGTGCTGATTTTTTCTATGACTTGTCAGCGTCAATGTACAGAGAAGGATTCCAGCAATTTTATCAGACTGAAGATAAGCCCGGATTCACCTTTCTAGTTGCGGAAAGCTCTATTCCATTTCCATGCAAGCAGTACAAGGCATCTGATCTGTTCTTAGCGGTTGGTGATAAACGCTATAACCAGGCGAAAGAACAGTTAGCTGAATCCTTGCTGATCAATGAATGGGATGGCTACAGCACAGACCTGGAAGAAATTTATTTACCGTCTTATATGACCAAACAAGCTTTAGAAAACGATTTTAACTAATTTAATTTATAGGAATTTTTATCATGAATGCTCAACTACAAAACAACCGCCCTGCTAACCCTGTTGCTTCATTCAATGCTTTCATGCAGAAGCATAAAAGCCAGTTAGAACTTGCCCTGCCTAAGCATTTAAATGCGGATCGTATGGTACGTCTTTCTCTGACCGCATTCAGTCAAAACCCAGCTTTGCAGAGATGTGATCCTAAGACTATTTTTGGCAGCATCATTGTGGCTTCACAGCTTGGCCTTGAAATTGGTGTGAATGGCCAAGGTTACCTTGTTCCATACAAAGACAAATGTACTTTTGTTCCTGGCTGGAAGGGTCTCGTAGATCTGGCCAACCGCGGTGGTCGTTGCACAGTCTGGACTGGTGCCGTTTATGAAGGTGATGAATTTGATTACATGCTTGGTGATTCACCTTACTGTAAGCACAAACCTTGTGGTGAGTTTGAAGAATCAAAATTAACTCACGTCTATGCAATTGGCCGTGTAAAAGACTCGGAAATGCCTGTAATTGAAGTTTGGCCAATCAAGAAAGTGCATGCTCATTTCAAGAAAACTGTTGTACCGGCACTACAGTCAAACCATTACAGCAAAAAACATCTTGAAGCGTATGCCAAGAAAGTAGCCCTACTCCAAGTTTTAAAATACATGCCGCAGTCAATTGAAATGTCGAATGCTGTAGATGTTTCTTATGCAGCTGAGCAAGGTAAAGGAATTACGATTGATGGTGATTTTGTGTCTGTAGATAACAGCCCTCAAGATCTACAACAAGAGCAAGATGTCCAAAACTCAACACAAAATGAGGTGAATCATTACCAGGAACAAACTAGCCAAGAAGTGCAAACATTTGATCAAGAGGAAGTCGTATACGCTCCAAGCTTTGAGCAAATCAAAAAAGGTATTCTGACTGCCAAATCAGTGGTTCATCTGGAAGTGATTGAAGAACAGGCACTAGATCATGCAGACAGTGCTGAACGTAAACACCTGATGACTTTGATTAAAGCTCAATACCAGAAGTTTCAAGCTGCGGAGGTGCCTGCTGCAAAAAAGTCTGAGCCTGAACAGGCAGTAGAGCCACCTGCAGAAGAAAAGCCAAAGCGCTCACGTCAAACTCAAACCAAGACTTTTACACAGGAAGTTGAAGCACCAGTAGAAGATATTCCGCCGGCTCAACAAGCTGAAAATGTCCAAAATCAAACATCAAATGATGTAGGAGATGGAGAGTTAAGCGTAGATGAATTGAAGGGCTTACAGCAAGAAGCTGAAGCACTGGTACAGCAAAAGAAACAGCCTAGTTCTGCGGAAATGAAAAAGGAATATGCCAAAGCCTTAAATACGGCGAAATCACTAGCCGACATTCTGGACATCGAAGAACAGATCGAGAATGACAATGTTTTGACGCAAACAGACTTCCAGTACCTGCAGGCGAACATTGAGCAAGTACGCACCAAGTTTGAAACATCACAAGCGCCAGCTGTAGATCCGATCAAAAGTGGATCAGTTAAAAACGGTCTTACCCTTCTGATCTCTGATGCCAAGAACGGTGAAGACATTCGACAAGTTGCACAGCAAATGAATGCAGCTAAGCCGAATTTGACCAATGAGCATCAACAGGAATTACTGCAAGCCTACGCGCAGAAAAAGAAATTGATCGAAGATCAGTTCGATATGTTCCAAAGCAACTAACACGGATCTGGCCACACCTTCGGGTGTGGTTTACAGGAATAAATTATGAAAGTTATCCCATCAAATTTATTGATTCCGTTTAGAAACTGGCTGGTTAAGAACGGATACCGTGGCGTGAATCGTGGCGACCATCTAACAGCCTGGAAGCCGAAGCACAAACAGATTGAGATCATCGGACTGCAAATGAATAAACCTTGTCAGCCGGTATTTAAAACGTTCTTGGGTCAATACCTGGAACACGGAAAAGAATTTTTAGAGGAATTGGCGTGATGGATATTAAAGAAGTCGTAAAAACCGCAATTTTGCGCAACTCCCATGAATGGGGTGATGAGCAAGCAGAAGCAGTTTTGAAGGCAATTAATGAAGCTGGGTTTCTTGTTGTTCCAGCCAAAGCCCAAGCGGTGCCGGAAGGATTTGCACTTGTTAGTCAGAAAGACCTACTCGAACTAACCATTGCTATAAATGCAGTTGACCTAGCAACACATACTGAAAGTAAAACAAATGAAGTGCGTGAAATGTGGCAGCAGGTTGCAATTAAATTGATGGCGCTAGGCACTACACAGGAGCCAGCCAATGACTGATTTCAACCAGATAAAAATCAAACTAAAGCTGTCAATCGGTTTTCCTGTAGCTAATCGCGAGGAGGAGATTTTTTTAAGTGAACATATCTCTGAGGAGGAATGGAATAAATTGGGATTCTTTGAAAAAGACGAATTTATTCAAAATGAAATTCTTCGCGAATGGGCATACGACTATATAGAAATGTCGGCATACATTGAGGACGAAGCCAATGACTGAAATTCAATTAACCAATGTGCAAGTGGCCAACTACATCATTGATGAGCTGCACAAGGATAAGCCTTTCTGGTTGGAGTTGGATTCAGGTCAGACTGGTTCTTTATTTAACATTGCCAAAGAATCAAGCCATCTTGAATTCGATGTGGTTGAGTGGACTAAATCAATCACAGAGGGTCGAGTTAAAGCAGGAACTGGAATTTTAATTAGAATAGAAGAAGTTTTTGCAGATCGTTTTTACCACATGCTTTCCAGTTACATCGACAATAACTGGCATAAACAAAACTTACCTGAATCGGTGGTGCAGAGCTTAAAGGAGGTGTCATGACCAAAGATGTTTTACACGGTGAAGAAGATCGACTATTAAAGACAAGTGAAGTCACCAAAATGGTCGGTATGACACGTGCATCAATTATTAAAATGGTTGAAACCCGTCAGTTTCCGGAGCCGGATTGGGTAAGCGACAGCGGATACAAACACTGGTGGAAGTCGACTATTTATGCTCACTTCAATAAAAAACAAGCCCTCGCATCATGAGGGCTTTTTTTCTTCAAAGTTAATATTCTTGGATGCGGCAAATTGGGCCTTGAGCTCGTCGCAATAATCCGACCATCTTTGCATCATCTTGCGTCTTTTATCTAAATGTTTTGTACGGTTATATGCCCTGCCGTGCATGTCACGCACCTGGTGCGCAAGTTGCTGTTCAATAATATCCAGTGGAAATTCCAGAACTTCATCTAATAATGTACGTGCAATTGCCCGAAAACCATGGCCGGTCATATCCTCTTTGCCATATCCCATACGGCGCAAGGCCATATTAATAGACATATCAGAAATCGGACGATGTTTGTCTGAGCGTGACGGGAAAACAAATTCTGAATTATTCGTAAAATTATAGGCTTCTTTCAGAATCGCTATGGCCTGAGTGGATAAAGGCACAATATGGTCAAGACCGGTTTTGGCAGAAGTTTTAGACGGCGTATAAGACCAGGTGGCATTATCAAAATCAATATCAGCCCATTTTGCTGCACGTAGTTCACCGATCCGGACAAATACCAGCGGTGCCAGCTGCAGTGCAAACTTCACATGAACCAGTTGGGATTCATAATTATCAATATCAAAAAGCAATCTAGCAAAGTCGAACGGATCCGTTAAGGCTGAGTAGTGTTTCTTTTCACGCTGGGTAATGGTGCCCGCCAGATCCTGAGCAATATCTCTTTCACATAATCCCATTTTTACAGCAAAGCGGAATACCTGGGATGCTTTTGACCTGATCCGCATGGCCGATTCGATATAGCCCTTGTTTTCATCTTTCTCAATCACTTTGGCCAGATGACGTGGCGTAATCTCTGAAATCGGCATATTGCCAATATCCCGATAAAGTTTTTCAAAAATACGTTCATTACGGGTAACGGTAGCTTCAGCCAGGCGCTGTTTACTTTTATAGAGTTCAGATACTGATTTAAAAGTAGCCTGTTGTTTCAGTCGCTCTTTTTCTTCCACACCCTGCTTTTCTGCCTGTGGATCTTTTCCGGCAGCAATTAATGCCCGGAACTGGTCGCGGTACTCACGCGCTTTGGCTAAAGACATGGCCGGATAAGTCCCGACCGTCATCGTGTTTCTTTTTTTTGTAACCGGACGAGTATAGTCAAAACGCCACATTACAGTACCGTTTTTACGAATTAGAAGATTCAGACCAGCACCATCACTGAGACGAATATCCTTCTCTAAGCCGTTGGGATTGCTATTTTTTACGTCTCGAAGGAATGCTTTGATTTTGCTGTCTGTAAGCGAAATTACTTGCTTTGGCATGTTTTTGCGTTACACCTGTGAGTACAAAACTGGTTTGTAACGCAACCTGTAATGCTTCATTGCGTTACAACTTTAAAAAGGTTTATACAACTTTATACAGGTTTATGCGGGGAAGTCTATTATTTACAGCAGGTTTATACGACTTTTGACAAGTTTGAATATAGAATTTGGTGCGCTCAGCGGGACTCGAACCCACGCCACAGGCTTCGGAGACCTGTACTCTATCCAGTTGAGCTATGAGCGCATCTTTTTTGGATCGCGCACATCATAACAAAAAAAAGCATAAGGTAAAGCAACTATCTCTAACTTCATCATTTTTATGCTTAAGCTTTATACAATGTTCCAAAACAGCAACACAGAATTGCGTGTGAATCACTTGGCTTATTTTGCGAGATCACTCACAATATCTCAACTTTTCACCATTTGAGATATTCATGACTGATGCACTGATCTTAAGGGATGTGTCAAAGACCTATCGCAATGGCTTTCAGGCATTGAAAGGAATTAACTTAAATGTACCAGAAGGTGAATTTTATGCGCTATTGGGTCCTAATGGCGCAGGAAAATCTACTACCATCGGTATTATCAGCTCATTAACAAAAAAAACCTCCGGTACAGTCGAAATTTTTGGTCATAATCTGGATATCCACCCCTCTCAGGCCAAACAGTGCCTAGGCGTAGTGCCTCAGGAATTCAACTTTGCCCAGTTTGAAAAAACCTTTGATATTTTGGTGACTCAGGCAGGCTATTACGGCATTCCTAAAAAAATTGCACAGGAACGGGCGGAGCTTTATCTGACCAAACTGGGTTTATGGGAAAAGCGTGCCACTCAGGCCCGCATGTTATCGGGCGGGATGAAACGTCGCCTGATGATCGCGCGTGCCATGATGCACGAACCGAAACTGCTGATTCTGGATGAACCGACGGCTGGTGTTGATATCGAGTTGCGTCGTTCGATGTGGGAATTTTTGAACGAGATGAATGAAAAAGGCACTTCCATCATTCTGACCACACATTATCTAGAAGAAGCAGAAATGCTGTGTCGCCGTATTGCGATTATTGATCGCGGTGTGATTAAAGAAGACACCACCATGAAAAGCTTCCTGAGTCAGCTCAATGAAGAATCGTTTATTTTTGATCTGGCCGAACCGATTGAACCTTTGCATCTGGATATCATCGGCGTGCGTTTTAACCTGATCGATCCGATGACTTTAGAAATCACCATGGACAAGGCACATACCATGAATGATCTGTTCCAATTGCTGGAATCACAAAATATTCAGGTACGCAGTATGCGCAATAAATCCAACCGTCTGGAAGAACTTTTTGTGAAAATGGTCGAGAAAAATCTGGATGGAGCTGCGCAATGAACATTAATCAACTCAGCGTAGCTTTATATACCATTATCTATAAAGAAGTGCGTCGCTTTATGCGCATCTGGCCACAGACCCTGTTGCCACCTGCAATCACCATGAGCCTGTACTTCGTGATCTTTGGTAATCTGGTCGGCTCACGCATTGGAGAAATGGGCGGCTATAGTTATATGGAGTTCATTGTGCCCGGTCTGATTATGATGGCCGTGATCACCAACAGCTATGCCAACGTCTCATCTAGTTTCTTCAGCTCAAAATTCCAGAAAAGCATTGAAGAACTGATCATGAGTCCGGTACCGATGCATGCCATTTTATGGGGTCATGTATTGGGCGGTGTGATTCGTGGCATATTAGTTGCGATCATTGTCAGTGTGGTGAGCTTGTTTTTTGCTGACTTATATATCACCAACTGGTTCGTAACTATATATACAGTCTTGATTACTTCCCTGCTGTTTTCTTTGGGCGGTTTTATTAATGCCGTCTATGCCAAATCTTTCGATGATATCTCGATTATCCCGACTTTTGTGTTAACGCCACTGACCTATTTAGGTGGTGTATTTTATGCTATTTCGAGCTTAAGCCCATTCTGGCAAAATTTATCTTTAATTAATCCTGTCGTGTATATGGTCAATGCTTTCCGCTATGGCATTTTAGGACATAGCGATGTCAATGTCGCCATTTCACTGACAGTAATTACCTTATGTTGTGCCGTGCTGTATGCAGTGGCCTATCATTTACTCTCCCGTGGTTCAGGAATGCGTGAATAATGAGTGTAGAACAATCTCTCCTTGGTAAAGACACCAATTACCCGACAGAATATCATCCTGATGTTCTGTTTCCGATTTCACGCGCGCCTGCCCGTGAACAATACGCACATGTCGAAGCGATTCAGCAAGGTGCAGACTGGTGGCATGTGTTTGAAATTTCCTGGTTAAATCCAGCAGGTGTGCCACAAGTCGCCATTGGCCGCATTAGCTTGCCAGCGTCCTCGCCGAATCTGATCGAATCTAAATCTTTGAAGCTGTATTTCAATAGCCTGAATTTTGCCAAGTTTGCATCTAAAGAGGCCTTTATCGCGACCGCAGAAAAAGATTTATCTACTGCGGCTGAAGCTAAAGTTAAACTGCAACTGTTTCAGGTTGATGAGTTAGAGATCAGCAAGCCTGAAGGCATCTGTATTGATGAGCTGACACCTGAGCGCCTAGAAAATCATCCAGATGCCAGTTTATTGGCTTTGGATTCGGATGATGCAGCAGAAGGTGAAATCCAGCTGTATTCACATTTACTCAGAAGTAACTGCCCAGTCACTGGCCAGCCGGACTGGGGAACAGTTTTTATACGTTATCAAGGTAAAAAACCTTGTTATAAGAGTATTTTAGCTTATATTATTTCCTACCGTCAGCATAATGGGTTCCACGAACAATGTGTGGAGCAGATGTTTGCCGATATCTGGCAGCAACTGAAACCGGAAAAGCTGATGGTCTACGCAACCTATACACGCCGTGGTGGATTGGATATCAACCCTTGCCGTGTATCGGATTTAACATGGATGCCTCGCCCTATTCGTTTAGCGCGACAATAAAAAACATTGAGGTTGAACAATGCCATTTTTTGGGTTTATTCCTTCTGCAGAGCTTTTAAATACAATTCAGACTGCACAAAAAAACAAAAATTCAAGTGAGCCGCTTTACCCATTGCGTGATAAAACCGCATTGATGATTAATGATGAAATTATTGATGCGATTCTTACCGAGCTGGTGCGTCGCTTTCCTGCCAGCGATAAACGTGATACTGCGGAAAAACTGGCTGGCTATATCAAGTCGACTGTTGCGGTTTTACTGAAGCAGCTATTGAGTAAAGCGCCGAACGATGTGGTCAGAGAGTCAATTGCATTCTCTGAGCGCAGTCTGTTTAAAGATCCTGAAGGACATTTCCGCATTGGTGAATCACTGGATGCCAGTCTGGTGACGAATTTAAAACATCATTACGCAGAACTTAAAGCCGGTCAGACTATTGATAAACAAGCGTTCAGCAACCTGTACAAGCAATTTGGTGAAGCGACAGTCCGACATTTTATGGTCGACTTTAATAAAACCCTGGATCTTGGCATGATCAAACGCAAGGCAGCAGATATTGGTGCATCTGCAGTGATCAAGGCCATCAATATGGCAGCAGATAAAATCATTCTGAATTTGAATAAAGATGAGCTGCGCGCCATGGCCGAATATCACGACACTTTGTTCTATACAGAATAGTTCAAGATTTTCTACAAATCTTGAGGAATTAGCCTGACTTCGGTCAGGCTTTTT
>AMFJ01004340.1_pt1 | contig 13396 bp, 13 predicted proteins | sample 427208 | NCBI WGS metagenome assembly AMFJ01 (sample SAMN02954298, study PRJNA114691) | groundwater metagenome | biome: aquatic; feature: subsurface aquifer; material: sediment; isolation source: subsurface aquifer sediment | place: USA: Rifle, CO | collected 2008-08
TATTGAACCTGTCTTCTTTCTTAAAATCAGCAGAGTCTAAATTAATGAGAAAAAGCTTTATGCTAAACTCTCAATTCCCAACGGGGAAAATGACTTGATTTCGAGAGAGTATTGATCTTTGAAAACTCAACCGAGGGCATTGTTCGTAACTATGAACAATGCCCTTTTTTCATATCTCAAAAAGCGTTTTTTGAAAATTTGTGGTATAATTCAGAAAGATAAATTAAGATTGTCAGAGAATAAAATTTTAAAAGTTATAATATGAAAAAAGTAGCAGGCGTATTTTTGTTGGCAATAATTTCAATTTTTTTGTCCGGTTGCAGTTTGAGCAATCCGGTTGTTCCGGAAAACAGCAACTCAATTTCCAAGGCTTCCGTGATTAAGACTTTGGATGGCGGAGTCAGTTGGGAAGCGAAGACAAAAGTGGATGACAAAAAAACGATTTCTTCGGTTAACGCGCTTTCAATGGCGATTGATCCTTTTGATGAAAACATCATATATTTAGGTTCGGAAAAAAATGGAATTTTTATTTCTCGCGACGGAGCGGAAACTTGGGCGCAAATGAATTTTCCAGAAAAAGTTTATGGACTGGCTTTGGATCCAAAAACTCCCGATGTTATTTATGCCAGTGGAGTTTTGAATGGTCGCGCAAAAATATACAAAAAAATTGAAAAAGAAGGAGAATGGAAAGAAATTTATACTGAACCTTCGGATGGAACCGTGATTTCTGCTTTGGTGATAGACAAAAGAAATCCAACTGTTTTGTATGCCGGAACCAGCGAGGGAATGATTTTCAAAACAACCGATGCCGGCGCTTCTTGGCACAACTTGTATAAAGCGGAAACTCCCGTCAACAGCATTGCTTTTGATTCTTCCAATTCCAACGTGGTATACTTCGGAGTTTTTCAAAGAGGATTTTTGCGAACAAAAGATGCTGGAAAAAATTTCGAAAATCTCAGCGAGAAAATAAACACAACAATGAATGGTCAGAGTGTTTTTTCTGTTGTGGCGGATCCTTTCTTGTCAGGAACGGTGTATATTGGATTGAAAAACGGATTGGCAAAGAGCAGGAACTATGGAGATGATTGGCAAGCGGTGAATATTTTGGAAAGTTCCAAAAAATTTCCCATCAGATCTTTGACAATAAATCCGAGAAATTCCAGGGAAATAATTTATGTTTCCGAAAAAGCGATTTATAAATCCGTTGACGAAGGAAGGCAATGGTCAACGTTTCAATTAGACGCTAACAAGGATGTTAGCGCAGTGGTTTACAATATCACAAATCCGTCTATAATATATGCGGGGTTGAGAAATTATTAGATAAGATATTAATAATATTAAAAAAGAAAAAATATGTACGAAGCTGTGATTTCTAGAAAAAAAACTGATTTGGAAAAAGCGATTGAACATTTGAAATTTGAATTTGGAAAACTTCGCGTCGGCAGAGCCACGCCATCTTTGGTGGAGGATGTTTCAGTGGACTATTATGGAACTAGAACTCCGCTTAAACAAATTGCCAGCATTAACACTCCGGAAGCCAGGCTTATTGCAATCCAGCCTTGGGACAGAGGAGCTTTGGGACCGATAGAAAAAGCTATTCGGGAATCCGATTTGGGATTTAATCCGACGAATGATGGAATATTGATCAGAATTTCCATTCCGGCTCTTACGGAAGAAAGAAGGAAGGAAATTGTGAAAGTGATGAATGGAAAGTCTGAAGAGGCGCGTATTTCATTGCGTAATATTCGAGAAGAAGCCTGGAAGGAAATTCAGGAAATGGAAAAAAATGGAGAAATTACCGAGGATGGAAAATTTAAGGCTAAAGAAAAATTGCAAGGCGTTATTGATGAATATAACAAAAAAATTGAAGAAGTGAGAGAGAAAAAAGAACAAGAGGTGATGACAGTATAATTTATAAATCAATCAAATGGCTGTTTTAATTTTTATTTTAATACTTGGTGTTTTGGTTTTTGTCCATGAATTGGGTCATTTTTTGGTGGCTCGTCGAAATGGAATTACTGCTCACGAATTTGGATTCGGTTTTCCTCCTCGTTTCATTGGTATTTATAGGGATGATAAAAATAAAAAATGGAATTTTGTCAGAGGAAGCAAGGAGGTGGAAACAAAAAATACGATTTATTCTTTGAACTGGTTTCCAATCGGAGGTTTTGTGAAAATAAAAGGGGAAGACGGAAGCGGGAAAGGTGATGCGGATAGTTTTGCCAGCAAGTCGGCTTGGAAAAGAATCAAGGTTTTGGCAGCCGGTGTTGCGATGAATTTTATTCTGGCCTGGGCGCTTTTTTCCGCCGGGTTGATGATTGGAACATATCAAGAAGTTCCGGAAGGAAATTTGCAGAATTCAAAAATATTAATCAGTTCGGTGGCGGAAAATTCTCCGGCTAAAAATATCGGCATAAAACTTGGAGATGAAATTTTGTCCGGCGGAAAAAATAGTGAAATTGTTTTTCAAAAAATTGAAGATGTTCAAGATTATATCAACAGCAATCGAGGCAAAGAAGTGATGCTTGAAATAAAAAGAGGAGAAGATATTATTGAATTTAGCGGAATACCGAGAGAAGACAAAATTGAAGGTCAAGGAGCCTTGGGAATCGGTCTTTCGCAAGTTGAAATTGTCAGATATTCTTTTTTCAAGGCGGCTTATTATGGCTTGATTGAAATGGGAAATGTTTTGCTGTTGATGTTTGAAACTTTCCGTCAGCTTTTTATCGGAAATGCTTCAGGGATAGAACTAACTGGCATAGTTGGAATAGCGGTGTATACGGGAGATGTTATTCCCCTGGGGATTGTGCAACTTTTTAGGTTTGCGGCTCTGCTTAGTATAAACTTGGGAATAATAAATATTTTGCCTTTCCCGGCATTGGATGGAGGAAGGATTCTGTTTATAATCATTGAAAAGATAAAAAGGTCTCCGGTTAGTGAAAAAGTGGAAAATGCTTTTCACACGGCAGGATTTATGCTTTTGATTTTATTGATGGTGTTGGTAACGTTCAAGGACCTGGTTCGTTTCGAAATAGTGGATAAAATAAAGGGATTATTCTAAGGGTTGACATAGTTTATTTGTTGCGCTAAAATAGGCGTTGTTAATGTGTTTTTTTGCGGCTTTGCCAGCAGAACGGCGGCCTTTTTAATTAATAAAAAAAGAAAAATGGTACGATTATTGACAAAAGAAGGGTTTAAAAAGCTTCAGGACGAGTTAACTGAAAGAAAAACGATCTTGAGACAGGAAATTTCCCAAGCCATAAAAGAAGCTAAGGAACAAGGAGATTTAAGTGAAAATGCGGAATATGCAGAAGCTAAATCACAACAAAACGAAAATGAATCTCGAATAAGTGAATTGGAAATGATTATCAAAGATTCTCGTCTTGTGGAAAAAACCAAATCCAACGGTTTTGTTCAGATTAGTTCAATTGTTGAAGTTTCATCTAGTAAGAGCAAGAGCAAAATGGAATTTCATATTGTCGGCTCCAATGAAGCTGATCCAGTTAATTTTAGAATTTCCAACGAATCTCCATTAGGAAAAGCTTTTATGGGAAAAAAGAAAGGCGACGAAATCGAAGTGACTGTTCCGACCGGAACGGTTAAGTATAAAATCTTGGAAGTTAAATAGTTTTACGAAAAATTAAAACTTTTTGCATATGGAGCTATTGCTTTTTAGTGATAGCTCTTTTGGTTGCCTTTTTCCTTCAAATGCGGTAGATTTATAATATAATTTATAAGTCTTATGTTTCATACTGCGTGTTTTATGCTGTGTGATACGTGATTTTATGCGAGAAGATATTTTACAAACAAAACTTGATAAACTGCAACAAGTGCGTGATTTTGGAATGGATCCCTATCCGGAAAAATCGGAAAAGAATTTTACAAATAAAGAAGTTTCAGAAAAATTCAATGATCTTGTTGGAAAAAAAATTACTTTAGCCGGACGAGTGCGCTCAACGCGTCCGATGGGTGGTTCGGCTTTTGCGCACATTGAAGATGAGAGTGGAAAAATGCAACTTTTTTTCAACAAAGCGAATATGCCGGAAGATTTGTTTCGCCTTTTTTCCAAGAGCGTGGAGGCGGGAGATTTTGTGCAAGTTTCGGGAGAACTTTTTTTGACAAAAACCGAAGAGAAATCGCTTAAGGTTATGGATTGGAAAATGCTTTCCAAAAATATTCGTCCGATTCCAACTGAACATTTTGGAATCAAAGACGAGGAAGAACTTTTGCGCAGAAGATATTTGGACTTAATGACTAATTCGCAAACGCGCGAACTCTTTCGCAAAAAGAATATTTTTTGGCAGACAGTAAGAAACTTTCTTCTGAGGGAAGGATTTTTGGAAGTGCAAACTCCCGTGTTTGAACATATTCCGGGTGGAGCGGAAGCGGAGCCGTTTATTACTCATCACAATGCTTTGGACCAGGATTTCTATATGCGCATATCTTTGGAGTTGGCTCTCAAGAGACTTTTGGTGGGAGGATATGAAAAAGTTTTTGAAATTGGAAGAGTTTTTCGCAACGAAGGAATGGATCGCGAGCATTTGCAAGAATTTGATCATATGGAATTTTATTGGGCGTATGGAGATTTGAAAAAAGGCTTGGAAATGTCGGAGAAGTTTTTTAAGGAAATAGTTTTTAATGTGACTGGCGGATATGAAACTGAATATGACCACGTAAAATCCGATAAATCGGATCACGTGGCAAGCGGGGAAAAAATAGATTGGAGTCAAGAATTTCCAGTGGTGGACTATTTCGAAGCGTTCAAAAAAGAAACCGGATTGGATTTGTCTGATGAAAAATTGACTGCGGATGATTTGAAAAAGAAAGCCGATGAACTGGGAATTAAATATGAAAAAGAATATGGCAAAGGAAGAATGATTGACACAGTGTATAAAAAAACTGTGCGACAAAAAATGATTCAACCTTGTTTCTTGGTTGGTCATCCGATCGAAGTTTCTCCTTTGGCTAAGAATGATCCGAAAAATCCTCAAAAAGTTTTGCGTTTTCAATTAGTGGCGGGAAAAAGCGAGTTGTGCAATGCGTTTGCTGAACTCAATGATCCGATTGAACAGAAAAAACGTTTTGAAGATCAAATGAAATTACGCGAAGCGGGCGACGCGGAAGCGCAAATGTTGGATGAAGATTTCATCGAGGCATTGGAATATGGAATGCCGCCGGCTTTCGGTTTCGGATTTTCCGAACGTTTCTTTTCCTTCTTAATGAACAAGTCCATCCGCGAATGCGTCATCTTCCCGGCGATGAAGAGTAAGGAATAAATAGAAGTTTAAATTTTCATTATGAAAATGGTGATGGTTTTTGGGACGTTTGATATTTTTCATCCGGGGCATCGGAGTTTTTTGCGGCAGGCGAAAAAGTGTGGAAATTATTTGATTGTGGTAGTGGCGCGCGACAAAACTGTCGAGCAAGTTAAAAAACATACAACAATTAATAATGAGAAAAAAAGAAAAGAAACAATTCGAGAAAGTGGATTGGTTGACGAAGTTATTTTAGGAAGTTTAAAAGATAAGTATGCGGTAATAAAAAAGCACAAGCCAAATGTCATTTGTTTGGGATATGATCAGAAGTTTTTTATTGATAAGTTGGAAGAAAAAATAGCGGAGTTCGGATTGAAAAAAACAAAAATTTTCAAACTCAAACCTTTTAAACCTGAAATGTATAAATCTTCAAAATTGAGAAAACGAGCATAAAAACTAGATCGGGCGGTATCAGATCTTTTATTTCCCAATTGTTTTCTTTGAAAAAATTGTAGATAGACAGAAGTTCTTTTTTTCTTTCTTTTAGGAAATAGAAATTCGGATCAATTTCATCGTGATTGAGAATGCGTTTTATTTTTTTGCTATTTATTTTTTTTAGTTCATCTTTTATCCAAAGACAAGTGGTGCAAATATCAATAGTTCCTTTTTTGGCATCATCCATCATAAAAGCTAATATTTTTATTTTTGGTTCTCGTGGATGATAGGGGCGGTTGCTTTCCAGCGCATTTTGAATATCTGCCAGATGAATCAGGTCGGGCGCGATGGTGCTGTTCATTTTGGAAGAAATATTCTTGGCGGTGTTTTTGTCGAATTTGTAATTGTGATGATTGCCTGCTAAATAAGCTTCTTCCGGATAGCCAGAAATAGCCAAAATTATTTCTGAATATTCTTCGTGGGATTTGACTATTTCTATCAATGAATCATTGGGGGAAATGTTTCTTTTGCAAAGCTTCTTGATTTGTTCTTCGGAAAAAAGTGTTTTGATGGGAACGAATTTTGCTCCGCGGATGCGATTTATGAGAAAATATTTTATTATTTCTTCCGGTTCGTTTTCAATTTGCGCGGGGAGATGGACGGAATGTTTTTTGAGAATATTTCGGCGTTCTTCGGGAGAGAGTTGAATAAAAGCTTGCGCCCAATGTTCATCGGTGAAATGGCTGTTGAGAAGAAATTTGGGGATGGTTATTTTTCCGATGTCGTGAAAAAGCGTTGCTCGAAGAAATTTTGTCGGATTTATTTTTTCTTCAATCAATTTTTTAGAAAAGGTTGAACCATCTTCCAATGGACGGTCAATTTTCTTTTTTATCGCAAAAAAAGTGTTGAGCGAATGAACAAATGTTCTTCTGTCAAAAAGTTCAAGAATGGTGAGTAGTTCTAGATCAACGCGGTTAAGGAAATGTATTTGAGAAAATTCATCCTTATAGAGGGACTTTACTCGGTATATTTCTATGTCAAAAAGTCCATAATTGTTCAAATCAGAGATTATTTTTTGAAAATTTCCTTGCTGGCAAATTTCTCTGGCCTTGTTTTCGTTAAGATTTCTAAAAAAAATGCGCCCTTTCGGAGAAACGCTTCTTGGACAGCCAGAGCTGTTATTTAATTTTAAATCGGGTTTTTTTTGTGACATATGTTTGTTTTTTGCTTCTTATGAATTAATATAACTCAGAAGGAAAAATATTTCAGAGTTGCGTGAAAGAATAAGAAACAAAAAGTCTTGCTAGAAGCTGTTTTTGGGGGTAGTATAGGGTATATATTAAGTTTATTTAACTCTTGAGGTTTTTTGAGTAATGACTCATTTAGACTTCTTTTAATTGAAATGTTGGATATAAAATTTATCAAAGAAAATGCTGAGGCTATAAAAAAAGCCATTGTTAACAAGAATATAGATTTTGATTTGGCGGGATTTTTGGAATTGGACAAAAAAAGAGTTGAAATTATTCAAGAACTCGAGGAATATAGGTCTATGAAAAATAGTATTAATGATTTGATTAAATCCGCTAAAAATGATGAAGAAAAAAAAGAAATAATTGAGAAGGGTAAGGAAATTAAGTTGAAATTGGAAGAAAAAGAACCTGAGTTGAAAGAAATCCAGCAGAAATTTGATGAATTGATGGTTAAGATTCCTAATGTTATTTCTTTGGATACTCCGATTGGGAAATCCGATGAGGATAATGTGGAAATTGAAAAAGGCGGTGAAATTCCGAAATTTGACTTCGCAATCAAGGATCATATTCAACTGGGAAAGGATTTGGATATTTTGGATTTGGAAAAAGGAACCAAAGTGGCGGGTTATCGCGGTTACTATGTGAAAAACGAAGGCGTGTCGTTGATGATGGCTTTGATGATGTACGCGCTTAACAAAATGATTGAAAAGGGATTTATGCCGATGATTCCTCCGACATTGGTGAAGGGCAACGCTCTTTTTGGAACCGGATATTTCAAGGGATTGGAATATGACAGTGAAGTGGATGAGGTATATCAAGTAGCTTCCGGAGACAAAGAAGCGGATGGAAAATCCAGCAAAGAGAAAAAATTTCTGGTAGGAACAGCAGAGCCGTCATTGCTGGCGTATTATAGCGATGAGATTTTGAAAGAGCAGCAATTGCCGGTCAAAGTTTGTGGATATTCACAATGCTATCGTAGCGAAATTGGAAGTTATGGAAAAGATACTAAGGGACTGTATCGTGTTCACGAATTTATGAAAGTGGAACAAGTGGTGCTGATGGAAGCAAATGAAGAAGCTTCCATAAAAATGCACGACGAAATGTTCGCTATTTCCAAAGAAATTCATCAGGAATTGGGATTGCCGTATCGCGCGCTTCAAATTTGTTCTGGTGATATGAGCGCCGGAAAATATCGCGCTTTTGATATTGAAGCTTGGATGCCGGGAAGGAACGCCTATGGCGAAACTGGATCTGCTTCAAACTTCACTGATTGGCAGGCCAGGCGACTCAATGTGAAATATGTCGACAAAGAAGGAAATAAGAAACACGTCTTTATGCTCAACAACACCGTACTTCCTTCGCCTCGTCCGTTCATCGCAATCTTGGAAAACTTCCAACAACCCGACGGCTCAGTTGTAATTCCGGAGGTGCTGAGAAAATATATGCCAGGGGGAATGGAAAGAATTATGCTTAGAAAATAGATTTATATCATTTACGAATTTTTTATTCTATAATTGTGAGAAAATTTAGAGTTATGCACAGGGCGAGGTTGTCGATGCTTTATTATAGTGGTATTATATCACTGTAATCAATAAAAACATCAAAGATGGATACAACAAAAATCGTGTTGTTTCAAAACAAGGAAATTAGAAGAGAATTACACAATGGTGAGTGGTGGTTTTCTGTTATAGATGTTATAAGTGTTTTGACTGAGAGTGATAGACCTCGAAAATATTGGAGCGATCTTAAGAAAAAACTTATTGAGGAGGGATATATTGAGTTGTCCGAAAAAATCGGACAACTGAAATTGCAGTCATCTGACGGTAAATATTATTTGACTGACTGCGCAAACACGGAGACAATGTTTCGAATTGTTCAGTCAATACCATCTCCAAAAGTTGAATCCATAAAGCGTTGGCTGGCAAAGACTGGATTTGAGCGGGTGCAGGAAATTGAAAATCCGGCGGAGACATTGCAGGCGGAGCAAGGAAAAAGCTTGAAAAAAGATTAGGCAAATCGATTGTGACGAAAAATAATTATCTTAAGAAGCCACAGGATAAGAAATTGTTGAAATAAGTTAATCAAGAGTTATGGATATTATTGAAAAAGTTAGGCAATTTGTGGAGGATGAATGTCGGAAGTCGACGAGCAAGTATGGATTTGAACCATATGAGTTTCATTTTGTGCCGACGGTTAAATATGCAAAAGTTTTAGCAAGGGAATTGCAAGCTGATAAAGAAATTGTGGAAATCGCAGCCTGGATGCACGATATCGGATCAATTATGATTGGGCGTGAAAATCATCATATAACGGGAGCAAAAATTGCGGAAGAAAAATTGAAAGAATTTGGATATGCGGAAGAAAAAATTGCAAGAGTAAAAAATTGCATTTTGCGCCATCGGGGATCGCAAAAAATGGAATCCGAAACTCTCGAGGAACAAATTTTGGCGGAAGCAGATGCTTTGAGTAATTTTGATGAAATACCGGGAATTTTTAAGGCAGCTTTTGTGTATGAAAAGTTATCGCAAAAAGACGCAAGAGAATCTGTTTTGCGAAAATTGGAAAACAAGTGGAAACAGTTAAAATTCGAGAAATCAAAAGATATGATCCGTCCGAAATATGACGCGATAAAAATTTTACTTGAGAACTAATTATTGAATAGTCGAGAAGAATTTTTGTTTTGCTTCGGGGAGGATTTTTCCTTCAAAAATCAGACGGTTTAAATATTTTTCAAAAGTTACCATTCCTTCTGAAAGACCGGTTGTGATGCTGTTGTCTAGTTGGAAAATATCTCCGCGCATAATGGCGCTTTTGATGGCGCGATTAACATTCATAAATTCGAAAATAGCAGTTCGATCGTTTTGAATAGTTGTTATGAGTCGTTGATTGAGAATTCCCAAGAGAGATTCTCCCAGTTGCGCCAAAATCAGGCTATGTTGTTCTTGAGGAAAAACTCCAAGGATTCGGTAGAGAGTTTGCGATGCGCTGGGAGCGTGTGTTGTGGAAATAACCAAATGTCCGGCGCTGCATAATTTTAAAACCGCTTCAATTGTTTCGCGATCGCGCATTTCTCCCACCACAACAATATCAGGGTCTTGTCGAAGAGCGGCGCGCAGAGAACTTTCAAATGATTCAGTGTCGCTGTGCATTTCTCTTTGAGTTACAAGACATTTGTTGTTGGTGATGTGATGTTCAATCGGATCTTCGATAGTAACGATATGGTTGGCTCGATTTTCATTAATCCAATCTATCATAGCGGCCATTGTGGTTGATTTTCCGCTTCCGGTTGGTCCGGAAACAAGAATAAGACCCTGCTTTTTTTTCAAAAGTTCTTGGGCTTTTTCCGGAACGCCAATTTCATCCAGTGTTTGTCTGGTTGAAGTTATACTACGCAACGATATGGAAAGTTCTCCCTTGCGATAAAATATATTGCAGCGATAGCGAGTTTTGCCGTCGTTGCTGTTGTGAGAATAGGGGAAATCGAATTCTTTTTTGGTTTCTTCGATTTTCTGCAGTTTTTCTGCGCCAACAAGCCCGACAGCGATAGCTTCGAGATTTTCCTTGGAAATAATGCCAAGTTCGTTGAGTAGTTTGATTTCACCATTAATTCTGATTGCAACACATTCATCAGACGCAATATGAACATCTGAAGGCTTTAATGGCTCGGTAATTTGCAATATTTCATCTAACAACATAAAATTTGGTTCTAGATATTTAATGTGGCACGAAAACGTACTAACCTACTATTCTATCATATAATTTGTTATTTGTCAATAGGGGGAGGGTTGTGCTAGTATAGAAGCATCTTATTATTCACAGGACTATAAAATATTTCGTATGTCAAAGAAACTAAAATTTCCGGAAGGTTTTCTGTGGGGAGCGGCTACTAGTTCGTATCAGGTTGAAGGCGGTAATTCTAATTCGGATTGGTGGCAATGGGAAAAGCAAGGAAAAGCGGATAATGAATCTGGTCGCGCTTGTGATTATTGGAATCGATACAAGGAGGATCATAATTTGTTGCAAGAATTGGGCGTGGGTTTATTTAGAATGTCAATTGAATGGGCAAGAATTGAACCGCAAGACGGTGTTTTTGATCAGGAGGCTATTAGGAATTATCGAGAAATTTTTGAAGATCTGAAAAAGAGAAATATAAAAACTCAAGTAACATTGTGGTGGTGGACCAGTCCAATTTGGTTTCAAGAAAAATATGGATTTCATAAAAAAGAATCAGTGGCAATTTTTGCAAGATATGTCGAGAAAGTTACGCAAGAACTGGGAGACTTGATTGATATGTTCACGACTTTCAATGAACCAATGGTTCCTTTGGGGCAAGGATTCTTGGGCGGAGTTTTTCCTCCCGGGTTTCGCAATCCCTATAAATTTTTGCGAGCAGTAAACAATCTTGCCGCATCTCATCGTGAAGCGTATAAAATTATTCACAGAATTTTTCCAGAGGCGCAAGTGGGAATTACCTATCTGTATAATTGGTATGAATCGGAAGGCCTTGGTTTTCTGTTAAAAACAATTAACAAAATTTCACAATGGTTCAGAATTGATCTTTTGGGAAATAAAATAAGAAACTATCAGGATTATGTTGGCGTGAATTATTATCGTTTGGGAAAAATTAAATTTGATTGGAAAAATATCAGAATGGATTCCAGGAATCAGACATATTTTGGATTTACGATTGAGGAGGATAAGGATAATGTGATGAAATGGGTTTCTTATCCAAAAGGATTGTTTAATGTATTAAAAGAGGCTAATGAAAAATTTAAGTTGCCGATATATGTTACGGAAAACGGAATTCCGACAAGAGCGGGGCTTGAGGACAAAGATAGAATAAAGTTTATTCAAGAGCATTTGGAGTATTTGCATAAAGCTATTGCGGAAGGAGTTGATGTCCGCGGATATAATTTTTGGTCATTAGTGGACAATCTCGAATGGCTTTTTGGTTACGAACCGAAATTTGGATTAATTGAAATGAATTATGAAACACTGGAAAGAAAGCCAAGAAAAAGTTTTTATATGTATCAAAAGATTTGCAAAGATAATGAACTAGAAATTGAATAATATGATGCTGGGATTTTCAACCGGATGTTTATATAAAACGCTTAATGGATTGGAGAAAGAAACCATTTCTATTTTTGGTGGAATGGGTTGCGATGCGATTGAAATTATGTGGCACAATGCCGACGATGATTTGACGAAAGTTCTCGAGATGGATGATGAATTTTGGAAACAATTCAAAAGTATTTCTTTGCACATTCCTTCGCTCGACGCATATTCGGATGTGAAAATAGCCAGTCTTCTTGAAACTGTTGTTCAAGTTCACAACAAAATTCATTTTGATATGATTGTGCTGCATCCATATGAAGCGATGAATTGGGATATTTTTCGTCAATTTGATTTGCCGTTTGCAATTGAAAATATGGATTGGCGCAAGGATTTTGGAAAATACACCGACAGTCTCAAGGATATTTTTTCCAAGTTTGATGTGTCAATGGTTCTTGACCTCAATCATTGTTATTCTAATGATCCATCAATGAAATTGGCTGAGGAATTGCTGGATGTTTTTGGAGACAGGATTAAAAAAATTCATTTGAGCGGTTTTGGGACATATCATGATCCGCTTTATCGAACCAAGCAGGAAGAAATTTTGAAAGCGATTCCCGACAAAAATTTGCCAATCATCATAGAAAGCGTTTGCGATACAGTCGAAGAAATAAAAGAAGAATTTGAATATGTGAAGAGCTATTTGGAAAAAAGAAATCAGCAAAAAGAGACAGAGGCTGAAAACCCCATTAAATGAGGCTTTTGATGCAATGGGATGCCGCCGAAAAAAGCGTTTTCCGGCGGACTCTTGACAACTTTTTTTAATTGTTTATAATGACTAAAGCGGTTTAGAAAATAGTGTAATAATCTATCAAGAAAACCAAAGGAAAAAACTGAAATATTTAAAATTCGGGTGGAAATCTTGTCGCTTTCGAGCGATGGGATAAGAATACATCCCGAAGCGTATCAAAGGAGATATGCCTCAGGATGTGTTTTTTGTTCATCAAGATTTTTTGGAGCAAAGGACAAGAACTTTAAAAATCGAATGAGAGACAATCGCAATTTATTGCGGTTAGTCCTTTATCCTCCGGAGCCTTCGGGCAAAGGAGGATTACAGAATCAACATTGTGAAAGCAATTGTTGAAACTGGTGTTTTTCTGAGCTTACACGTTTTTCATTTTTTTCGTTTAAAAAAGATGATACCTGATTTATAAAGAATTTATTTTTTATAAAATCTATTTTTTGAGAGTTTGATCCTGGCTCAGGATGAACGCTGGCGGCGTGCCTTAGGCATGCAAGTCGAACGATTTCAGTAGCAATACTAATTTAGTGGCAGACGGGTGAGTAATATATAGGAATCTACCTCTTGGTGGGGGATAGCTCGCCGAAAGGCGGGGTAATACC
>AMFJ01019405.1_pt1 | contig 13392 bp, 9 predicted proteins | sample 427208 | NCBI WGS metagenome assembly AMFJ01 (sample SAMN02954298, study PRJNA114691) | groundwater metagenome | biome: aquatic; feature: subsurface aquifer; material: sediment; isolation source: subsurface aquifer sediment | place: USA: Rifle, CO | collected 2008-08
CAAACCTTTAATGTATTCACAGCTGAGACCGTGAGTAGCGTCACCGGAGAATTGCGTGTTGATACTGATGTTACTGTTATCACCTAAACACATCTCAGTTTTGATTGATGGCAAGGCGTTGCTTCTGGTGGTAATGGAATACGGAAATACGGAAGCAATTTTCCTTCAGCGTTTAAGATTCGATATTTAGCGTCAATGACATCATATCTACCATTGATATAATCTTTTCTTGCTGAGAAATGTTCATTTTCTGAATCCAATAGATCAAGCAACGTACGTTTACCTAATTGGAACTGTTGACGATAAGCACCCAACGTTTGACTTGATGAGCCTTGATGTCCTCTCAAGCTTGGCATACGACTTTGTGAAATTTGATAAGCTGTCCAAGAAAGTCGCATTTTTTCGATCACTTGTCTATAAGTGCGATTTCTAATCTCGACTGCTTTTTGAATTAGATAAGCATTTTCACGTTGTTTCGCCATATCCGAACCACCACGGAAGAGATTGTACTGAAGCTGCAACATGGCAGAGGTATCGTAATCAGCACCGATAGAACCATCGAGGTTACGATTTTTGGTGCTACCAAGTACGAGATCTAATCGAGGATAATTGGCAGATAAAGAAGTATTGTATTGCGCACGGGCTTCTTTAATGTCATTTTCCGCTGATTTGAGAATAGGATGATTGGCTAACGCTTGTGAAACAGCTGCATCCATATTACGTGGCAAAGAAACTGTACCTGATTCATGTGGATTACCTAAGATGCTTGGTTCGTGTCCAACAATTTTAAGATACTGGGTTACCGCTGCACGGTAATCACTTTTCGCAGCGTATAAATTTGCTCTTGCTAAGTCTAATCGACCTTGTGATTGAGTAGTGTCTGCTTCGCGACCTAAACCACTTTCTCCTAACTTTTCAATCATGCCAAATGTGCGTTGATGAGCAGCTAAATTATCTTCAGCCGCTGCCACAATTTCTTGTGTACGTAATACGTTGATATAAGCTTCGGCAGCAGCAAGTCCCATATCTTCAGCTGTTCCCCAAACTTGATAAGCATCTGCATCAGATTTTGCCATATTGCGTTTTACTTCGTTGTAGGTTGCAAATCCATCAAATAACATTTGTCGTGCGGTAATTCCTAATTCCTGGCGCCAAAGGGAAGCGTAATTAAAATTTGTATTAACGTTTTTACTTCTTTCACGTCCATACCCAGCATTCAAATCCACTTTTGGAAGAAAACCTCCCCAGGCATTGGCGATTCCTTCGTCAGAAGCAAGTCGCTGTTTTGCATTAATTAAAATTTCAGGATTAGAATAAATTGTCGTTTGAATAGCTTGTTTGATTGTTTCTGCATTTGCAGCACCTATAGAAGCGCTGAGAATTAATAAGCCATAAAATGGCTTAAGAGCTAATTTCTTGCTTAAATGGATTCCCATGAGACTTTCCTTGTTAATTGTAATCCTTCATATGTGGAAAAAGCCCACAATTAAATGATAATAAAGAATAATATAAGAGTATTCAAGTAAACGTGTATACAAGACATGAAAAATAGAACTTCTAACGAAAATGAATGTGCCAACGTTTTCAATCATATTATTCTCATTCTCAGGACTTATTTAAAATTTTTGATACCTGTATGGTAAAATGTGAGTTTTTCAACAGACACCTCTGTTTTTGTTACTGTTAAAAATATAAGCTTCCATTTAGCCGGAGTAGCTTGCATGACAAATTTATTTTCTAAAGATGCATTTAAAGATAAACGGATCATTATTAGTGGCGGTGCTGGAGATATTGGTACTGCTGTTGCATTAGGATTTGTAAATGCTGGCGCAGCACAAATTGCTTTATTAGATAAAGATACTAAACAGCTTGAAATACCCACCAAAAAAATAAAGTCCTTAGGTTGTGAGTGCATTAACTTCGAACTTGATTTAGCAAATCCTACTGAGATTGAGGATGTAGTTAAATCTCTTTACTCTCATTACCCTTCCTGGGATGTATTGGTTACTACAGCGGGTATTTATATTGGGGGACCATTCACAGAATTTAATGTCGATGATTGGGATCTTATGATGAAAATTAATTCTCGCGCTGTATTTATTCTTTCAAAACTTGTCGCTAAGGAAATGATGGCAAGAAAAAGCGGTAAGATTATTCATATATCATCAGGCTCAACCTATTTTGGAACACCTGGCAGCGGTCCATATTCTGCTTCAAAAGCTGTTGTGAATCAATTAACCCAGACTATGGCCGTAGAATGGGGTCCGCACAACATCCAAGTCAATGCCATATGCCCTACAGTAACACAAACAAAGTTTCTCAATTTCGTTGCCGATGATGCATTACATGAAAAAATGCGCAACAAACTAAAAAGTAAAATGCCACTTGGTCATTTACTTGAAACAGGGGACATTGTTCCGGCCGTGCTGTTTCTTGCTAGTGAAGGAGCACAATTAATCAATGGAGCTATCATTCCTATTGACGGCGGCTCCAGACTTGTTTCAACTTAATTTTCTATAGTACGTGAGGAACACGATGATTGAATTATCAATGCGGAATACTATTAATGAGCTTAGCAATCAAGTTGACATAGAAAATGATAAGCGCTGGATGGGACAAGAAAATATTAAATGCTTACTGTTAATGTTAGATGTCACACATGGTGGTTGGGTTATATTAGTTAAAGCGAAAGCAGGTTCCAAAATGCCTGCTCATTATCACCCCAATGGTTTATGTGTTTTTACTGTCTCGGGATATTGGCATTACCCAGAGCATGATTGGGAAGCTAGAGCGGGACATTTTCTTTATGAAGCACCAGGAGAATTGCATACACCAAACTTTATTGAGGATACTATACTTTATAGTGTTATCCCGGCAGGCCCAATAATTTATGTAGATTCTGAAGGAAAAATAGATTCAATTACTGATGTTCATACACACTTAGCTGCGGTGCGTGATCACTACCAAAAAATAGGTTTAACGGAGAAAGACGTCCAACAAATAATCCGATAGTTTTTATCTTATTGCAAAATGAAGAGTCTTTATTAAAACGCACAGCGTAAGAAAGGTGAAATACTAATTTTCAAATAGATTTGATACCTTTTTACCAGGTTCGGGGCCGGACCTCTTAATGGTATTGCTCCAGGCACAACTAATACAGAATCTAATTTATCTTCTATGCAGAAAGATCCAATTGGTTGGCAAAAAATCATTGATAATATTCCACTGAAACGTGTCGGGCATCCGGATGATTATGCTGGAATTGTTGTATTATTAGCATCTGATGCCTCTAGCTGGATGACAGGTGTTACCATTGCATGTGATGGTGAAAAAACGATTAGCTAGTAATCAAAGAACTCAAATACATTAATCATTAAGTGTAATTATTTCTTGAAAGAAATTAAATGCAGCGAAAAAATTAGAAGGATACGAAATGAAATTGAAATATATTATTTTTATTTATCACTGTAAACTTATTATGTTCACAATACCATATCCTTTTAAAATGTATTAACATCATAAAAAATATCTCTCAGATTTTTATTAAGGAATTTTTATGAGAAGCACACTCACACTTGGTCAAGCTGAAAAACTACAATACAGTCCTACCCCTATTTTATCCCTTGAAGTACGTCTTGAATTTGCGTATCAATTATTTGAAAAATATGCACCAGAATATAGTATTCATCTCAAAGAACTTATTTTAAACCGGGGAAACGATAAAGATGAGGTAGATAAAAAAATAGATATTCGTTTATCTGCATTAACAAGAGATTTTTTAGAAAAAGGTAAGGGCTTTTTATTTATCAAAACATACGATGAGTATGTGCAATTTTTAAAATTCATCAATGTAATTGATATTGAATCTAATTATCGTGCATCTTTGATTTCTCGTTCTTCTTTATCTGAGGCAAAGTTTGCCAAATTAATTGCACGTTGCGAAGACTTCAGTAATCAGAAATATGGCACACAACAACCCGTTACTCCTCCTGAATTTGCGGTTCAAATAGCTGTAGAAAAGTTTTTTTCATTTTTTGAAATTATCAAGAGAAAAAATCTCGTATCTAATTCCTTGAACGCAATAATGAGGACATTTCTTACTGGCACGCTTTCTATTGATCTTCCTCGTGATAAACTTGAGTTTTATGGTGGCGGCGCATTTCGTTTCATTAAATCTTATGAGCAATATGCTAAATTTTGTAATGAAATAGCCAAGAACCCTGATATAAAAGAAATTGAAATAGTAAACAACAAATTTTTCTATAAAAATATGCTGTGTTATGTTAGTTCAACTGATAAAAGCAGTGGTCAGCCAATTCCACCTAACATTTCACGTAATGAATATTTTCATGAAGCTGCTCATGTTTTATTAAAAAACAAGCAGGTATCACAAAATAAAATGAATAATGATGCTGACGCAATTGCCATTTTTTCAGCTACCTTCGGTTCTCAATATAGTATTCCGAATTACCAAGCAATGGGCGAATTCGCCACTTTTTTACAAAATAATTATTTTCAATTTGATATCAAGCAGCCACTTTGTTCTGAAGATGATTTTACTGAAATTAAGAAAAATGCACTTCCCATTATTTTGTCTGGTAAGACTAAGCAATACTCACAATCTATTGCTGCAGTAAAATCAACTTTTTTTCAACCTCAACCGACTGAGAAACAACAAACGGTTAATACAGAAGTGAGTGCGCAAAAGAAAGAGCAAATACCATTCCTGCAGAATTGATTTACAAGATCTCTATTTTCAATGAAGGGTAAAAAATACCCTAATAATATTCATCGAAAGCTATTAAAATTAAAAGTTTCTTCGAATGGGGTTACTATATCCCCTCGATAGGCTCGATCATGATCAATAACTGTATGTTTTTAACAGGATTTACCAATAATTTTTGCCGAATTTTGAATACTAATCACACTTAATGTATAATAAAAGACCAAATTTACCGGAACATGTTATGACAATAGCAAGCTTCAAAAACTTAAGTACAGACAATTTGTCTCATCTAAATTTGCTAAATCAGTTACCTGGAATGTTGGGATTAGTGTGTCCAAATCGTCGGTTTATTTACTGCAATTCAAATGCTGCTTATACACTCGGATATAAAAGTATGGATCAGGCAATAGGTACCTTAATCGACAATACGCCATGCAAGGCATCTGAATGTACTGAAACGTTTGCCGGACAAAATGATGAAGTGATCAAAACAGAAAAACCAATGAAGATCATTGATATTCATCCCTATACAAATGATGAAGTGATGACTTTTTTGGTAGAAAAAACGCCGTTTCGCGATAGTGATAATAATATTATTGGCAGCATTTTTTATGGCACCGAAATAAATCACAGTACGTTATCAAAAATATGTAGTGTAATTGCACTTTCTGATAGTCATTATCGAAAAGCGAATAATTGTAATCAAAGAAGTTATCGGGTAGGCAAAGAATTTAAATCTACTAAGTTGACGAATCGTGAATTGGAGTGTTTGTATTATCTTGTAAGAGGTAAAACCAGCGCTGCCATTTCAGATTTACTTGGTCTTTCGAAGCGCACAGTCGAGCATTACATTGATAATATTAAAATAAAAATGCATTGCGATAGTAAATCCGCATTAATTGAACAAGCGATTGAAAATAATTTTATTGATTTTATTCCAGAAAGTATTTTAAAGAATGCAAACTTAAATTTGTCAGTTATTATTATCTAGGTAGCCATGACTATGTCGACGATCATTACGCCAAAAATATCAGAAAAAGAAATGAAAGATATTTGCCATCCATTGCAGGAAAAATATGGCATTAGCTTCTGTAATTTTGCACGCCTTTACGATGATGGTAGTGCGTATTACATGTCAACCAATCAGGCATTGATTGCGCATCTTTTTAAAAATGAATACAAAATGTTTGTGCCTGTTCCGAAAAATTTGCTGAAACAAAAAATTTATTATTTGATTCCAGAAACAGGAAAATATCAGGCTGCAATGCATGATGCGCGTCATTATTTTAATGTGGCGCATGCCTTCGATATATTTGAGTGTGGCGATGGTTATGTGGATGCGTATTGCTTTGGTTCCACCCCAGATAACGAGAAAATTAATAATTTTTATATCAATAATATCGATGTGCTTGAAAATTTTTATAAAGATTTTAGAGATAAAAGCGATAAGCAAAACTTAATTCACAATAAAATTCAATTATCTGAAAGCATGCAATTAAATTTTAATAGTAAGCTAGTAAGCAAGTTGAATAATCAAGATCCAATGCTACAAATAATGAAACATATCACGAAACGTGAAAAAGAAGTGCTGTCACAATTATGTCGAGGAAGATCGGCGCGTGAAATTGCAGACCATCTTGGTTTATCAAGACGGACAGTGGAGCATTATTTAGAAACAATCAAGCAGAAAATGCAGGTTAAGTCTAAATCAATTTTGATTGACCTGGTGATTGATTATTTTAATTAAAAAGAGAATTAAATTGTGGATTTCTTCCAGAATATACTAAATCTTGATATTGCAAAAAATTTAGATTTAAACTCGATTCTAAATTTTCCGTGTACTATTTTTATGAAAGATAAAAATTCTAAATATCTTGGTGCAAACGAATATTTATCAAATCTACTCGGATTTAAAGACAGCGAAGATCTTGTCGGTTGCAGTGATAGAGATCTTTGGCCTACTGATTACGAATTATTATTAGAGAATGACAAAAAAGTAATGCACCAGAATCTCCCTAATACTTTTTATGAATCTGGAACATTGCCTAATAATTCCATCATTAATGCAATTAGTCATAAAGTGCCTCTTTATTCACGTGAAAATAAAGTTATAGGGATCATGGGTATCTCAATTATTATTCACGAAAACGATTCCATACAAACTCATCGTGAAAAAGAAAACAAAATTCAACTGACTACTAGACAAATTGATTGTCTTTATTATTTAGCCTTAGGAATGACAGCAAAACTGATCGCAAATAAATTAAATATTTCATCAAGAACAGTCGAACATTACATTGAGACAATTAAAACTAAACTCAATTGCTATAATCGCAGTGAGTTAATTGCGAAAGCGTTAGAATTGCCGATGATAAAAACAAGGGTGCTTAATCAACAATTGATGCTGTTGAAATCGGATGATTACAAAATTTAATCGAGATCAAATTCATTAATACTATTTATTAACCAGTTTCAACCTAGAACCATTTGCCGATTGATCACTTATTTCAGCCTTTTCTGACAGTGGTTTAATATGTTCCGCCAGTAATTTCATCTTAGCTTTATCATCTTGTGTGCTATATAAAATTTTTGATAGTTCACGTTCACGGTCATTAAAGAAATTCGTAGACAGTGTCACTGAGCCCAGAATTCTATTTTGAGTGGAAATTGTTTTGTAATTATCAAATAAATTTTGCATGAGTATCTCAACAGCATTGCCTAAATGTAGATTTAAAACATCTGTTTTTTGCAATTCAAGTAATTTATCCACCAAATCACGAAATTTTTCATAATAATCTTTTAATAAAAGTGGGTTAGACGATTCAAAATAAATATGACTATGATCGTTTTCTTTATAAATTAAATCAATATCATTTTTGTCGGGATTATTTCGCATAAATTCTGAGATCGATCGCAGGGCGCTTTCTTTTCTGTTTTTAGAAATGGTATCAAGACTATCGGAAATCAACTTTATTACTCTATTTCTGTATGAGGAAAAGTAAGTATAATAATTGTAACGCGAACCTTGAAAAAGATGCTTATAGATATCGCTTAAATTTTGAGAAGATAGTGGGGGTTGGAGTGTTACAGAGAGAATGTTTCTATTTTGAATGACATATTGAGAGGTTCTTGTTGTGAATGATTCTAACAATTTCGAATATTCATTTTGTAAAATGTGAAAATAATCAATAATAGCAACTGATAAATCTATATAACTGACATTGAAGGTAAGTAATAATCTTAGCGTTAATTGAATGACACCCCATAATTTATTAAATATTTCAATGTTTTCATCGTCTGAAAAAGTTTGCAATTCAAAATCTATATGATGGCTCATTTTTTCAGGTACCAATTTTTCTCTCTCAGGGTTATTTAATAATCTTTCAAAATCAGTAAATTTATTTTTTAAGTCAGAAACGCTACGATTCCAAAAATTATTATAGAAAAAAGATGTTGATAATTGGTTGATACCCAATTTAAGATTGGTATTAATATCAGATATTTTTTTGTCACGCTCTTTACGTGTGCTTAACATTGTCTAATTCTCTCGCTGGCATTAAATAATTTTATGTTTTGCAACTATATCAAATAAAACAAGCTAAAAAGTAGGGTATTTTTTACCCTACAAAATCAACGTAAATAATACCCTAATATTTTGTATCGGAATAATTTAAGATCTAATTTCTCAAAACCAGGGCGTAATCGATGAATAAAAAAATAATATTTGGTAAAAATAATTATGTTATGCCGTTTATAAAAACTAAATCTGGTAATGAAATAGCAACGTTTTATTTAACTAACGCGATAAAACAACAATTATTAAATCAAGCAAAAGAACAAGATGTTAGTCATCAAGTCGCTGCCGCGCTTTACATGACTGAACAGGAATTTCAGCAGATTGATCAGTACCATCGATTATTTACTAATAATACGTTGCGGTTAATTAAGCATGATTATCATTTCGAAGCTGATCTAATCAGAGATGATGAGACAACCAAATCATACTATGAAGTGAATCTTGATGAATTGTTTCCTAATATCGAAAGTCAAAATGGTAGTTATTGGATTAGCGTTAAAAATGCAGAAAATCATATTGCTGACATCCAAATCAATAATGGCAATATTATTATTTACAATACCAAACCAATTGCTATCAGAGGAAGAAATCGTCATCACTCCTTAATAGTAAATGGTAGTACAACGGTTAAAATCTCGTCTGATTTAGACATTGAAGATAATATTTTAATTCATTCAAAAAAATTATTGATTGATAAAAGCGTCAAAGAAATAAAAGCAAATCAATTTTATGTTTATACGACTGATACTTGTCAAACAAATGGCAAGATAAAGGTAAATTCGTTCTTAATAAAGTCCGCTTTATTTGATATGCAAGGTTTTATTGAAGCAGACAATCAAGTTCTCATCCTTGCACATACCACACTCCAAAAAGGTGATATTTTTTCGAAAAATGGTAAAGGTATTGTTGCGATTAGTGAGAATTGGGTGGCTGAATCTGTTCAAGCTAACCAATCTGCAACCTTGCACTCGCCTGAAATGATTCAATTACTTTGTAAGAACTTCGAACATAAAGGTTGCATTTCTACCAAAAAATTGATGATTAACGCTGAGCAAGCACTATTTTCAGGTTTATTATTCGTGTCGGAAGCAACTTATATTCATGCGGAACGGTATTCTGAAAATACCAATAGTGCCGAATTTTGGTTGAATGGTTATGTGCACCAAAGTAGTGAGTTAACGGCGGTATTTGCAGGACAAATATTTTATTCAAAAGAGTTAGATGTTTCATGGAAAAAAATCGCTTATGCAAACGCCAAGTCAAACCACGAAGTGATCGAGCATCCTGATAAATTAAATAATTTGATGAGGCTACATGCTGGATTGCACATGGACCTTTCGGGTGAAATATATGCTAGAGAAGTCGATATTATCTTCTCGAGTGAAAATATTTTATTTAGCGGAAAAATTTGGCATGATGTTGGAATGTTCAACGATCATTCTCTTCATTTCCAAGGCAATGATTTGTTACATGATGGTGATTTACACTCTAACGGTACAGTCAATTTTGCATTAACAAATGATTTCAATCAATTTGGAAAAACCTTAGCAGAAAATGTTGGCGTTACTTCACGTCATTTTGTATTACATAGCGGTGCTGTCGTTAATTCTAAAACACTTTCGGCTCAGACTAAAAAAATATTTCATGCCAAGCCTGGCAGTGAGATTAAAAGTAAGTTTACATCGATACAAGCACAAGACATATTTCTTCGTGGCAACTTTAAATCAGACACAGTCTCGCTTGAGGCTAAGCGACTAATTGCCTTAACAGGTCATCAAAATATTCATGATTTATACAGCATTGCCCCGCTCTTTTTTTCGGTGGGGGATTTGTCAGTAAGTAATCGTTTAACAACTACCTCTTATTTATCACTTTATTTAGGTTTAATAAAAGCGGGCTGTGTGCAAAACACTAGTTTAATTAATATTAATTTTTTATCTATATTTCTCCAAAATTCATTGCCGACTCTTTCGCCAACCACCATTTTAACAACATTAATTGCAACTTCGCTTAGTGTGGGAAATTTAATTGCTCCTGCGATTTTACCTATCACCATACCAGCGCAAATAACAATAAGCAGCTTATTACAATTATATTCGGCTTACTTCCTGGCTAGAAACGCAAAAGCATCCTTTGAAAAATTAACTGATAATGCATCAAGCGCAAATCTTTTGACGGCAATGGCAGCGTTTAATCTTTTATTTATGTCGGTCGCCACATCAGCTATCACGACAGATTTTTATACTTCGTTAGATATATTTAAAAATATTAACCTGCCTGAAAATGTTACATTTACTAATCCTGAATTAAATCAAGTGATGCAGATTTTAGAAAATTCAGGTTGTCGATTAGTATCAGGAAATAATAACACTACGATTTTAAATTTAAGTGTAATGGATTTTCTTGCAGGCGTTGGCAGTACTAATTCCAGTATAGCTACAGCTAATTTTGGCGGCGAACTGGCATTAAGTGATATGAACACCAGTATGTTTGCATTAAATTCGGATTTTAATTTTATCTTAGGATCAAGTGTTAATAACGATTACATACGATATGATTTTGGGAACACATACGCACTTGGTGGAAATAGTGTCACTACCTATGAGAAATTAATATTAAACCCACTTATTTCAACGGGACTTCCATATTTTGGTGCTTACAATAATTGGTCTATTCATACTAAGGATTTAGAGTATCCAGATAAAAATATATTTGGCCAATGGAATAATCCTATCTTCAACAGTGGTGCTATTACTGCAACAGTACATAACAATACTCAATTAAGTATTAATGGCAGTTACATCACGGGTTCTATTATTAATAATGGTAAAGCTGACTTAGAAAATTGTTCAATCAATGCAACACCCAAACTAAAAGGAGGTGATGGTGTTGCTGTTATTCAAAACAACAAAGATCTGTTTATCAAAAATAGTCTTGTAACAGGTGATATTACTAATACTGGTAAAGCTGAAATCGAGTCTTCTAGTATCAATTCAACAATAATAAATGACAATGAGTTAACCATTGTTAGTAGTAAAGTGAATGGCAATATTACTAATAAAGGTAAGGCAGAATTTGCAGGTTGCAACATTGACTCGCGTTTCGATAATTCAGGTCAAGCTTATGTTTATGCTTCTACGATAAAAGGCAGTCTATTTAATAATGGAGTGGCCGTTATTGCCAAATCTGAATTTTCATTCGATAAAATAGAAACGCGCAAAGGACTACAATTTATTTTAAGTAAGGGTTCAATTGATTCACTAAATGTGGATAAAAAAACTGTTTTTGCTGTAGATGCGAGCGAATTAACTATTGGGAAAACAGATATCGGCAAAAATGCAAAAGTAGGTATTCGATCATCAAAGGTAACTGTTAATGAAAAAGTGATAAATAAAGGTGATATTCAAATTGATGATTCAGATTGTCAATTTAACAAGATACAGGGCAATGGAAAAGTTGACATTAGAGATACATGGTTGCAAATTGCAAATGGCTCATCGGTAAAAATAGATCAGACCAATTCAATTGTTCGCGCTAAATTCAACAAGGCATCGCATGATGCATTCGTTGCAAAACAAACTAAGTTTGAAACTACCTATGATGGTGCAGTGAATTATTCGACTAAAAATAATTTAACGTTTAATAATAATCAAGTAATTTGGTCTGTCGTACCTATGTCATATCATTCCGATAAAGATATTAAATTTTCGAATTCATTTACATCCAACGTTAGTACCTCAATTACGGCAGATGGTTATCTCAAGGCAAATAAGGCTAATTTGATTTTTGGAGATTCAACAATTTTAAAAGGGAAAAAGGGTGTTATTATTGATCATTCAAATGCTACATCGTTAGGGAAACTACAAATTGAAACAGATGGTAAATATGAGCATCACACTTCCCATCTCAATACAAATGACGATATCATTATTTTAGCAAAAAAAGGCATTCTTTCTGATCCCACTATAACAACAAAAATAACAAAACATAGACACTGGCAATGGCATGGCATTCATTCAGGACATAAAACTACCGTTGATGTTAAATCAACGATCACGCCATCATCAATGCATTCACAGAATGGAAATGTTTATCTTTACACTGAAAACGGCAACATTAACATCAAAGGAACGATCATTGATGCAAAAAAACAAATTGGTATTATGGCAAAAAATGGCTCGGTTCATTTAACAGATGTCAAAGGTGTTAATTATCATTCCGTCAAAACACACGATCTATTTGGCAAGCACCATAGTAAAATAAAATATGAAATTGATTTGCCCAGTAGTTTGCTTGGCAAAGAAAATGTTTCAATCCGTGCTAAAAATGAAATTATTGGTCGCGGTCTTGTCGTGAAAACAGATGGTAAATTCTTTGCTCAAGCAAAAAAGATGACTTTTTCTAGGCCGATTTTAGAAACTGAATTGACAGAGAGTTATTCAGGGATTTCATTTGGTGGTAATTCATTCCTTTCAGACAAATATAACCCAACAGATTCATTACCTATATATAACGCAGCGCAACAGATGGCGAATGCTACTAGTGTGCTTGGTCTTACGGCTGGTGGTGTGAATTTAGGGATTGATGCTATGAATAAAGCCAATTCATTTTTGTCTGATTTAAGAAATAATGCTTCATTTGAAAGTTCTTTTGGGCATCTTCTGTTAGGTAAAGATCCATTAGCAAAATTATTTAGTGCTGAAATATCGGTGGGATCTTCAAAGTCAAAAACGACGATTCAAACATTAGGTAATGGAAGTATTGAAGCAAAAGATATTGAATTGATTGCAACTGATTCCATTAATATTGAAAACGGTTATCAATTGAAGTGGACTAATCAATGTGATTTATCTGCGCCTGATATTTCAATCAGTGGGGCTACTTTAACAACTAAACACGCTGAACATTCAAGTGGCGTATCATTTGGTTTGGATTTATCAACATTGTCGTTGAATAATGTGTCACTCAATATGTCGAGCGCACATGGATATCAAAAAAATAATTTGGTGAATCAATTAAATGGCCCATCAATGTCAATCAATGCGAATACATTGAATTTGGATAATGCTGAAATTGATACCAAATTTTT
>AMFJ01003785.1_pt1 | contig 13371 bp, 26 predicted proteins | sample 427208 | NCBI WGS metagenome assembly AMFJ01 (sample SAMN02954298, study PRJNA114691) | groundwater metagenome | biome: aquatic; feature: subsurface aquifer; material: sediment; isolation source: subsurface aquifer sediment | place: USA: Rifle, CO | collected 2008-08
TGCGACGCAATGCATTGCCAAGGGTATGTCCGTAGCCGCGTTCAAACGGCTCCATGACGACTTTGGCTTGCACGGGCGAAACGCTCTGCACATCAATAATGCGGGGTTTCAGAAGTCCACTGCTTTGCATGGGCTAAAATTCCTCTGCTCAGTGCTTACTTCGAATAAAGTTCGATGACAAGACCTTCGTTCAAGGTAGATGGCAGCTCAGAGCGCTGCGGCATTGCCTTAAACGTGCCCTTGCCTTCTTTGGCGTCAACCGCAACCCACTCCGGGAACCCGCGGGACTCAGCAGCCTCAAGAGCAGCTTTGCAACGCAGAGATGCACGAGAACGATCCGTCAGTTGTACAACATCGCCCACCTTGACCAGGTAAGACGGAATATTGACACGCTTACCATTCACCAGAACGCCATTATGACGAACGATCTGACGAGATTCGCTACGTGAAGCCGCAAAACCCATACGGTAAGCAACGGAGTCGAGGCGCGCCTCAAGCAATTGCAGCAGATTTTCGCCGGTCTGACCTTTACGACGATCAGCTTCTGCAAACACTCTACGGAACTGGCCTTCTAGAACGCCATAAACACGGCGAATCTTCTGTTTGGCGCGCAAATGCACACCATAATCGGATAAGCGAGCACCGGATTTTTGACCATGTTGACCAGGTGCATATGAGCGACGCTCGATAGCACACTTGTCGGTAAAGCACTTTTCGCCCTTCAGGAACAGCTTTTCGCCCTCACGGCGACACTGACGGCATTTCGGATCGAGATTACGAGCCACTTGTCTTTCTCCTTAAATGCGGCGCTTTTTAGGCGGACGGCAACCGTTATGCGGCACCGGCGTCACGTCAGATATCGAAGTAATCTTCATGCCCAGAGCGTTTAGTGCCCGAACAGAGGATTCGCGACCTGGGCCAGGACCCTTGATGCGAACTTCAACATTTTTGACACCGCACTCCTGAGCTGCTTTGCCAGCAGCCTCGGCGGCGACCTGCGCAGCGAACGGCGTTGACTTACGCGAACCACGGAAACCTGCACCGCCTGAGGTTGCCCAAGACAAGGCATTGCCTTGACGATCGGTGATGGTGATGATGGTGTTATTGAATGATGCATGAATATGGGCAATACCCTCAGCAATATTCTTTTTAACCTTTTTGCGAACTTTAGTAGCAGTCTTTGCCATGTTCTGTCCCTATTACTTCTTGCCAGCGATGGCCTTGCGCGGACCCTTGCGAGTACGAGCGTTGGTACGGGTCCGCTGACCACGACAAGGGAGACCCTTACGGTGACGCAAACCACGATAGCAACCAAGGTCCATCAGTCGCTTGATGTTCATCGTAACTTCTCGGCGCAAATCACCTTCAACGGTGAATTTGCCGACTTCGTCACGCAGGCGATCCATGTCCGAATCGGACAGGTCTTTCATTTTTGTTGAACGAACAACCCCGACTGCATCACAGATTTTCTGTGCGCGGGTACGGCCGATGCCATAAATCGCGGTTAATGCGATTTCTGCATGCTGATGGTTCGGAATGTTTACCCCTGCAATACGGGCCATCGAATCACTCCAATATTTCTAAAATTAAAGAATGCCGAATTCGACAAAGAACTAACCCTGGCGCTGCTTATGACGTGGGTCCTTACAAAGGACGCGCACGACACCCTTGCGACGAACGACTTTGCAATTGCGGCAAATGCGCTTCACTGAAGGATGAACTTTCATGTCTTACTCCTCATCTGCGAGAACTTGGAAGCAGCCGTGATTCCTTGCCCTGCGGTTTATTGCGTAGAGAACTTTAAACTTGGCGTAAATCTAATTACGCCTCCATTAACCCATTTAGTGCATTAACTCGAGCGCTATGAATTACCGCAATAACAATATGCGGAATCCAAGAAAAATCATTTCATCACTGGTGCGCCTTTGAAGTTTGCCTTCTTCAAAAGACTTTCATATTGGTGAGACATGACATAAGCCTGAACCTGTGACATGAAATCCATAGTTACAACAACGATGATCAAAAGTGAGGTGCCACCGAAATAGAATGGGACATTCCATTTCAATATCAAAAATTCGGGTAACAAACAGACCACAGTAATGTACGCAGCACCGATAAGCGTCAACCGAGTCAAAATTTTATCGATATAACGAGCCGTCTGCTCTCCTGGTCGTATACCAGGCACGAACGCACCGCTCTTTTTAAGATTTTCAGCAGTTTCTTTTGAATTGAAAACCAGAGCAGTATAAAAGAAACAAAAGAAAACAATCGCAGCTGCGTAGAGCATCACATAAATCGGCTGCCCAGGAGAAAGAGTCCCAGCAACGTCTTTTAACCACCGCATCGACTCACCGGAACCGAACCAGCCGGCAACAGTCGCTGGAAACAAAATAATCGACGAGGCGAAAATGGGTGGAATAACTCCAGCCATGTTCAATTTAAGAGGCAAATGGGAGCTTTGCCCACCATAAACTTTATTGCCAACCTGGCGCTTTGCGTAATTAACCAATATCTTACGTTGACCGCGCTCAACGAAAACCACGAACGCAGTGACGGCGACAACAAGCAAACAGATAACAATTGCAGTTAGCGGATGCATCGCACCAGTACGTACCAGTTCCAACAAACCACCAATAGCGCTGGGCAAACCAGCTGCAATACCTGCAAAAATAATAATGGAAATACCATTACCAAGACCACGCTCGGTAATTTGTTCACCAAGCCACATCAAGAACATCGTACCGGTAACCAACGTTGAAACCGTGGTCAGCCTGAACATCATGCCAGGATCATTTACCAAACCAGCTTGTGCTTCAAGGGCAACGGCAATACCCAATCCTTGAAAAAGAGCCAGTCCCAAAGTGCCATAGCGGGTGTATTGGGTAATTTTCCGCCTGCCTGACTCGCCCTCTTTCTTTAACGCTTCAAGCTGAGGACTCGCCACACTCATCAATTGCATAATAATCGATGCCGATATATACGGCATGATCCCCAATGCAAAAATAGTAAATCGTGACAACGCACCACCCGAGAACATGTTAAACATGCCAAGAATGCCGCCTTGTTGAGAGTTAAAAAGATCGGATAGAACGTTGGGATCAATTCCGGGCACCGGAATATGCGCGCCAAGGCGATACACGACGAGCGCACTAAGAAGGAATAAAAGACGACGTTTAAGATCGCCAAATTTTCCACCTTTGCCTACGGTTTTGGAATTTGCTACCAACGTTCTTACCTTTCCCAGACTTACTCAGTGACCGAGCCGCCGACAGCTTCAATAGCCGCCTTTGCACCCTTGGTCGCACCAACGCCCTTAAGCGCCACCTTGCGGGTAATTGCCCCGGAGAGAATAACCTTAGCAGACAAGGCATCACCGGGAACAATACCGGCTGCTTGCAAAGCCAGTAGATCAATTGCCTCAATAGGGAGACGATCGAGATCGGTCAGACGAACCTCGTAATTCCGAGCCCTGGTCAAGGAATTAAAACCACGCTTCGGCAAGCGGCGTTGCAAAGGCATTTGACCGCCCTCAAAGCCGACTTTATGAAAACCGCCGGAACGTGATTTTTGGCCTTTATGGCCACGACCGCAAGTTTTACCCAGTCCCGAGCCAATACCGCGCCCAACACGCTTGGCGGCCTTTTTTGAGCCTTCGGCCGGTTTGATGGTGTTTAAACGCATGGCTTAACCCTCAACCTTAACTAAATATTGAACCTTCTGAATCATGCCACGAACTGCTGGCGTATCTTCGAGTTCTGAAACGCTGTTGAGCTTGCGTAAGCCCAAACCTCGCACCGTAGCGCGATGATCTTGTTTAGTGCCAATGATACTTTTCACGAGCTTAACTTTGATTCGGTTTTCAGCCATGACTTACCCCAATACCCGCTCAACTGACAAACCACGTTTGGCAGCGATTTCAGATGGCGTGTTAACTTTTGACAAACCATCAATAGTCGCACGCACAATGTTATAAGGATTCGTTGAGCCGTGCGCTTTGGCGACAACATTTGTCACGCCAACCACCTCGAAAACAGCTCGCATAGCACCGCCAGCGATGATGCCGGTACCTTCAGGTGCTGGCTGAATCATCACTGTTGTAGCGCCATGACGCCCCATAACTGTATGATGAACCGTACCATTTTTCAGGCTGACCTTAGCCATTTTGCGACGAGCCTCGTCCATTGCCTTTTGAGCAGCAACCGGAACCTCGCGCGACTTGCCCTTGCCCATACCGATACTGCCATCACCATCGCCAACAACGGTCAATGCAGCGAAGCCAAGAATACGGCCGCCCTTAACCACTTTGGTAACGCGATTGACAGCGACCATTTTCTCGCGCATGCCATCATCAGGCTTTTCTGCCTGCTGAGAACGCTTACTTCTTTCTGGTTTAGCCATTTATTAACCCTGTCTTTTTGCCGTCGGTTAGAACTTCAGACCGGCTTCACGCGCAGCTTCCGCTAGCGCTTGAACACGACCGTGGAACTGCAGCCCCGAGCGATCAAATGCAACTTGCTCGATGCCGGCCGCCTTCGCGCGCTCGGCAATTAATTTGCCGATAGTCGTTGCTGCGGCCTTATTACCACCGTTAGCAACATCTTTGCGGACGCCTGTTTCCAGCGTTGAAGCCGAAGCCAAAACAACCCCACCGCAAGGCGAGATGATTTGGGCGTAAATGTGGCAGTTTGTGCGATTAACACACAAGCGGACAGCTTTAAGCTCGGCGATTTTGGCCCGGGTTTTGCGGGCACGGCGCAAACGCGCTTGCTTCTTGTTAAACATATGCCACCCTTACTTCTTCTTGGTTTCCTTGATAACAACCACTTCGTCCGAATAACGAACACCTTTGCCTTTATAGGGCTCCGGCTTCCGGTATGCACGGACTTCGGCAGCAACCTGGCCGACCTGTTGCTTATCAGATCCCTTTATTAGGATCTCAGTCTGGGTCGGACACTCAACTTTCACACCAGCAGGCATTTTATGCGCTACCGGGTGCGAAAACCCCAGCGACAAGTTAAGTGTGTCACCCTGGGCTTGAGCCCGATAACCCACACCAACCAACTGAAGTTTCTTTTCAAAACCCTTTGACACCCCGGTTACCATATTATTGAGGTTGGCACGCATAGTGCCCCACATGGCACCGGAATTAACAGCGCCCTCAATTTTTGAAACCGTAACACTCTGACCTTCAACAGCGACAGTCACTGAAGGATGGGCAATTGTCTTCAGGATGCCCAAGGGCCCCTTTACGGTAATTTGTTCAGCCACCAAAACTTCAACACCAGCGGGCAGGATAATGGGATTTTTACCAACACGAGACATGGACACCCTCCTTATGCAACGATGCAAAGAACTTCGCCGCCAACCTTGCTAGCGCGAGCCCTGCGATCAGTCATAACACCTTTTGGCGTCGAAACAATCGCGACCCCCAAACCGTTCATGACACGAGGAATATCTTCACAGCCTTTATAAATACGCAGGCCCGGCTTAGAAATACGCTCAATACGCTCAATAACCGGCCGACCGGCATAATATTTGAGCTCAATATCAAGGACTGGCTTACCACCAGCCGGATTAATTGAGAACTTCTCAACGTAACCCTCTTCTTTAAGCACGGCAGCAATTGCTACCTTCACCTTAGAAGACGGCATGGAGACAGACGCCTTCTCGGCGAGCTGGGCGTTGCGGATGCGAGTTAGCATGTCCGCGATCGGATCGCTCATAGCCATTTCTGAATCTCCTAATTACCAGCTGGCTTTAACAACACCCGGGATCTCACCACTGAAGGCAAGCTCACGAATCTTGTGTCGACACAGACCGAATTTACGAAAAACACCACGTGGGCGGCCAGTTAACTGGCAGCGGTTACGCAGACGGGACGCACTAGAATTGCGCGGCAGAGCCTGAAGCTTCAGGCGGGCGTCGTAACGCTCCTGATCAGAGAGGTTAGCATCGTTAATAACCCCCTCAAGTGCAGCACGCTTTTTGGCATACTGCGCGACCATCTTACGACGCTTTTCTTCACGGTTTATCAGAGCAAGTTTTGCCATGACTGCCTCAATTCTTGAACGGAAACTTAAAAACCGCCAACAGTGCTCTCGCCTCTGCATCGGTCTTCGCGGTTGTGGTGATACTGATATTCATGCCCCGCAGAGCATCAATTTTGTCGTACTCGATTTCCGGAAAGATGATTTGTTCTTTGACGCCCATGTTGTAATTACCACGGCCATCGAACCCCTTGGCAGAAACCCCACGGAAGTCACGCACCCGGGGCAACGCAACGGTAACCAGGCGATCCAGAAACTCGAACATACGCGGACCGCGCAGAGTAAGCATGCAACCAATCGGGTAGCCATCGCGAATCTTAAAACCAGCAATTGACTTCCGAGCCTTAGTGGTAACAGGCTTTTGACCGGCAATCTTCTGCATATCACCAACTGCATTATCAAGCACTTTTTTATCAGCAACCGCCTCACCCACACCCATATTTAGGGTGATTTTTGTGATACGCGGCACTTCCATAACCGACTTGTAACCAAACTGCTTTGTCAGCTCAGCAACAACGGTTTCCTTATAAAACTCTTGCAAACGCGCCATGATCACTCCTTATGCACTTACCAGTTCGCCGTTCGACTTGAACACACGAACTTTGCGACCATCATCAAGCAACTTAAAACCGACGCGATCGGCTTTTTGGGTTGCAGGGTTAAACAGCGCAACATTGGAGAGATGAATGGGCATGTCTTTATCAACAATACCACCCGCGATTCCCTTAACAGGATTAGGCTTTGTATGCTTTTTGGCGCGATTAATACCCTCGATGACAACATGCTCATCATCAACACGGCACGAAACAGAGCCTCGCTTACCCTTGTCTTTACCGGTGAGAACGATCACGTCATCACCTTTGCGAATTTTTTCCATATCCAGCCCTTACAGCACTTCAGGAGCAAGCGATACGATCTTCATGAAACGCTCGGTACGCAATTCGCGCGTAACAGGGCCAAAGATGCGCGTACCGATAGGCTCGAGCTTGTTGTTGAGAAGAACCGCAGCATTGCCGTCGAAGCGCACCAACGAACCATCTGGACGACGCACACCCTTGGCAGTACGAACCACCACAGCCGTATAGACATCGCCTTTTTTTACTCGGCCACGCGGAGCAGCATCTTTGATGCTAACCTTGATGATATCGCCAATGCTCGCATAGCGGCGCTTGGACCCACCTAACACTTTGATACACATTACTGAACGAGCGCCGGTGTTATCGGCGACATCCAGAGTTGTCTGCATCTGAATCATTTTAAGTTTAACCCCAACTTAATCCGCCTAAGCGGTCAGTCTTGGAACCCGTACGGGTCGAACAAATTTGCGCACCCGATTTGGGTTACCACAAAAAAGAAGCCGGATTATACCGGCTTCTCTGAATATTGCACAAGCCTTTTGTGCACTTAGTTACACTACAATTGCTTTTTCCAGCACATTGGTTACCGCCCATGACTTCGTACGAGAAACCGGGCGGGTCTCGACAATCTCAACAAGATCACCGGCCTTGGCGAGATTGGCTTCATTATGCGCATGGTACTTCTTTGAACGAACCATAACCTTACCGTACATCGGATGCTTAACCTTACGCTCAATAAGTACAGTAACGGTTTTTTCCATTTTGTCGCTAACCACACGACCGACCAGAGTACGCTTGCTGCTTGAAATATCACTCATTGCTGCACCGCCTTTTCACGGATAAGCGTACGCACACGAGCGATATCGCGACGCACCTTGGACATTTGGCTGGTATTAGACAACTGCTGAGTAGCAAGTTGCATACGCATACCGAATTGGGCCTTCAAGAGGTCAAGCAATTCTTGTTTGAGCTCGTCCACGCTCTTGGCTCTCAGTTCACTAGATTTCATGATTACCCCAGATGACGAGTCACAAAGGTGGTGGGAATTGGTAGCTTAGCAGCTGCGAGCGCAAAAGCCTCACGTGCAAGCGCCTCATTCACACCATCCATCTCATAAAGCACCTTACCCGGCTGAATCTCAGCAACCCAATATTCTGGATTACCCTTGCCGTTACCCATACGAACTTCTGCCGGCTTCTTGGAAATCGGCTTATCCGGGAAGATGCGGATCCAAATACGACCACCACGTTTAATGTGGCGAGTCATAGCGCGACGCGCGGCCTCAATCTGGCGAGCAGTAAGACGACCACGGCCAATAGCCTTTAGACCCCATTCACCAAAGGACACCTTCGTACCACGAGTTGCCAGGCCTTCGTTACGTCCTTTTTGCTCCTTACGGAACTTGCGACGACTAGGTTGAAGCATGCTAAATACCTGCCTTTCTTACACGCTTTGTTGGGTCTTTTGACTCCCCAACAGAGCCCTCAGGCTTTTTAACAGTTCGCGTACGCGGCCGATCACCTTCCGGCTTACCGGGAGCCCGACGAGCACGGCGGTCATCTGCAACTTGCTCAACGACCTCAGGCTGCTCACTACGATCAAGCATGTCACCTTTATATACCCAAACCTTAATACCGATAATTCCGTATGTAGTAAGGGCTTCGGAGGTTGCATAGTCAATATCTGCACGCAAAGTATGCAGAGGAACACGCCCTTCACGATACCATTCGCTGCGCGCAATTTCAGCGCCATTTAAACGACCAGCACTCATTACCTTAATACCCTTAGCACCCAAGCGCATTGCATTTTGCATCGCACGCTTCATTGCCCGACGGAACATAATCCGCTTTTCAAGTTGCTGCGCAATAGAATCAGCGATCAGCTGAGCATCAATTTCAGGTTTACGTATTTCTTCAATCGAGACATGGACAGGAACACCCATGATCCGTTGAAGATCAGAACGAAGCTGTTCAATATCCTCGCCCTTTTTACCAATAACGACACCAGGACGAGCTGAATACACAGTAACACGGGCATTTTTGGCAGGGCGCTCAATTAGCACACGGCCAACTGAAGCGTGCGCGAGCTTGTGCTTCAAATACTCACGAACCTTTACATCTTCATGCAACATACCAGGAAAATCTTTGCTGTTGGCATACCAGCGCGAACTCCAGTTTTTTGTAACGACCAGACGAAAGCCAGTCGGATGAATTTTCTGTCCCATGGCTCTTCCTTAGTTACCAACGGTCAGATATATATGGCAGGTCGGCTTGATGATCCGATTACCACGACCCTTGGCGCGTGCCGTAAACCGCTTCAGCACTGTTCCTTTTTCAACGTAAATGATTTTGACAATCAGTTCGTCGATATCCGCGCCATCATTATGCTCAGCGTTGGCCATAGCCGATTCCAGCACTTTTTTAACGATATCAGCACCCTTTTTTGGGCAAAAAGCCAGGATATTAAGAGCCTGACCAACCGGCTTACCACGCACCAGATCAGCCACTAGGCGACCTTTTTGCGCGGAGAGGCGTACGCCTCGCAAACTTGCACGAGTTTCCATGTCAGCTCCTTACTTCTTAGCCTTTTTGCCGGCAGTGTGACCCTTGAACGTCCGGGTCAGCGAAAACTCGCCGAGCTTGTGACCGACCATATTTTCGGTGACGAACACCGGGATATGCTGTTTGCCATTATGTACCGCGATCGTCAAACCGATAAATTCGGGAAGGATCGTCGAACGACGTGACCAGGTCTTGATCGGGCGTTTGTCGCTCGTTGCACGAACTGCTTCGACTTTATCGATCAGGTACGCATCAACAAACGGGCCCTTTTTTAGAGAACGTCCCATTTCCTACCCCTTAACGCTTATGACGGCGCTGAACGATCATGCTGTTCGTGCGCTTGTTGCTACGGGTACGGTAGCCCTTGGTGGGCTGACCCCACGGATTAACCGGAACGCGACCTTCGCCAGTACGCCCTTCACCACCACCGTGTGGGTGATCGCAGGGATTCATAGCAACGCCACGTACAGTTGGGCGAATACCCCGCCAACGGTTAGCACCTGCCTTACCAATTTTGCGCAGGTTGTTTTCTTCGTTACCAACTTCGCCAATTGTCGCGCGGCATTCAACATGAACCCGACGAACCTCTCCTGAGCGAAGTCGAATTTGCGCATAGATTCCTTCGCGGGCCAAAAGTTGAGCTGAGGTACCCGCGGAACGAGCTAGCTGAGCCCCCTTACCCGGCATCATCTCAACGCAACAAATTGTCGTACCCACCGGGATATTCCGAATAGGCAAAGAATTACCCGACTTAATTGGCGCTTCCGAACCAGTCATAATTGACTGACCGACTACCATGCCTTTATTGGCAATAATGTAACGGCGCTCACCATCTGCGAAACAGAGCAATGCGATATTGGCCGTACGGTTAGGGTCGTATTCGAGTCGCTCAACCTTCGCCGGAATACCATCTTTGGCACGCTTGAAATCGATGACGCGATAAGCTTGCTTATGCCCACCACCTTGGTGGCGAACGGTAATTCGACCATTATTATTACGGCCAGCGTTTTGCGACTTTGACTCAACCAAGGCTGCGAATGGCTTGCCTTTGTGCAAATTCGCATTAACAACCTGAACAACGGCACGACGACCAGGGGAAGTCGGCTTAACTTTTACGAGAGCCATTAGGCATTCCCCCCGTCAACAAAATTAATTTCCTGACCGGCCTTTAAACAAACGTAGGCTTTTTTCCAACCCTTCCGACGACCGACAGCACCGCGGAAACGTTTAACCTTACCCTTGACATTTGAGACCTGAACAGACTCAACATCAACCTTAAAAAGCAGTTCTACGGCAGCCTTAATTTCTGGCTTTGTCGCATCCGAAACCACACGAAAAATAACCTGCTCGTGTTTTTCGGCAACGTAGGTTGCCTTTTCGGAGATCTGAGGCGCCAAGAGCACCTGCATCAGACGTTCTTGATTCATCCCCACATCTCCTCGAACTTGGCCACTGCATTCTTGGTAACAAGAACTTTGGCGAAACGAACCAGCGATACCGGGTCAGCCTCTTGAGCCTCAAGCACCAGAACATTGGGAAGATTACGAGACGAGAGATACAAATTCTCGTTCAGCGCATCCGTAATGACCAGAAGATTACCTTCCAAGCCCATACCCTTCAATTTTTCGGAGAAGAGTTTTGTCTTGGGAGCATCAACAGACAGATCATCAACAACTACCAGGCGACCTTGGCGAGCCAACTCAGAGAGGATCGCAGCCATACCGGCGCGAAACATCTTTTTGTTAACTTTTTGGCTGAAATTCTCTTCAGGCGAATTCGGAAAAATCCGACCACCCCCGCGCCACAGCGGACTGCCATTACTGCCGGCACGAGCACGCCCAGTCCCCTTTTGACGCCAAGGCTTAGTTGTCGTATGACGAACCTCGGAGCGATCTTTTTGCTGACGATCTCCTGAACGCGCATTCGCCTGAAAAGCCACAACAATTTGATGAACCAGCGCTTCGTTGAAGTCGCGACCGAACAGCACGTCCGAAGCCTGCAACACTGCAGATTCCTGACCCTGTTGGTTAATTACCTTAAGTTCCATGTCGCCCCCTTAAGCCTTGACTGCCGGACGCACAATAACGTCAGCACCCTTGGCGCCTGGAACGGCACCACGAACCAGCAAAAGCTGGCGCTCAACATCGACACGCACCACCGTCAAACCCTGCATCGTGCACTGCACATCGCCCATATGGCCAGCCATTCGCTTACCAGGAAAAACACGACCTGGATCTTGCGCCATACCGATCGAACCTGGAGCATTATGTGATAGCGAGTTGCCATGGGAAGCACGGTTTGAACTAAAGTTGTGACGCTTGATCGCCCCCTGAAAGCCCTTACCGATGGATTTACCGGTCACATCAACTTTTTGCCCCTCGGCAAAAATTGTGGCCGCAACCTGATCACCAGCCTTAAAGGAGGCCAACTGCTCAGTATCGATACGAAATTCCTTGAGGACGTGCCCGGATTCCACACCCGCTTTAGCCAAATGGCCCGCAAGTGGTTTGGAAACACGCGAGGCACGGCGCTTACCGAAAGCGACCTGAATGGCTGCGTAGCCATCGATCTCCGGTGTTTTAACTTGGGTCACACGGTTATTTGACACGTCAAGCACAGTTACCGGGATGGACGCGCCATCCTCAGCAAAAATGCGAGTCATGCCAACCTTGCGACCTACAAGGCCTAGACTCATGGTTATTCTCCTCATCGCCGGCTGCGATTGGCCAGACGATGTATAACAACAAATGGGCAGCCGTTACGGCCACCCCCGAAAAGGGCGGATTATATCCGCAACCCTTTATTACTGCAACTTGATCTCTACATCCACACCAGCCGGAAGATCCAGCTTCATAAGCGCATCGACAGTTTTGTCGGTCGGATCAACGATATCCATCAAGCGAAGATGGGTACGAATTTCAAGCTGGTCGCGAGAAGCCTTGTTCACGTGCGGCGAACGAAGAATGTCAAAACGCTCCTTGCGCGTCGGCAGTGGTACCGGCCCACGAACTACAGCTCCAGTACGCTTTGCTGTTTCGACAATCTCCTGAGCCGATTGATCGATCAGACGATAGTCGAACGCTTTAAGGCGTATACGAATTTTTTGACTTTGCATTTATGACTTTCAAAGAGCGATGGGAAGAGATGAACCCTTCCCGGTTTTAAATAAAAATTACTCGATGATTTTGGCAACGACGCCAGCACCAACGGTACGACCACCTTCGCGGATAGCGAAGCGCAGACCATCTTCCATGGCGATCGGCGCAATCAGTTTGATGGTCATGGCGATGTTGTCGCCCGGCATCACCATTTCAACACCTTCCGGTAGATCGATCGAGCCGGTTACGTCGGTTGTGCGGAAGTAGAACTGCGGACGGTAGCCGTTGAAGAACGGGGTATGACGACCACCTTCATCTTTGGAGAGGATGTACACTTCCGAGGTGAAGTGGGTGTGCGGCTTGACCGAACCCGGCTTGCAGAGCACCTGGCCACGCTCGACGTCTTCACGCTTGGTGCCGCGCAGCAAGGCGCCCACGTTATCGCCAGCCTGACCTTGATCGAGCAGTTTGCGGAACATTTCGACGCCAGTGCAGATGGTCTTGACGGTGGGGCGGATACCGACGATTTCGATTTCTTCGCCAACCTTGACCACACCACGTTCAATACGACCGGTGACGACGGTACCGCGGCCGGAGATGGAGAAGACGTCTTCGACGGGCATCAGGAAGGGCTGGTCGATGGCGCGTTCCGGGGTGGGAATGAAGCTGTCCAAGGCGTCGGCAAGACGGAAAATGGAGGGTTCGCCGATTTCGGACTGGTCGCCTTCAAGAGCTTTCAGGGCCGAGCCTTGGATGATCGGAGTGTCATCGCCCGGGAAGTCGTACTTGGAGAGCAGCTCACGCAGTT
>AMFJ01007826.1_pt1 | contig 13369 bp, 9 predicted proteins | sample 427208 | NCBI WGS metagenome assembly AMFJ01 (sample SAMN02954298, study PRJNA114691) | groundwater metagenome | biome: aquatic; feature: subsurface aquifer; material: sediment; isolation source: subsurface aquifer sediment | place: USA: Rifle, CO | collected 2008-08
TCGCTTTTCAAGTATTTGCAGAACTGGTAATTCAAGATTAAGGAAAGCTCTTTTTATGCCAACATTATGTTCTATTAAATTTAATCCTTTGATTAAGAATTTCTATTTGAGATTATTAGATGCTGGAAAGCGAAAAATGGTTGCCTTAACTGCCTGTATGAGAAAACTTTTATGTTTAATGGTTGGTGTTTTAAATTCAAATGAAAAATTTAATCTAAAGAATTCCCCGACCTTCTAGGTCGGGAGCAGCGAAGCTGTGCAAAGCTATGCTTTGCAGTAGAATAAATTGTATGAGTGAACATATAATAAAAAGTCATAATAATAGATGCCTATATTCTTGCAAAGATAAATGGAAAGGTACCTGGTTAATTGTTATGTTTGACATGAACACTTTCCAATAATTCTCATCTCTTCAAGGTTAAATTTTCTCTTAACCTCATCTAAATACTCATTGCGTACAACCAGCACAATAGCGTGATTTTTAGAATTCAAAATCCGAATAATACTTTTATAGAAGCCTTTTTTATTTAATTCAAGTTTTCCTACTTCATCAATAAAAATAACATTAGTATCTTCAAGATAATCGAGATTTAATGAACTAAAAGCAAAATCCATACCTTCTTTGTAAAAATAAAATGGTCCGCATATTTCAGAATAACTATCAGGTTTATTTATGGTAGCTAATGGCACTATCTTGCCTGATTTAAGATCTATTATCTCATATCCTACCCTGTGATTATCTTTATTTACGCTTTTAGAAATAATTCCGCCAATTTTAAGATTTTTGTCCATCAATTTAACAGCTGTATTGTATGCTAAGGTGCTTTTTCCTTCGTGAATTTTACCGGTAATTATATATACCTTTCCAGGCTCCAATATTTCAAGGTCATCTTCATATTTATCTGCTAATTGAATAAAGCTGTCAAATAACCGCATTAAAAGATTAACAGATATTTTTTTATCATGTTTTATGTCGTTCCAGGTTTTAGTAAAGATTGTCTTGATATCAGGGTAGAGTTTCAATGCAATACTTATTGACGTTTTAAGCTCATTTGGCAAGAGTTTTTCCAAATATGGATATACCTTACTATTTTCTATATCTTTAAAAAGCAAGTATAAGCTGAATATAAGCACAATTCCTCTTGATACAATCAGTACATTTTCTGCGATTTTTTGAGGAACGGGATATGCGATTGATGGTATTAGAATGGTGATAGAAAGAAAAATCAAAAATCCCGGATTGACAAAATGCTTTATGAGTTTTTTTTCGTATAGAAGTAATGAACAGGCTAATAATAAAGTAAATAAGCAAGCTAGAACCCCTTTGAACAGAAAAGAGATAAAAAATAAGGATAATATTATCCATTTATCATATTTAACTATAGTTTTCATAATTATTTATTCGCTTTATTAGAAGAGTTGAGAACTGCCAGGCACATAATCCTATAATGCAGCCAAGCACAAAATGCAGGGCAACTATAATTATTATTATTGTAGTGATATCAAGATTTCTATGTCCCAGCAAATTCAAAAAATCCTGATAAATATTGAATATTTTTGGCGAATAAATAATTGAATGACCTACGAGAAACTGCAAAAAAGGAGCACATGCCGTCAGTCCGGCTGAAATTATGTAGCTTATAAGGTTTATATTGAGTATTAAAATTGTAATCTGTGAAATACTTGCAGCGGTAATTATTCCAATCATAGGACCAAGTTTTATTGTTGTAAAAGACAGCATCTTTAAAATAGCTGCTATAAAAGCAGTGTACAGAATAGCTCTTCTTCTGTTAATCAGTCTTACGCAGGTTAAGGCAATAAATGCTCCTATTAATGTCAATATTAATCCTGAAAAGGGGATATTCATATTATGTAAAAACATTCCAATAGTGACCTCTAAGGATCCCCATAAAGCCCCAAACACAGCTATGTATGCAATTTCTTTTGGTTTTAAGTTCTCATACTTCATGAGTTTATCCTATATTTCCAGCTTTGTTCCCATGTTAATATTTATTCCGGGCATGGGGAAATTATGGAATGTTTCGTAGTTTTTGTCTAACGCATTTTGAATATTCAAAAATACAATATATCTGTCCTTAAACTTTTTCAACAAGCCAAAATTCAATAGTGAATATCCTCCAAGATTTTTCCATTTAAGATCAGCATTATCCTGATAATGGGTTTTACTCACATAAACCAGGCTTATATCAGAAGATATAGAAAGTGGCAGGTTTAAAGTTACTCCGGTAAAAATTTTATTCTTCGGTATATAAGCCAGATCCTTGCTGGTTCTGGTATCAGACTTATTAACCGCATCCGTATGAACATAACCCAGATTCAATAATATTTTGTTTTTAATTAGCTTAATTTTAAAATTTGTATCCACCCCTTGAATAGCAGCTTTATCAATATTTTGATTTTGGTACAAATTACTTTTAACAGGTACATTCGCAATTAAATTATCAACAGAGCTTCTAAACAGACTTATATTAAATTTAGCAGTTTCTTTAAATTCTCCTGTATATCCTACTTCATACCTTAATGCAGTTTCTTCTTCAAGATTGGGATTTGCAATATTTCTGCCTATATAACCGGAATAAAGTTCTTTTAAAGTAGGGAACCTTGTCTTTCTGCCAACATCAAAGAATATTTTGTTATCATAGTTGATAAAATACGAAATTCCTCCCTGACTATCCCATGCAACAAGTGAATCCCTTATAGAATTTCCGTTATTATAAAGAGGATTATATCGATTTAGAGAAGTTCCAATATTTATTGCCGTTTTGCGAGTTGGATTTAACTCTATTTCTCCGCCTAAAGTAGTTGTAGATATACTGTATTTTGCTATTGATTGGTCATAATCCGGAGTTTCTGCATGAATATCCCTCTTGTAAAGACAGACAGGCGTTAATGTGACATATTTGTTTATAATAATTCGTGGAATAAAGTTAAATCCTGTACTGTAGTCATCATAAGTGCTATGAAAAGCAAAAGGCTTATCTTGAGAAGAAAAAGCAATATCATCATAAGAATCAAGGACATTTAAGTATTTATCATAAAAAACAGAACCGTTTAGTGAAATTTTGTCTTGTATAACAGGCTGTTTAAAATTGAATATTGCCGTATTTTTTTTCCACTCAGTAAACTTCCAATAGCGGGGTTTTGAAACATTTATTTCTGGCGGTGCATTCCATGGAGAGCTGAAAGAGTTATAACTCAACTGATAATCCTGATTATCGTTACTGCTATAACCTATTGTTCCGCCCATATTCAGGTTGTGATAATCGCTATTGTCCCTGATATTGCCATCTTCATTTAATGATGACTTAAAATTATTTGATAAATTAAACCCGCGGCTTTTGGAGAATGACTGATTAAAACTGAAATAAAAGTTATTATCAAGTTTGCTGCCAAGGTATAAATCCTGATTTAATCTGTTTACCTGATTATCATCAAACCTTAATTTAAGTTTAAAAGGTTCGCTTGGCTTTTGAGTTTTAATATTTATGACTCCACCCATAGTATTTGGCCCATAAATAATTGAAGGAGCACTTTTAACAACAGTTATTTTTTGTAAATTAGCCCCATTCATGCGATCCAGTCCAATTAATCCGTCAAATGGAACATAAATAGGGACTCCATCGAGTAATACGGGTACCTGACGCTGATTAAAGCCTCTTACATAGAAAGCAGTTTCACCACGCTCGCCATAAGACGCATTTAATGCGGGTGAATCGTCAAGAATCTCAGATACTCTTTTGTTTTCATATTTATCAAATGTTTCCTGCAATATAATTTCAGCGTTTTCAGAATTTTTGGGGATCGATTGCTTGGTTCCCACATTACCTGTATAGAATCTTTTTTGCTGATTATCAGGAGGATTTATATCTGAAAATTCTATTATTTCTGTTTTCAAGCTATTTTGTATATTATTCTCATTAGGTAATTGATAATCTGATTCAGCGAAACAGATATCAGCAATGAGCAAATTTCCTAGTATATACAAAATCAGAGTTATTTTTTTCATTTTTCGGCTTCAGCATTGTGTAAGCGTTTTGAATAAAGTTTGTCACGTTCCTGTATTAGTTGGGCAATAATACTAACAGCAATCTCTGCAGGTTTTTTAGTGCCATGCACAAGTCCTATTGGGCAAAAGAACTTGTCTTTATAGTCCTCTGAAAATCCAGCCTGCATAATCTGATCTTTTATCCAACCTATTTTTGATCTGCTGCCCATTAATCCTAAATATGCAAAATCTTTTTTAAGACAATCCCTAAGAATTGGCCAATCCATTTCATGCCCCGGGGTCATGATTATTACAAAAGCTTCTTGAGGAATTTTATCAACATATAGGGTCATATCCTGTTCTTCAATTTTGGTAATTTTAGGGGATTCAGGAAGGCGATCAAGCCACTCTTTTCTATAATCTATACAAATTACCCTGCAATCAAGCGTGATAAGAACCTTAGCAACAGCATTTGCCACATGGCCCGCTCCAAAAATAACAATAGTCCAGGAGTTATTATTTAATACCTCAAAAAAAAGCTTTATATCCCCACCGCATTGCATGCCAACATCTTTTGGTAAATCCCATTTAGCAAACTGGGGAAGTTTCTCGTTATTTAGCATTTTGACTGCATAGTCAATAGCTTGTTTTTCAAGTGATCCCCCGCCTATAGTACCGCTTATAAGTCCATCATTGCCAACCAGAATTTTTGCACCAACGGCAGTTGGAATACTTCCATTTTTCTCAACAACCGATACCTGAGCAATCGGCTTATTATTTGATAATAATTCAATTAATTTTGAGTAATAATCAATCATATTTTATCCTTATAAAATATTTAGTTGTACGAATGTGTCCCTGTCTGATATCACAAAAATCTGTATGCAAGAGCATATGAGATAGTAAATAAACAAGTAAGAATAACACTGCCTAAAAAACGATAATTAAGAGGCAATTTATTCTGTACTACATAGTTTCCAATAAAACTCAACGGAAGATTTACAATAAATGACTTCAATCCCAAGATTAAAGAGTTTGATATTGCACTTTGTGCGTTGATTAATATCAATGGTGTTGTCCCTAAAGTTAGAATAAACATATGTCTTGCTATCCATATGGGATTAAAATAGCTTATAGCCCCTATTGTTTTACCCAGCCAGTTTAATTTACCATTTTCATTCAAGAGAATTTTGAAATTAAATGAGTTTTTTAACTGCCCTTGCTGGATTTTAAAATTATCAAGTAGTTTAAACCATAAAGGAATTTCCCATTGATAAAACAACAAAGCAGCAATTGTAATTGCTAAAACACGATAAGGATGAAACTCCTGTGAAATAAGCTGGCCTAAGCCATCTCCTATTGGATATAACAATATAGGTATCAGTACAGTTAAATATTTTTTATTCATAATATGTTCTTATCTTGTGTTCTGTCTGCAGCTTGAGTATTACAGATAATATTTCTTCCTGAGTGGCAGGAGCTTTCAAATCAACTATTTGATCATTTGCCAGAAATGACAATGCATGTTTTATTGCGGTCCATACAGATGTTCCAAGTACAAATGGAGGTTCTCCTATAGCCTTGCTTTGTCTTACATTCATTACATTTCTTTCATTTTCTATCCAGTCTATATTAAATATTTCAGGAATATCATTTATTCCTGGAATTTTATAAGTTGTTGGAGAACAGGTTAATAAAGCCCCTTTGTCTGAATATTTAAGTTCTTCTGTGGTTAACCACCCCATTCCCTGAATATACGCACCTGCAATTTGCCCACGATCAATTCCGGGATTAATTGACTTGCCTATATCCATCAGGATATCTGCTCTTATTACTTTAGTAGTTCCTGTAAAACAATCTATTTCAACTTCAGATACAGAACATCCATTGGTAAAATATAAAAATGGAGCTCCTTTTGCTGTATCCCAGCTAAAAGTAAGATTAGGAGTAATATAAAATCCTCTTTCCCCAAGGCTTATTCTATTTAAATATGCAGCTTTAACAATCTCATTAAAGGTATAGACTTTATCAGGATACTGTTCGACCCAAACTCCTTTCTCAGTCCATTTAATGTCGTCTAAACAAGGCCTTTTGCTTTGAAGAGATAACAAATAATCACCGGCAAAATTAATCAATCTCTCTTTTAATTTACGGCAAGCATCTAAAGCAGCAGCTCCATTGAGATCAGTTCCGCTAGAAGCAGCAGTTGGAGATGTATTATTGTTTTTTTCAGTAGATGTAGTCATTATACGCACTAGATCATGATTAATACAGAATTCATCAGCTACTAGCTGCTTTATTTTTGTATTTAATCCCTGCCCCATTTCTGTTCCGCCAGTTGATACCTGAATAGAACCGTCCGTATAAATATTTACCAGGGCTGAAGCCTGATTTAAAAAGCGTGCAGTAAATGAAATACCAAACTTAAGAGGAGAAAGTGAAATTCCCCTTAAACGTGTTTTGGATTTTTTATTAAATTCATTTATTTTTTGTACTCGTTGTTGATAATTTGAGCTTATAAAAAGCTTATCAAGTAATTCAGGCAATGTATTGTTTGTTATTTCCTGCCCATAAGGAGTAATATTATTTTCTTTTGTGCCGTAACAGTTTAATCTTCTAACATCAAAAGAATCTTTTTTCAGATATACAGCAATATCTTCAATAATTGATTCCATGTTTAATATTCCCTGAGGAGCTCCAAAACCTCTAAAGGCTGTATTTGGAGGAAAATTTGTTTTACAGACTGTTCCTTTGATTTTTATATTGGGAATGTAATAAGTATTTTCGGCATGGAACATAGCTCTTTCCAGTATTGAAGTAGAAAGATCGTTAGCATATCCTCCATTGGAGAATAATTCCACATAAAGAGCATTAATCTGACCCTCATTTGAAAAACCTATCTTATACTTACACAAGAAAGGATGACGTTTTCCAGTTGTTATCATATCACTTTCGGAAGATAAGAGTATTCTTGCAGGTCGTTTAGTTTTTGAGGCAGCAATAGCAGCGATAGCAGCAGGATGTGTTGCCTGGCTTTCCTTTCCCCCAAATGCTCCACCCATTCTTTTCATTTCCACTACTACATGATTGAATGGAATACCTAAAATTTCAGCCACGACATTTTGAACTTCAGTTGGATTTTGTGTAGATGATTTTATTCTTATAGTATTGTTTTCTTCAGGATAAGCTATTGCAGATTGTGTTTCCAGATATAAATGCTCCTGTCCTCCGCAATAAAAATCGCCTTCTAGAAGATTATCTGCATTAGATAATGCTAGTTCAATATTTCCTTGTTCAATAATACGTGTTGCCCCTATAAACTGCTGCTTTTCCATAGCTTTTTCTATAGAAAGCACAGGTTCCAATTCTTCTATAACTATTTCGATTATTTTTTTTGCTAGATTAATAGCTTTTTTAGTTTCTGCTGCTATTATTACAATTGGTTGACCTACGTATTCAACTTTATTCTCAGCTAATAAAACTTCATCCTGTATAATTGGACCAAATTTATTGTGTCCATCTATGTCTTTACAGGTAAATAAAGCAACAATTCCAGGAATTTCTCTGGCCTTATCAAGATTTATGCTTAAAATATTTCCATGAGCTATGGAGCTATGAAAAAAATCAACATATATTTCATTTGAACATCTGGGAATATCAGAAATATACTCTGAGGTACCACTCACATGGCTAATGGCACTGTCATGAGGAATATTTTTCCCTACAATTGGCATGTGCTGTTCTCCTGATCCTTAATCTCAAAATAAAATCGCTTTAAACAATTTTCAGCCAACTGCATTCTGAAATTTTCTGATCCTCTTACATCGCAAATAGGTTTAATTGAACTTTTAATTAAAGCCGCTGCGCCTTCAAAACTTTCCTGAGAAAACTTTTTGCCTATTAGAAAACTTTCTATATTATGAACTCTCTGAACTGTTGGCCCAACGCCACCAAAAGCAATCGCTATAGATTCAATTATTCCATCCTTTTCCTGTATTCTGACTGCTGCTGAAAAAGAAGAAATGTCTAAATGCTTTCTCTTAGAGACTTTATATAATTTTAAGACTTCAGTTGAATTTAATATAGGGATATTTATCTGCGTAATTATCTCATTTGGCTCAATATTAAAGTCTTTATATCCTTTATAAAAATTGTTTATGTTAATTGTTCGAACGGAATCAGAACCTGTCAGGGTTAATTTTGCATTCATTACCATTAAAAACGGTATAGTGTCACCAACAGGAGAACCGTTTGCTATATTTCCAGCCAGAGTTGCGATGTTTTTTATTTGTGGAGAGGCAAATACCTCAAATAACTTACTAAGTTCAGGAAATATTTCTGAAATATAACTCTCAAATTTTGAAATTGTAACAGCAGCACCAACCAATACACGATTATCTTCAAGATTAATGTTATTTAATTCCTGAATGTTTGCCAGATGAATTATAGTTTCAGGCTCAAAATCTCTCTTGTTGCATAAAACATGAATGTCTGTTCCTCCGCTAATAAGAACAGCATCAGGTTTTTCGGATTTTAAGCACAAAGCTTCTTGCAAATTAGCAGGCTGAATAAACTCTCTGTTGTTTAATAAAAGCCTGATTGCGCTACATTGCGGCTCTAATATCTCATATAACTTATCAGGCGGATATAATTCATTTAATTTCCTAACAGAACAGGGATTAACAGTTAAACCAGCATGAATGATAGAGTCATATCCGGTACATCTGCATAAATTCCCTGATAATGCATGTTGAATATCGCCTCTATCAGGTTTATCATCTTTACAACCGCAATCAAATAAAGAGTATAAGGTTGTTACCACGCCTGGAGTACAGAATCCACATTGTGTTCCATGATGATTAACAATAGCCTCCTGCACAGGGTTAAGGTTATCCTTATATTTAAGACCTTCTATTGTTATAATATGTGCGTTATCTAACTGATAAAGATAAATGATGCAGGAGTTTACAGGTGCATAGCTAATTTTGTCATCTTTGATTTTGCCTAATAACACTGTACATGCGCCACAATCACCTTCTGTACATGACTCTTTAGTCCCCGTAAAAAATAATGAATTTCTTAAATATTCTGATAATGGAAGAAAAGCTGATTCGCCTGATATTTTATAGAATTTACCGTTAATATAAAGCCTTATATAATCACGCATAATAACCTTTAACATGTTAGTGAGTTTAGTATTATTAAAGTTATACTAATAATGCTTGAAAAATGCAAATTGAATGATAAATAGAGCCATTAATGCATACATTACATATATTCCTTATATCTGGCTATCATTTCCCGATTCTTCCTAAAATTAGTTGGTCGTTAATATTTCGGATTTGGACATTTATACTAAAAAAGCGAAAGCCTGAAACTCTCGCTATATCTTAATTTCTATTGTCTTAAAATGATACCCCCTAGTAAACTATCTTAGAACTTTTACTTTTGAAGACTTTAACCTAAATACTGTAAAATCAACACTACAATCAGCATAAATAAAGATATCGCTGATTTGCAGGATTATATGCATGTCTGGGTTTTACTATATACTTCACTCCTGCCTTCATTACTCATTCAATTTAATAAAGAAATATTTTATATTGATATTTCTTAAAATTATAAAATGGCAGGAGTTAACTGAAATGCTGAAATGGTTTAATAATTTAAAGTTATCTCAAAAGATTACTGCACTAGTAATATTTGAAGCATTTTTTTTAACTTTACTTGGACTTGCAGGGTATTATATAGGATTTGGACTTGATAAGACAGCAGCATTGATTTTAACATTGTTTATAATAACCATAGCTATAATATCTTTGATTACTTTAGGCTATTTTATAGCTGTTTTTATAGCAAAGCCACTCTTTGATATAACCGAGAAAATGAGAGAAGTAACAAAACCACTCTCTGATATAACTGAGAAAATGAGAGAAGTAGCAAAAGGTAATTTCTTTGTTGAGCCTGCTAAAGTGAGAGGAAAGGATGAATTTGCAGAGCCGTATAAAGTCTTTAATGCTATGACAGAGAATTTACGTGATTCTGCTAATAAAGAGAAAATACTAAAAGAAAGAGCACAATTCTTAAAAGATAGAGAAGTGTTTTTGAAACAGATAATGGTTGCTCTAATAACTTCCCTTGATATTAAGGATACTATACGTGCTATTGTGAATAAGACAGGTGAATTTTTTAAAGCAGATCAATGTTATTACGTAGAATATGAAGATAAAATTCAGGAGCATTTACCGATAAATGATTATGCAATTTATCTTTCATCTTTAAATATAAAGGACTTAGCAGGATTAAAATTTACAAAAGAGCAGATGCAGCCTGTTATCAGATATGTATTTCTACAAAAACAGGCTTTATCTATTAATAATGTTAATGAGATTGAAGTTCCAGATGAAACAAAAGATTTGTTCAAAGAATTAGGTGTTAAGTCTTTTTTATCTGCTCCTATTATCTTTAAAGAAGAACTAATTGGAAGGATTGGACTGCACTATGTTAATGAGTTTAAAGAATTTAGCAAAGACGATATTGATCTTATTACTGCAATATCAGATCAATTAGCTACAGCAATCCATCAGGCAAAATTATATAGCCAGATTGAAGAGACAAAAGAAAGAGAAATTCTTTTAAAAACTATAATCAGTAATACTTTACTAAGCTCTAATCTTGAAGAGGCACTGAGAAATATCGGAGAAGAAGTCGCCAGATTGTTTAATGCTGATAGAATTAGCTTTATGTTCTTTGATAACACTCTGCAAACTTTCTCAGAAATCAAGGGAGAATATAGAAGAAAAGAAGATATGCCTTCAGCAGAAGGGAAAGTAATACTTGAAAAGAATTTTGAACACTATTTAATTGAAGAGCTTTTTATTAAAAAGAATTCTTTAATCATAGATAACAATTCTCGAATCCCAGAAGGATTCAGAGATTTATTAAAGATTTTATACGTTAAAACCGCAATTGCAATACCTATTTTTTACAGAGATAAACCAATAGCTGTCATCCTCCTGAACTATACAGAGTCAACAAAGCAGTGGAACAAGGAAGAACTTGATTTTTTAGTACCGATAGCCCAGCAGGTATCTATCGGCATATATCTATTCCAATTAAATGAGAAGCTTGGTAAGTCTGTTACTACTGAGAGAACTGTAAGGGATATTGTCCTAGAAGCCAGAAAATTAGAGAATTATAAAAAGATATTTGATTATTTATTAGACAGATTAGCCAATATTTTTGGTGTAGATAGAGTATTAAACCTTCATTTTACTCCTGATGGCAACTTATCCATTCGTAATGAGGTTATCAAGAATATAGATCAAGCATATTCACTCGGTCAAGATATTTCAAATGTAAAGAACATCGAGCAGATTTTCCCTGACGAGCCAGATAAAATGGTTGTCATAAATGATATTAATACGGATATTAAAGATCCTGTTTTAAAAGAATATTTCAGGAGTAAAAGAACTATTTCCTTATTGCTATATCCAATAGCAAGCAGGTATCTGACAAAGCAGCAAATTATAGGGATAATTATGCTATGCTCCTCAATGCCCAGAAAATGGACGTCTGAGGAGTTGGATAGCTTTAAACTTATGGTTGATACCACAACTCTTGTTTATCTTGAAATTAAACAAAAACAGGATGCGGAGGAGGAAAGAAAAACTTTTCTTGCTACACTCACGCACGATCTTAGAAGTCCGCTTCTTGCAGAGCAGAAGGCACTTGAAGGAGTTATATCTAAAAAGTTTGGAACTTCATTGGAAAACTTTTTAGAATATCTTGAAGAGATGCACAGGACAAATGATGAATTACTGAGAATAGTAAATAATTTACTGCTGACATATCAATATGAGTCTGGTAAAACTGAATTACAGCTAGAATCTAGCAATATCAATGATATTATTGATGTCGCGGTAAAGTCTATGAAGCCTCTTGCTGAAGATAATGATTCAGAGATTGTCACTGACATTCAACCTGACTCCCCCTTAGTAATGGCTAATGGTGATGAGATAAAAAGGGTAATTACTAATCTTATAAATAATGCCATTAAGCATAATACTAAAGGTACCAATATTAATGTAAAAGCTAAAAAAATTGATAATGAAGTTCAGATATCAGTAAGTGATAATGGTAAGGGCATTCCTGAATCAGAACGTCCTTACATTTTCCAGAGATACCCGTCTACTAAAAGAAAGATCGGTTCAGGGCTTGGTTTATATTTATCTAAACAAATTATAGATGCTCATAAGGGTAAGATTTGGTTCGATACTGAGGAAGGCAAAGGCACAACCTTCTATTTTACTTTACCTGTATCCTAAATTATAATTAATATTTCGTATGTTTATAAAATAAGAAATACCCCCAGGGGAAGTCGAATCCCCGTCGCCGCCGTGAAAGGGCGGTGTCCTAGGCCACTAGACGATGGGGGCATGTACCTTATCTATTGCCTTAGCAAATACAACATAACAGAACTTTAACTTATTTGTCAACAATTTATGCTTATTTAAATTTTATAGTTACGATATAGTAACAATTAAGAGGTTAAGACTCTATTAGATACTGAAAATGCTATATACGTATATTATACACAAAATTAAAAAGTTATAACAATGACAAAATGAGTAAAGAGCAATAATACCTTTGCAAATTCACGCAAATCACTGTATATTGCTGGTAATTCCACCTGAATCAATATTTACATTAAATAGATGATCTCAAAATGATGCTTAAATTCTATTATTGAGTAGACAAGATATACTCTAAAGAGTAATAAAAAGAAGATAATAGGTGGTTGAGATATGTCTTTTCAATTTAAACATACTAATAAGCTTCAGGATCAAAGAGTGCGATACATTCTTCCTAAGAATGATGGCGAAATTTCTAATTCTATTACAAGAAACTGGACTGATCAGGCAATCAGATGCTATACCAGCGACTTTAATTGTACTGAATGTACAATTGCGCAGGGAAATTATTCTTTTGTATGTCAAATGCAAAATGTAATAAAAATCCTGCTTGAACAAGTTGGGCCACCTGATGAAGACAAAATTGGAAAAGTTTCAGCTTAATACCAATATAAATTTACCCCTTTATTATAAAAGAGATCCTAACAGATCTCTTTTGTTTGCAATAAAAAAGGCTTTTTAAAAGCCTTAAATGAGGAGATGAGTCTTTTATAAAAATTTATCTTCTTAAAGCCGGATACATAAACGGGAATCCCTACTTAAAGAAATTTTGTTTTTGTTCTGCAATTGACTTACCAAATATAAAATCACCAACTTTTTTGGCAATTTTGCCACCAGCATATACTCCCAGAGCAGCTCCGATAAATCCACCCAATGGCGGCAATACTAC
>AMFJ01008048.1_pt1 | contig 13358 bp, 16 predicted proteins | sample 427208 | NCBI WGS metagenome assembly AMFJ01 (sample SAMN02954298, study PRJNA114691) | groundwater metagenome | biome: aquatic; feature: subsurface aquifer; material: sediment; isolation source: subsurface aquifer sediment | place: USA: Rifle, CO | collected 2008-08
GTTCGGTCACCCCTATAGATCTTTTGCGCCTTTGGCGCATTTTTCTATATTTGTGGGTAATGAATTGGGCTTTAGCCCGCGCCCATGTGGTTTTTAACCCAACTTATTTAAAAAGCTTTGAAGTGGATGTTGAAATCAATAAGACTTAATAATCTAAACATCAGGCCACTAACAGCTAGCGCAAATATTATTTTAAATGCCGTAATGCCCAGCGCTTTTTTCCAGCCAAATTCATTGCTTAAGGCGGCTATTGTTGCGACGCAGGGAATGTAGAGCATGCTGACTAAGGCTAAGACCAGTATTTGAATGGGGGTTAAAGCCGCGGCAAAATTAGTTGTACCTAAAATAGAAGCCAGCATTACCAAAATAAGTTCTTTTCTCAAGATACCCAGAATAAGCAAAACTCCGGTGGCTGCTGGTAATCCCAGCCACGTTACAGTGATGGGGCTGAGAAAATTGCTGATAATAGGTAGCCACTTTGCCGCATTCATCCCCTCAATAATTATTCCGGAAATTATAACTATGGGCCCCGCGACAAAAATAAATTCTTTTAATCTAAACCAAGTTTGTAGGGTTATGGCTTTAAAATTTGGCTGTTTATAGTCTGGCATTTCCATGATGAGTTCGGTGGGTTCGCCGGGCAGGGTTATCGCGATTAATTTCCCCAGCGCCATAATGATTAGAGCAACAAAAAGATATAAGCTCAAAGCCCAGCCAATACCTAGAAATTTCCCAACCAAGCCAAAAACAATTATCGTAACGGCGCTGCATGGAATGAATGCCGCAAGAAACCCCGTAATAAATCTTTCTCTTTGGGTTTCCATTATGCGACAAGAAAGGCAGGCGGTAACATTGCAACCAAAACCAAGCATGAGCGGAATACAGGCTTTGCCGTGGATGCCTAATTTGTGCATCACATTATCCATTAAATAAGCGACCCTGGCCAAATAACCCCAGCCTTCTAAAAGGAATAAAAGTAAATAAAAAGGCAAAATGTATGGGAGGGCGATCTCAAGCAGCGCCAAAGCGCTTGCTATCCCGCCCCAAGCAAGTGAAGAAAGAAACGAAACACCAAAAGTGTTTTGAAAGGCCGTTTGCCACCCAGAAAATATTTGTTCTAGGAGCGCAGAAACGATGTTGCCAAATTGAAAAACAGAAATAAAAAATAGCCCCAAAATAATGAGCATTACTGGATAGCCCCAAATTCTATGCCCAGTTAAATGATCTAATAATTCATTCAGGCTTGCTTTTTGAGGAGGAGTGACTTCTACCACCTGTTTTACTATCTGAGAAACCAAATGGCATCTTTCGTCGGCTATTACCAGCGAAGAGTCATGGCCATGAATTTTTTCCAGTTCTAGCCCCAAGGCTTTTGCTCTGGTTAATGCTTCTGGGCTCTTTGCTTTAACTAGGCTCTCAATCTCGGTATCTTTTTCCAGCAGCTTTATTGCCAATAGCCTTTTTGAATAGGGCGGGTCAATATTTATTAATAATTGGGCCAGTTTTTCAATTCGTTCCTCAACCTCAGCGCCATATTTTATGGTTTTGGGGAGGGTTTTGTTATCAACCAATGCAATTCCTTGGTCTAAAATTTCCGTTAACCCTTTGCCGTAGATGGCGGCAACAGGAACTACAGGGATTCCCAAAATCCCCTCAAGTTTTTTAAAATCAATGGAGATGCCTTTTTCTTTAAGCAGGTTAACCATGTTTACAGCAAGAACGGTTGGTTTTTCCAGCTCCAAGAGCTGTAAAGTAAAGATCAGATTTCTTTCGAGGTTGGTGGCGTCAACTACATTTACAATAAAATCAGGGGATTGAGATACGATATATTCTCGAGAAATCAGCTCTTCAAGCGAGTAAGTTGATAGCGAGTAGATGCCGGGTAAATCTAAAACATCTATGGTGTAGCCTTTGTAATATAAGGTTCCTTCTGCTTTTTCGATGGTTTTTCCTGGCCAGTTGCCGATGTGTTGATGTAGGCCAGTGAAATGATTAAAGATGACGGATTTACCGACATTGGCATGTCCAGCTAAAGCAACATTTAGCTTTTGTTGACTCATAATTTCTTTACTAAAATTTTGGAGACTATTCCTTTTCCCAAAACCAAGCTTGATCCTCTTAATTTTATTTCAATTGGTCCGTGGGCTCCGGCTTTGCGCAACACTTTTATCGGGGTATTGGGGGTTAATCCTAAATCAGCTAGTCTTTTTGTGGCTTTGTGTCCTGCAGCAATTGAAACGATAGTCGCATGTTGGTCTTTTTCTAGGCTCACAAGGCTTGTTTCGTTTTTTTCTTTCATCATGGTAGTTGCACAGGCTAATAAAAATTTTGGTTTGAAATATGCGTCACCGAATTAATAGTATATGGGTAACTTGGGGGTTGGCAAGCGATGCCTTTGTCCCGGAAGGGTAATTAATTTACGCTAATTATCCGCGGCTCTCGCTTTTACCTTTGTGCTTATCTAGCTGACGCACTAGTTTGTCGACCAAAAGATCGATTGTTTTGTACAGATCTTCTGATTCGGCTTTGGCGAAGATCTCATGGCCTTTAATATGCACGGTTGCTTCGGCCATCTGTATGAGTTTCTTAACTTCGAAGAAGATGTGAATGTTGGTAATTTTGTCGGAGTGTTTTTGTAAACGAGCGAACTTTTTATTTACAAAGTCGTGTAGGGTTTGTGTAATTTCAACGCCGTGTCCAGAAAATTGAATTGGTAGCATGTTGTGTTCTCCTTAAATTAAAGTTATTTCAAAACCCGCATTTTTTGCTATGTTGCCGCTTATGCGCCTGCTCTACAGATCAAAATGTTCTCCTAAGTAGACCTCTCGTACGTGCTCATCTTGCAATATTTCTTTTGGGGTGCCTTGTGAAATAATTTTACCATCATTGGCTATGTAAGCGCGATGGCAAATGTCTAAAGTTTCCCGTACGTTGTGATCGGTTATTAAGACGCCAATTTTGCGTTCATTTAATTGATAAATAATGCGTTTAATATCAATTACGGAAATTGGGTCAATACCGGCAAATGGTTCATCTAAAAGAATAAATTTTGGTTCTAAAGCCAAAGCTCTTGCGATTTCAACACGGCGACGCTCACCACCTGATAGACTGATGCCGATATTATCGCGTAGTTGATTGATATGAAACTCGTTTAGCAGGTTGCTGCAAATTGTTTGGCGCTGTTCTTGGGATAGTTCTTGACGCAACTCCAAAATGGCCAGGATGTTGTCTGCAACACTTAGCTTGCGAAAGATGGATGGTTCTTGGGGTAGATAGCCAATTCCTAGTCGAGCGCGTTCATGCATCGCGAGACCGGTAATTTCTTGATTATTCAAAAATATCTTGCCGCCATCAGATTTAACTAGTCCAAGAGTCATGTAAAAGCTAGTTGTTTTACCGGCGCCATTTGGTCCAAGTAAGCCAACAATTTCAGAGCTATTGACAGTGAAAGAAACATCTTTGACGACGGTTCGATCTTTGTATATTTTTTTTAGATGTTCGGTTTTTAATGTGCCCATTTTTATTAGTACTTATTTAAACTTATATTCAATGTGTGGTCCGCTATATTTATCCCGTCCTACTATTATTTGCCCATTTCCTTCTAAAATCATCATTTTTTTATCTGGATAGATTGTTATTAATTCGGCATCTGCGTTAACTTGTTGATTGTTATCAAGAATGGCGTTGTAGTGAGCTTGTTTTCCAGAAGCAACTATTTTATTAATTTTGCTGCCGGCTTTTTTATAAATTGTAATGTCTTGCGCTTGTAAATTGGTTGTGCCCTGGCTGAGTTCGGCCTTACCCGAATAAGTACAAACATTTTCGCTGTCTTGGCGTTTGCAAATTGCGGAGTCAGAGCTTAATTTAGCTGGCAATTCATCATCAGAAGATTTGGCAAATAAAGTGTCGGCAAAGCTGCTAAAAAACACCAATGCTATAGCCAAAATCTTTAATTTAAATGATTTTTTTGTGTTGATGGCTAAGATGGCAACACTCCTTGAAATTGTTTCATCATATTCATCATTTTTGCACCTTTGAAGCGTTGCATCATTTTTTGCATTTGTTCAAATTGTTTGATCAGGCGATTTATATCTTGTACTTGGGTGCCTGAGCCGCGAGCAATTCTTTGTTTGTTTGATCCTTTGATAAAGGCTGGGAAATGTCTTTCCCGAGGAGTCATTGAGTTTATAATTGCTTCCATTTTGATAAACATTTGATCGTTAACCATATTTTTTGCTTGAGCTAGGTTTCCTAGGCCTGGCAATTTACCCAAAAGACTCGTGACACCGCCCATATTTCGCATCTGTTGTAATTGCGTAAGAAAATCTTCCAAATCAAAGGCCTTTCCTTTTTGGAATTTTTTGGCAAGTTTTTTGGCTTTTTCGTGATCGACTTTGTGGTGGGCTTCTTCTACTAAGGTCAAAATATCGCCCATGCCTAAAATTCGTGAGGCAATTCGATCGGGATAAAATAGCTCGAGTGCATCGATTTTTTCACCGGTACCAATAAACTTTATTGGTTGTCCCGTGACAATACGCATAGCTAGTGCCGCACCACCGCGCGCATCGCCGTCGGTTTTGGTAAGAACGGTGCCGGTTAGAGGCATTGTCTCCATGAAAACTTTAGCGGTGTTAACAGCGTCTTGTCCCATCATGCTGTCAACCACAAGCAAAGTTTCGGTTGGTTGAATCGTGCGATGGATGTTTTTAATTTCATCCATCATTTTTTGGTCAATATGCAACCGGCCTGCGGTATCGATGATTACGCAGTCAACAAATTGATTTTTTGCTTGAGCAATGGCCTTTTTGGCAATTGTTATCGGGTCATCGTTGACGGTGCTTGGAAAATAACCAACATCGACTTGTTTGGCCAAAGTTTGTAATTGTTCGATTGCAGCCGGTCTGTAAATATCAAGGCTTGTTACCAGAACTGATTTTTTTTGTATTTTTTTCAACCAGTTGGCGAGTTTTGCAACGGTAGTGGTCTTGCCGCAACCCTGAAGACCCACCATCATAATTATTGCCGGGGGTTGGGTTTGTAGGTTGAGAGTTGCGCAGCTTTCCCCCATGATTTTGACCAGTTCATCGTATACAACTTTGATGAAGGCATCGCCGGGGCGAATATTTTTTAGGACTTCTTGGCCAACCGCTTTGGTTTGGACATCCTCAAGAAATGTTTTGATAACTGGCAGAGCAACGTCAGCTTCTAGTAGCGCAGTGCGGATGGTGTCGAGTGATTCTTTGATGTTTTCTGTGGTTAAGCGACCTTGGCCGGTTAGGTTTTTAATAACCCCGGCAAAGCGCTCAGAAAGATTGCTAAACATATTACCTCTTGCTTTTATAAAAGTGCATTATAGATTATTAGTGCAAAATTTGAAATTCAAAAAACACGGTATTTTATCAAAACCACTTATAACTAATAATCCCCCGCATGGCAAAAAAAGAAAAACCTCTTATGCCAATCAATAAATTTTACACCAAAGCATTTTCTTTAATCGAACTGCTTGTTGCCATTGCTCTTGTCGCAATTATATTGTTGGTTGCCATCCCTTCTTTTGGTGGGATGGTTGGCAAAAACAATACAATGGCTTATGCCAATGAGTTGATGACGGCATTGCAATTTACGCGTTCTGTAGCAATTAAGCTTGGTGAATCAGTGGCTTTTTGTGGAAGCAGAGATCATAAAATTTGTGATGGTTTGTGGCAAAATGGCTCGGTTGTTGTAGCATCTTCAGGAGAGGTTTTGCGGGTTTTGCCGCCGGCTCCAAATGGGGTAAAATTGATTTGGCGGGGCAGTTTTGGGATAAAGAATGTTGTGACCTTTTCTCCCGCGGGTTTTCCCAGTGGACAACAGGGTAGTTTTTATTGCTGTCACCGAGACTCTTCTGAAAATGCCCTGGCCGTTATTTTAAGCTTAACAGGCAGAGTTCGTGTTTCAAATAAGACCGCTGACGGAGAAATAATACCTTGTAATTTATGAGTCGTGATTTATTATTAGATCTTTCATTTATATTTCAATGCAAGTTTGGGAAAGCAAATGCGAGCAATATTATTAGGTTGTCCGGGAGCCGGTAAGGGGACGCAAGCACAATATTTAGCCACATATTACAATATTCCGTTAATTTCTACGGGAGATATGCTGCGAACGGTTGTTAAGATGCAAACACAGGTCGGGGTAAAGATAAAACAAATAATGGAAAAAGGGGACTTGGTTCCTGATAATATAATAATTGATCTAGTTAAAGAGCGTATTCAGCAGGATGATTGTGAGAATGGTTATTTGCTGGATGGTTTTCCGCGCACTATCGCGCAGGCAGAGGCATTGCGTGATGCTGGGGTTGCAATTGATTATGTTATTGAAATTTTTGTGCCAGACAAAGAAATTGTTGATCGTCTAAGCGGTAGGCGTATACACCCGGCTTCAGGCAGAGTTTACCACCTAAAGTACAATCCTCCCCAAGTTTCTGAAGTTGATGATATAACAAAAGAATCTCTGGTTCAGCGAGACGATGATAAAGAAGAGATCGTATGCGAAAGATTGCGTGTTTATCATGAAAAAACCGAGCCATTGGTGAAATACTATAAAAAATTGGCTGAGGAAAAGATTGAACAAGCGCCGCGTTATATCTGTGTCAATGGGGTGGGTGCAATTGAGGAAGTGCAACAACATATTTTTTCTATTATCAACACAAGCACCTGATTCGTTTTATGCCAACAATTTTCATGTATTCAATGGGATGGATCCAATGGGGGTTGGTTGTGAAGATTGTGCCTCTTAGTGGTCCGTCCTAATTCTCTAAAAAAAGAAAAATAAATTCAATTAACGAAGGGTATCGTTAGCAATTTTGTTACTAATATTTTATTATTAAATCTATGGAACAACACTCCGTTATTTTTACTGTTTTTGTGATTTTTACTGGAGCGGCTATATTTTCAACTTTAGCGCTTTATGTGCGTCAATCGTTATTGGTTGCCTATATGCTTTTTGGTGTTGTGTTTGGACCGTGGGGTTTTAAAGCAATTGCTGATGTCAATTTGGTAAATAGAGTGGATGAAATTGGTGTGGTTTTCTTCATGTTTTTATTAGGTCTGCAGCTACACCCGCAAAGTTTATTACGCATGATTGGCAAAACTGCGTGGATTACACTAGCCAGTTCCGCGATATTTTTTGTATTCGGATTCATTGTTGGTTATTGGTATAATTATAGTTTGGCTGAAAGTTTGATTATTGGTGCTTGCATGATGTTTTCGAGTACCATTGTAAGTCTCAAACTTTTGCATTTTGATGGGTCAGGCAACCAACGGACCAACGAAATTATGATTAGTGTGTTATTGTTGCAAGATTTAATTGCAATCGTGGTGCTACTTGGTATTAATGTAACAAGTTACGGTAAATTAGCTGCTTCGGAAATCGCCTTGGTTATTTTAGCACTTCCCAGTATTTTGTTATTCGTATTTTTAGTCGAGCGATTTGTTTTGAGTAAAGTTTTTGCTAAGTTTACCGAGGTTCGTGAGTACGTATTGTTGATTGCGATCTCTTGGTGTTTGGGGATTGCCGAATTAGCAAAGGTTGTTGGTTTGTCTTACGAGATTGGGGCCTTTATCGCAGGAATAGCAATTGCAGCCAGTCCCATAGCTTTTTATGTTGCTGAACAACTCAAGCCAATTCGAGATTTTTTTCTGGTGCTGTTTTTCTTTGTTATCGGTTCTAGCTTTAATCTACATTATTTAAATGTGATTATTGTTCCCACGTTAATATTGACTACGGTTTTTATGGTTTTGAAGCCGGCGGTATTTTGTCTTTTGCTGCGTTTTGCGAAGGAAAATAAAAATATCTCTTGGGAAGTTGGTGTGCGTCTTGGACAGTTGAGTGAGTTTTCGTTGTTGGTGATTTTTTTGGCATATCGATGTGAATTAATTAGCAATTCGGTGATATATTTGGTGCAGGCGGTTACGATGTTGATGTTTATTACATCTTCTTATTCAGTGGTAACGCGTTATCCGGCCAAAATTATACCTGTAGCGGCTAGCGAGTTGTAGGTAAGCGATGAAGTGTGTAATATTTGCTTTTTAGCGCATATTGTTTGGTGGTGTTTTTGGGAGAACGACAGGGTGCTGAAGCAGAGTAATGGATGTTGTCGATACAAGAATTATAATGATTTTATAGACGGAGGCTTCTATATGATATTAATTGCTATTCTAATTTGTTTGGCGCTGCAACGTTTCGCCGATGTTGGCGGTTGGTTTAAGCCGTCGTGGTTTGAGATGTATTTAAAGGCTTTGAATCCTTGGGTGGGCAAGCTCAATGAATGGGTGGCAGTGTTTTGTGTAATTGTACCAGTTTTGCTATTTTTGGTGTTGTTGCATTTGGTTTTCGGGAGGGGATTTTTCGGTTTGTTCGATTTGATTTTAGCAACACTAGTGTTGTTTTTTTGTATCGATGCCCGTGACCTTAAAAATAAATTAGCCGCCTATTTTGTTAATATAGAAAAAGGGGATTTCCATGCCGCGGTAAGCGATGTTGCAAATTTTGTTGGTGATGTTGCTTCGGATAACTCTGCTGAATTAAATCGTGCTGTTACCAAGGCCATTTTGTTAGATTCTTTTGAACGGATTTTTGCCGGGTTGTTTTGGTTTATGGTTTTTGGAGTTTATGGCGCGGCTGCTTATTGTCTTGTAGGGCTGTTGCGTAAAAACGCTCTTAAGGTGGATTCTAATTATATTGAACTTGCAAAATTGGCAGCTCAGATTCAGGACGCGCTAGATTGGGTTCCGTCGCGCTTGGTAGGGGTTAGTTATGCTTTGGTTGGGGACTTTAATAAGGGGTTTGGGTATTTTAGTAAATTTTTGTTGTCAGGGTTAACTGGAGTCAAGAAGTTTTCAGTTGATTCAGGGCTTGCAGCTTTGGTTGTAGATCCAGATGGCGCCAAAGCTACCGTAAAGGAAAACTACGCAGCATTAGATTTAATCAATCATACGCTAATTATCTGGCTTATCGCTCTGGCGCTTGTTTTATTTGGTATTTGGTTATAATTTTTATTTCCTAATCCAAAGACATAATTTGAGTAATATATGCGCGAATTAAAAACACAGGTTATGGTTTTGGGTGCTGGGCCTGGAGGATACTCCGCTGCATTTCGGGCGGCAGATTTGGGCAAGCAAGTTGTACTAATTGAGCAAAATGAAAACCTTGGCGGCGTTTGTCTTAACGTTGGCTGCATCCCCTCCAAAGCACTGCTACACGCTGCTCGTGTTTTAGATGAAGCTAAACAATTTCATGCTCATGGCATTGATTTTGGTGAGCCGCAAATAGACATTAATAAATTGCGTGGTTGGAAAGAAGGCATAATTAAACGGTTGACCGCCGGTTTAAAAGGGTTGGCTAGACAGAGAAAAGTTGTTTTATTGACTGGCGTGGGCAAATTTATTTCAGCCAATCAAGTTGAGGTTGTTATTTCCGAAGAGTCGGTCCTTGTGTCTTTTGACAATGCGATTATTGCCACCGGTTCCATGCCCGTCAAATTACCCTTCATCCCAGATGATCCCCGCATAATGGATTCAACTGACGCTCTTAATTTACCAGAAATTCCAAGGGAAATGCTGGTAATTGGTGGGGGAATTATCGGTTTAGAAATGGCAACAGTTTATAGCTCTTTGGGCAGTAAAGTTACTATTGTTGAGCTAACCGACCAGTTAATTCCTGGTATTGATGCAGATATTGTTAAGCCCTTGCAGCAGTATAACTCAAAGAAAATACAGAAGATTTTATTGTCGACCAAAGTATCTAAAATAGAAGCCAAGCCCGATGGGTTATGGGTAAATTTTGAAGGGAAGAATGCTCCAGGTGAACCCCAACGATTTGATCGGGTATTGGTAGCTGTTGGACGCAAACCAAGCGGCAAGTTAATTGCCGCCGAAAAAGCTGGGGTTTTGGTTGATGAGAAAGGTTTTATTTCGATTGATGAGCAAATGCGGACTAACGTTGCTCATATTTTTGCGATTGGTGATGTTGTTGGTAATCCAATGCTTGCTCACAAAGCGACTCACGAGGGACGAATTGCTGCAGAGGTTATTGCTGGAATAAATTCAAATTTTCATGATTATCTCAAGTGTATTCCCAGTGTCGCTTATACTGACCCCGAAATTGCTGTTGTTGGTTTAAGTGAGAATGAGGCTAAACAAAAAGGAATTGCCTATACCAAAGCGGTTTTTCCGTGGGCAGCAAGTGGCCGTTCTTTGAGCCTGGGCAGGCAGGAAGGGTTTACTAAATTGCTTTTTGATCCTATTTCAAAAAAAATCTTGGGCGGTGGAATTGTTGGTCCCAATGCCGGTGAGCTGATTGCGGAGATAGCGTTAGCAATTTCAATGGGAGCCACTGCTGAAGAAATTGCCCAAGTTATTCATCCTCATCCAACCCTATCAGAAACCACAATGATGGCGGCCGAGGTTTTTCTTGGTACGGTGACTGATCTTTATCTTGCAAATAAATAATCCTAAATCCGGCAGTTGAAATCGTAGCGAAATAATCACGGTATTAACAGCAGCCGCAACAATCTATAAAATTTCATATAAAATTTATTTTGGGCAATTTATGTCAGCCAAGAAACTTTCTGTTATTCCCGCGGCAACTATTGTTAGTAAAATTCTGTTGCTTCGCAACCAAAGAGTTTTAATTAACGCTGATTTAGCGACTTTATATGGTGTGACAACAAAGCGTCTTAATGAACAAGTTAATCGCAATATTAAGCGGTTCCCTCCTGATTTTATGTTTCAGTTAACTGCCGGTGAAAAAAACAGGTGGTCGCAAATTGCGACTACCTCTCAAGTTTAAAATATTCCAAAACCAACCCTTATGCTTTTACCGAACATGGCGCCATTACGGTAGCTAGTGTGCTTAATACTAACCGCGCTGTAGAGGTTAGTTTATTAGTTGTGCGCACTTTTGTTAAATTACGTCAAATGATGTCAACACAAAAAGAACTGCGCCATAGATTGACTGAATTGGAGCATCGCTTGGACGGGCATGACGAAACCTTACAAACGCTCGTAAGTGCAATACGTCAGTTGATGGAGCCACCACTCTTAAAGAAAAAACGTCCTATTGGTTTTGCTCCTTGGCCAGAAAAAAGCTCAAAATAATTGCGCCATAGGGTTAATTTTACGAGCCATATTTGTAGGTTTGGGATTGATACGGCGAATATTTTTAATCTTGTGACATGTTGTTTTCTTGGGGCGGCTCTTTATTTCCAAAAAATAGTTGCAAATCTAAAATGATATATTATAGTGCGCTAGTTAACTAATACACTGATTCGATGGAATGACAATGATTGATATGCATAAATTAACTTTCGGTTATGAAGATACTCCTCTGTTTTCAGATCTTTCACTGAAATTGAGACCTGGCAACATCTACGGATTGCTCGGAAAAAATGGTTCGGGAAAAACATCCCTATTAAAAATTTTGTGCGGTCTTATTTTTCCAACTCAAGGGGAAGTAAATTGTTTTGGTTTTGCACCATTTAAGCGTCATCCGAATTTTTTGGCCGATATTTATTTTGTTCCCGAAGAGTTTTTCGTGCCTGCCATCACGGTTAGTGAATACGTGAATTTGTATGCTCCTTTTTATCCGAAATTTGATTGGGTGCTTTGGGAAAATAATTTAAAAGAATTAAATGTCACTGCAGAAAAAATGTTAACGCAATTATCGTATGGACAAAAAAAGAAATTTTTAATTGCGTTTGGCATTGCAACAAAAACTAAAGTGCTTATTTTAGATGAGCCCACGAACGGATTAGACATTCCTGGCAAAGCTAAGTTTCGCAAACTCATGGCGTCTGATGTGGCTGAAGATCGACTAATTATCATCTCCACGCACCAAGTACGCGATATGGAAAATATCATTGATCCCATAATTATTTTAGATAATGGCAAAATTATTTTTCATGAGACCATGGAATTGATTGGTAAAAAATTATTATTTGAGCAATCTTCGGGCAAGGATGATGCTGCGATTTACAGCGAACAAACACCAGGCGGATATTTTGTGGTAAAAGAGAATCATGAGGCATTTGAATCGCAAGTTAACATTGAAGCATTGTTTAATGCGGTTACTGCCAACCCAGAAAAAATTAAAAAACTATTTATTGAATCAGGGGGGGCTGATGAAAGCTAGTCGGTTTATACATTTAATCAAACGTGACATTCTCGTGCGCCAATCACCATTGATCGCTTTTGCGCTCACGGTTGCGGCGATTTTGTTTTTATTTAACTTAATTGCGCCGTTAAATATAATTAGCATCAACGACAATCCTTTGGTGTACTATTTTATTTTGTTTTTTGGCGGGCTTTGGATGACCGGGAGCGCATTCAAGGATGTTCATGATAAAAAACAGGCTTATTTTTTATTAACCCTACCCTGTTCTAATGGCGAAAAGTTTTTTAGCTGCTGGCTAATTACGTCGATTGGATATGCTCTGAGCGCATTGGTGCTTTACACGGTTGTTTACTGGCTAATTGCCTTTGTTAACGTACTTGTTTTTCGTACTCCTCTTATATTATTTAAGCCAATTCAACCTATCGTTGGACGGGCCATTCTACAATATTTGGTTATTCAATCTATATTTTTTCTAGGCGCCATTTATTTTAAAAAAAATCAACTCTTAAAAACCATATTAACGTTGGTGTCAATTAGCATCGTTATGGCGATTTTTAGCGCGTTATTTTCGGTTGCGGTATTTAGCCCCCTGTTTTTTGTTCAGACATGGGTTATTCATGATGTTTCTAGTGTAGATTTCGCATCGCTAGCCGGATGGTTTAAGCTTTTATTCTGGACTCTATTGGCGCCATTTTGCTTGTGGGTGGCCTACCAACGGTTAACTGAATATGAGGACAAATAATGCATTTTCATCAACACCAGGCGATTTATTTACAAATTGTGGATCACATGGTGGAAATGATTCTGAAAAAAGAATGGGGCAATGACGCGCGCATTCCCGCTATTCGTGAAATGGCTGTTGCTGTGCAGGTTAATCCAAACACCGTTATGCGTGCTTATGCTTATTTGGAAGATAAAAATATTATTTATAAGCAACGCGGTATTGGTTATTTCGTAGTAAAAGATGCGGACAAAAAAATTTTGGCATTCAAAAAAACCGAATTTATTAAAAATGTAGTTCCTGCTTTTTTTAAAAAAATGGAGTTGGCGGGGATTACATTAGAAGATTTAAGCGCACAGTTCGACCAAGCAGGAGAAAATAGTGAAAAAAAGTAACAAACTTTTATTGATTGCATTTGGCGTTGTTTTTATTATCTTAGCGACCGGCATAATAACAATCCGGCTTTATTTTACTGGGGCTGTTT
>AMFJ01008118.1_pt1 | contig 13350 bp, 10 predicted proteins | sample 427208 | NCBI WGS metagenome assembly AMFJ01 (sample SAMN02954298, study PRJNA114691) | groundwater metagenome | biome: aquatic; feature: subsurface aquifer; material: sediment; isolation source: subsurface aquifer sediment | place: USA: Rifle, CO | collected 2008-08
TTCGTAATAATTGGTGTTCACTTTCGTAAGAATACGCAGCCGCATCTGCTTGTAATATTGCCTGCTCATTTTGCCCCAGAACCAAGCTTCATCGACAGGCAAAAACCATGACGCCAGAAATTTTTAATCTTGTTTTTAAAATACTCCCTGATAACGCAATTGTGATGTTTGCTGGTTTGGGAGAGCCGCTGCTTAATAAACACTTGGCAACATATATCCACAAACTAAAAACCCGTAATATTTCTTCATGCATAATAACTAATGGTATTTTGCTTACTCCTCAACGACAACAAGAGTTGATTACGGCAGGAATTGATCAGCTACAAATTAGTTACTCAGGAGTTAGCACAAAATCTTTGAATTTAATTATTGGTTCTGGGCGACATAAAAGTACCCTAGATAGTAATCTACAAAATCTTGCTCTAAATCGACCTCCTAGCCTACGCGTACAACTTAATTTTGTGCTGTTTAATGGGAACCAGGTTGAGTTACCTGTAGTAACGGACTTAGCAAATTCCTGGGGATTTGATATTTATATTCGTCGCGCTCACAATCGTGGTGGAAACTGCATTACAAACCAGCAAGAAGAAAATATCAAATCTAGCTGTGGTATTTGTGCTGCAGTAACCTTCGTTACGGCTGATGGTAAAATTCTCGCCTGTTCAAATGACGTAGAAGAAAGTTCGTATTTCAAGTCCGTAACCAGTACAACCTGGGAAGACATTATTGCTTGGAAAAAGCAACTCTTGCTTCGTGAGTTACAATTTAAACCCTGCCTTAAGTGTAACGATGATTATCGCTGGTTAATTCTTGACTATTTATCTGTTGATAAAAATAAAAAAAGCATTAACCATAAATTGCGTTAAAACCGTAACAAAAGAATTGCAACTAACTCAAGGAATAACCGCACTAATAAGTGGCTCTGCTTCTTTTTCAGATGGCCTGTTTTTACCCCATGAGCTGCCGCAAAAGATGTCTTGCGAAGACGGTTGTGAATCTTCACCATCCGCAGCCAGCTTAGACGACGATTTCTGTCTTTTTAGAGATGGTTGTTGATTTTCATCACCTTCTTGTGTAGGTGGACTGGTAACCTCTGTGGTAGGTAATTGCGAATCCTTGCTGTCTTCTTTTATAGAAGGCTGCGTTTTGGCGCCTTCTGTAAATTTAAACTTTAGGATTGGGTTTTCCTCTAGTGTCTCTGATCTCTCTGATTCTGTTCGCGTTACAAATTCCTTTGATTCTGGCGCCTTCATATCTAATTTAGATAGATCAACGAAGCATGGCCCTTTAAATGCATTTTTTGAATAATACACTATCTCCAGTTTCACTCTCTTCCCTTTGTTGTCTGCTGTAAGAGGTAGTTTCACTATCTCCTCTTTGCCTTCTGCAGAAACTTTTGTAGAAATAATTAGCTGCGGTAATCCGTCAGATCTAGCGCTCTCAATCATTCCAGCTAAATTATCAGCTAGCCATTGCAATTTAATCTGGCATTGAAAGCATGGATCTTTATTGCCATAAATCTCTATCACTTCTGGGATCTCGTCATATTTTTCCAAATTTCGTAGTATCTCATATATTAAAGCATCTTCAGCATGTCTTCCACAATGACGACAAAATAGTGTTGAAAACTTCACTGTTTGCAATGGTTGTATTTGGGCGTCATAAGAAAGAATAAGTGGTTCTAGACTTGATGCTAAATACTGATCTTTTCTTATGGCCGACATTGCGTATATCACATCGTCTATGCTTTTGAAACTTGTTACGGACAGCTTTTCCTTTGTGTAGCCCTGTTCATGGGCATATAAGTGTAGTTGTTCCAATGGTAATACTTTACTAACATAACCACTCAGGTATTCTCTTGCCTGTTGATGCGCTGCGGACAATGCTTTATCTAGCATTGTTAAAGATTTTTGTAGTTGCCCAGGATTGTTTGAACAACTTTTTGCTGTGTTACTATGTTTTTGCACTTCTTTATATTGCTCTCCCACTGTTAGTATTAGGGATGTCAGGCTGGAAACCACCCCTCTCTTAATCTCTTCGACTCCTTCTTCTAACAAGTAAGCGGTACTAAACCTATCGAATGGAAACTTATTGTCGGACAAAATTCTTTCGTATGCATCTTCTTCAAAAATACTTGAAGGACAAATTCCGCCAACCGGATAAGCATATTGGCCACTCAGAAATATTGCATATTGCGGCATATAATTAAACCCAACTTTTAAAACTACTGGCTCAGCCTTTTTCTTCTCCGGATCTTCATCTTTTTTCTGTTTAAGCTGCTCCACTATTGCATCAATATCAGAAAAACACTTAAGCAATCTTTGGTATTCATCAGGTGTTAAATATTCAGTAGGTATTGGACCTTTAGTGTCACTTTCTGATATTTCTCGTATTGAAGAAACTCGAACCGCAAACGCAGACTCGAATGAAACAAAAGCGATAACGCCAATTGATATTAATAATATACATTTAAATTTATTAATCATTGCTATTTGCTCGCATATGGTTGCCTATTAAACTTCGCTTCAATCACACCATCATGAATGTCATCACTGCTTCCTTTTATTATTATTTTAATGGTTTGAGGCGGCTTAATTCCGCGCATTGACAATTCGGGGGACGGTCGTGGAGGAAATACTTTCTTCCCTTCTTCATATACTGCTTCTCTTCCTTTATCAGATGGTATTATGTTTTTAAAATTACCAACCACCAATCTTCTAAATTCTTGGCGCGGGGTAGCAAAAACTGTCATATCCAAATTACATTCATCCAATGATGACATGTTTGTAAATGTAAGCGGATAATGCGGAGCTGTATATGGGCAGGTAAAGGTTTGGTTTCGGCCTGGTGCAATTGTACCCAATGAGATTCTTCCATACATAGCATCAAACCCTACCGCTGCTATAACAAGGTCAACATCATATTCCACATCAGATTTATTAACCACTTCAACTTCAAATCCTGCAAAAACTGGGGGCGCAATACAAAACATCATTAATGAAATAAAAATAAGATAATAAGAATTTTTTTTGACCATATCAATTGCCTCTCATTCATTTTGTTAAACTTATAGTGTTATTCTACAATATATACGCCATAAAGGTAGTAATTATTTCAGAAATTCTTAGTGAACCGGTTATCTTCATATCGCACTAACTTTTCGACAACCCAATCAAAAGCTATTGATTTCCAAAGAATTCCAATTAACACAGATAATTTCGCCATTCTTTCGTGGAAAACGTTTTATACACACCGGAATCTAATAACGCACTCAACATAACTCTAGCCGTGTTGATAGTTAATGCATAAGCAATATCATTACCACCCATGTTTTTGGAGAGTTCTCTTATTGCATATTCTGAAGAGTTTTCATTTTGCGTTATAATAACCATATTGAAAAAGTTTTTTCTAAATAGAGGTTGTAATCTGCCTCCCTTATTAACGACACATATTTGCAACCCTTCTTTTTTTAATGTTTTTGCTAAAAAAGAAGAACAATATATATTAAATTTTCGCATTGAATCATTTTGCAGAAGCTTTAGCAGGCCAATAATGCTGTTTATCTCTCCTAAAGAACACTCTATAAAGACGTTAATGCTGTTTAGTGTATTTATCTTATTTAAGCTTTCATGAGACTTTTTGTAGGCTTTTAAAAAACTAATATCTGTTCCCATAACTTCGCCAGTTGAACGCATTTCTGGGCCTAACCTGACAATAGCCCCAGGGAATTTATTAAACGGAATTATTGCATGTTTTACACAATAATATGGTTTTGAGCGAATATTAATATGATCGATTTTTTGTTCTGATAGATTTATTCCCAACAAACATTTCGTTGCTATTTCAACATAAGGCATATGACAAGCCTTAGATACAAATGGAATGGTCCTAGAAGCCCTTGGATTTACCTCTAAGACATACACCTCGTTTTTGTATACAGCAAATTGAATATTGATAAATCCTACTGGCTTAAGGTGTTTAATAATTTTAGATGTATAATTTTCTATAACTACAATTATTTGTTTGCTTAAAGTAACGGGTGGTAGTACGCACGACGAATCTCCAGAATGAATGCCGGCAGGCTCAATGTGTTCCATAATACCAGCTATAATAAACTTACCAGTTTTATCGCAAATAGCATCAACATCAACCTCTGTAGCATTTTCTAAGTATTCCTCTAATAAAACAGCCCCTTCTCCAGCTTTTCGAATAGTTTGCCAAGCTTTGGTTAGTTCCTTTTGGCTATAGATAATTTTCACAGCACTACCACCTAATACGTAAGATGGCCTAACTATTAAAGGAAAACCAATGTTTTTAGTGCCATTTTTTGCCTCTTCCAAAGAATGAGCAAAAGAATTTTTTGGTTGTTTTAATTGCAACTGCTTAATAACATCCGAAAACCTTCTTCTATTTTCTGTAAGATCTATGGTTTCAAAACTTGTCCCCAGGATTTTAACTTTTGCTTCATGTAAATGTCGTGCGAGTTTTAACGGTGTTTGCCCACCAAATTGCAAAATCACTCCCAGTGGTTTTTCCAATTCTACTATATCTAAAACAGATTCTAGGGTTAATGGTTCAAAATATAATCGGTCAGCTATATCATAATCTGTAGAAACAGTTTCAGGATTACAATTTATCATGATTGATTCAAAACCAGCATTTTTCAATGCTTGTAGAGCTTTCACACAACAATAATCAAACTCTATCCCCTGACCAATTCTGTTGGGACCACCACCTAAAATAATAACTTTTTTGTTATTTGTAGAAGGGATAGATTCACATTCATAATCGTAAGACGAGTATAAATAAGGAGTAACAGCGGGGAATTCAGCTGCGCAACTATCAATTCTTTTATATACGGGTTTTATATTAAACCTTGTTCTTTTTTTACGTATTGCAGCTCCTGTTACTTGCAACAATTCAGCCAGACGCAGATCAGAAAACCCTTGTTGTTTCCAATATATTAATTGTGCTTTAGTTATATGGTTAAAGTTGGAGGTGTTAATTTCTCTCTCAAGCTTTATTAGCTCACTAATATGATAAAGAAACCATGGATCAATTGCTGTTATTTTATAAACTTCCTCAACAGTGAAACCAAGTTTAAAAGCCTCAGTAATAAACAATATGCGCAATGGCCCCGGATTTTTTAACTGGTTTTTAATTGATCTTGCATCAGGTGCTGACTTAAAATTTTTGTCGTAACCAAAACCACTAATCCCAACCTCTAAACTACTAAGTGCTTTTTGTAAGGAAGCTTGAAACGTTCTCCCTATCGCCATCACTTCCCCCACTGATTTCATTTGGGTCGTTAAAATACCATCATGTTCAGGAAACTTTTCAAAATTAAATCTGGGTATTTTTGTTACTACATAATCAATTGTTGACTCAAAAGATGTGGGTATGACTCCTCCAGTAATATCATTTTTTAGTTGATCTAAAGTGAAACCGACAGCAAGTAAAGCTGCAACCTTAGCAATCGGAAAACCTGTTGCTTTGGAAGCCAGGGCTGAAGAACGAGACACCCTGGGATTCATCTCTATAACAACTTGCCTGCCAGTTTTTGGATCTACTGCAAACTGTACGTTTGCCCCACCAGTCTCAACCCCTATTTCTTTGAGCACTAAAATAGCGGCGTCACGCATTCTTTGATATTGCTTGTCAGTTAAAGTTTGAGCTGGTGCTACTGTAATTGAATCCCCCGTATGGATGCCCATGGGGTCAATATTTTCAATGCTACACACGACAATACAATTATCGTTTTTATCTCTAACAACTTCTAATTCGAACTCTTTCCATCCTAACAGCGATTCTTCAAGCAGGATTTCATGTGTGGCTGATTCAATAAAACCACGGTGACAAATCTCCAAAAATTCTCTTTCATTGAAAGCAATGCCGCCACCACTCCCACCCAAAGTATAAGATGGCCTTATAATGATAGGAAAACCAATGCGCTTTTGATGTTTTTTAGCTTCTTTAATATTGCCTGCAATATATGCTTTTGGAATATCCAATCCAATATGCAACATTGCTCGTCGAAATTGATCCCTGGACTCTGCTTTTTCAATTACGCTTCTATTTGCTCCTATTAAGCTAACATTATGCTTTGCTAGTATCCCCCTCTTATCAAGCTCTACTGCGCAGTTTAAAGCAGTTTGTCCTCCCATAGTGGGCAATAAAGCATCTGGTTTTTCTTTGTCTAGTATTTTATCAATGGTTTGCCAGTTTATAGAATCAATATAAACAGAATCGGCTATTTCTGGATCTGTCATTATGGTGGCGGGATTAGAATTCAACAAAATCACTTTATATCCAGCACCCTTTAATGCTTTACACGCCTGGGTTCCAGAATAATCAAACTCACAAGCCTGACCAATAGTAATAGGTCCAGAACCAATAATAAATACACTTTTTATGCGATTCTTTTTTAACATAACTTCTTTTGTAAAACCCAATCTTTTTGCCAAAAGTTTTATTTATACTAATGACTTTATGGTCTTTTGGAGTTTCTATAAGTTTCGATATTTACAATAAAATTTTGAAATAGCTTTTTAGCATCTGACGGCCCTGGCCCAGCTTCTGGATGCCCCTGTAATGCAAATATTGGCAGATATTTATGAACAAACCCCTGAAGAGAACCATCGAACAAAGAATAGTGTGTGGGTATGATTGTGCTTGGTAATGATTGCTTGGCTACAACAAACTCATGATTTTGGCTTGTAATTAAAACCTGGTTTGAATTGTTATCTTGAATAGGATGATTGATACCATGGTGGCCAAAAGACATTTTTTGGGTTTTTGCACCTAAAGCCAAGGCTAATAATTGAAATCCTAAACAGATACCAAAAATTGGTATGCCACTATTAATCAACTTTTTAATCATCTCGATTTCATTAAAACAAGCTTCTGGATCCCCAGGACCATTAGACAAAAATACTCCATCGGGTTTAAAAGCCACTATACTATCGAATGAACTATTGTATGGAAATAAGGTGATATTACATCCCAGTCTTTCCAAAAGATTCAAAATGCTTCTTTTGACTCCAAAATCTACAACGGCAACATTATAATTTGTTTTTTTATTTTGTTTTTTCAAGCGTGTTACGGTTTGTACCCCAACATCCCCGATCAAATATGATCCTTTTAATCCGGTAAAATTATTAAGAGCCTCTAATGCCTTCCTCTTATTTATCTTTCCCGCCATTATTACAGCCTTTAAATAGCCACGATCCCTAATCTGTCTTGTAAGATATCTAGTATCAACACCTTGAATGCCAACCACCCTGTGTTCATGTAGAAATTTTTGCAGTGTATCTTCTGCTTGCCAATTACTGGCATAAGCGGATAACTCTTTAACAATTATTCCCGTCGCCCACACTCGATCAGATTCAAAATCTTCTCTATTAACACCTACATTACCTATATGAGGATAAGTAAAATTAATGATTTGGTTTTTGTATGATGGGTCGGTGAGTATTTCTTGGTATCCGGTCATTCCTGTATTGAATATTATTTCGCCACAAGTTATTCCAGAAACACCAACACCTTCCCCATATAAAATTTCTTTTGTTTCCAATACCAGTATGGCTTTCATAAAATTTAAGGTTGATGCCGCAAACACCTGCTTTGGGGCTCTGTCCATTAGCACTATAAGCCGTGGTCAGCTTTTCTCACAGAATTCGCATTGATGTTTTCGTGTCAATCGCCACAGTAAGTTCTACAAAAAAGGTGCAAAAAAACTCATCGTGAGTTTTAAAAGTTACGTTACATTACAGCCTTGTTTACTATCGGTTGGAGTTGATACTTCTGGAACCATAGGAATGTCGCGAGTAGTAATGGTGTTATTACTACCACAATTACAGATGCTATACTTAGTAGAATCGGGATTACGAAGAAAATCATCGATAAATGGGGTTTCTGGGTTATGAGTCCATGCCCAACCAATAGAGTTAAATGGTCCCGGTTTGTCTATGAGCAATTTAAGAATGCCAGGATATGTACCAGTGGCTGTTCTAACAGTTCCTAGATGCGCTGCGCCTAGTACCACCAAGAAATCTCTATCGGGGTGGTCATGAGCTAATCGTACTAGACGATCATACCAGTCTTGGTTCAAAGTTAAACGCTTGTCACAATTTGCCAAAACAAAAAACTTCCAAGTGGCAAAGCTGTCTTGTATAGCATTATCTAGTTGCTCAGTTGCCTCTTTGGGAACTCTATATTCTTCTTCTAATTGGTGCCTTGACTCGTGATCATTTTTCCATTTATTCTCGCACTGCGATTCAAGGTTTTGTATCATACTGAGTCTACCGTCTTTTGAGAGTTTAGCAAACCCCCTGAACCTATCTCGTACTGGAGAAGGTACGCTATTATGTTGTAGTAAGTATGCTAAAATACGGTTATCTATATCCAAATCCAGATCTTGCTCCTCTATCCCCGCTACGGTGACATCGAAATCCGGTGGAGGTATGGTGGTGTAGATCTTGCTTCAGATTCTGTACCCTCCCGTACTAATAGAATTTGTGGTTTTATTAGTTCGCGTAAACGAACTAGCCAATCAGACTCTATAGCCTTATATAGACCATGTTCCTCGCCCACAACAAAAATGATTCTGCGATCTCCTGATTCAACTAGAGGATTGCTAGTTACCAAACTATGTAACGGGGGATTGGACATATTAATGTCTGCTTTAAATTATTTGCCTCTAAGAAATACAAAGGTCCTATGCATTATATATAATGCATCTACCATCGTCCAACTTGCGCCTACACATGTATGGTTAGAGATTTATCGCTTAAGGAAATTGTGATCAATTAAATTATAAAATACGAAATGTTACGGACGTTATAATTCTCTCGATTAGTCGTCATGGGTTGTTGTTAATGTTGCCACATAGAGGTATTTATTGGGATCTGGGTCATTTGGGTGAAGCATTATAATAGATAAGCTTTCACCTTTTTTACAAGGACAAGTTTTTCCTGGACCCCACATACTTACCCAATATTCGTGACCTTCTGGAGACGTACATTTGGCATCCACATGTATATCATCGTAATGTGATAAATTCCTCATATCGTTAGTCCAATATAGGACAAGATTTGGTATTCCTGCTACTTTTATTCCCTGAGTAGTAAGAGAGTATTGGGTGCCTTTTTCCCCTTCGTAGTTGTGCCAAGAGGCTGTTTCGGCAGATTCGCTGCATTGAATAGCTATTGTTTCGGATGTAGCATAACAAAGGCTAGAACTAAATGCGCCTAACGTGGCACAAACACATATCAGTGCATGAATAATTCTCATTATATTTAACATGGCTTTTCTCCAGAATTACAGCAAACTGTTCTATTGATACTTTATGGCTTATTAAAACAAGATCCAATAAATAGATATAAATAATGGATACCCAAGAGCATCCGTATGTTAATTGTAGCAGAAAATAAACTCACTCAGTGGCCACACACCACGCCACATACGGCTTTTACTTTACCATATTGATTTTAAATATATTTTTTGTGATTATTGATTTTCTGAATTTGCTAAAATGCATCATTTTGATGCAAAATATAACAGATTGATATATAACAAAATAAAGCCACATTTGCTGCATTTTACATCATAATGCCGCAAAATGCAGCACGAAAAAATTGATACGTTATGCAAAATGCATCATGTAAAAAAGAAATAAAATAGGCCAAAAATTTACGCTGCGGTTTCAGAAAAACCAACGCCGGATGTTAAACATCAAAGTACTGCATACATATCATAATTTTAATAATAACTAGTGCATGCTTAGATGCTGCTGGTATGTGTGCGCTAAATTTTCATAAAGTGCCACATTTAGGTCCTATTTTTAGGATATTTGGGTAAAAAAAACGCTAGGCACTAAATAGTGCAGGTGCATGCCCTGTTTAGTGCCTATGCAAATAAGTCATTTTAAAATTAGAAATTTAAAACCGGGTATATCCGTTTTAAAAATCAGCATGATACCTATAAAAGTTACATGTAACGAGGGGTGTGGGTCTCAAAAATCATCATCAACATACAATCCTGGCATTTAATTCGCTGCAAATCTTGTTTCCTTAAAGCAACCGCTGATAATTTCCTGAGTGGTTTTGGTCAAAAAATCGTTGCCTAAAATTTTTTATAATACCATTCGAGATGAGCGGCCTAAGATTTTATTACAATTAGCAAGCGATGATTAAAAAAATATTGAAGTCGTTTTGGTGTTTATAATAAAAACCATTGTTGCAGTTATTCAACCAGATTATTTCTGATTAAGCATCAAACAAAAAAATCCTTTCAACATTATATTTTCACGAATTGTTTACCGATCATGTTTAAGTGCCGCGCTCTTTTTGTAGTAAGTAAGACGAAGAAATGATTGCTGGTTATTTTTGTTGGTAAAAAAATCTTTACAGGTAAAAGATATCGCATAGGCGTAAGAAGAAATTTATTCCTTAAATATCAACATCATATAAAAAGGTGGGCGATAAAAAATATTTTCATTTGTAAAAAAATTTTTACACCAAAAGAGTTAGCATATGTTCGTGCCAAAAAAACAGGGCGTAAAAAATATTTAAAGGATGGGAAAATTTTTTTACACATAAAGAGTTAACATAGGTTAGATGTGATAAATAAAAATCCGTTTAAAACAGACTAAAATTTCGCTGAGAAAAGCAATTAACACACAAAAAATACTTGGCGCAACTGCAGCTATCCGGTGCGATTTGGCAGTTATAAAGTAATTATAAATAAGTTACCGATTTTTAAGCTGGTAAAGAATTCTTTACCGCAAAAGAAGCATAAAAAGCACATTGACAATGGTGGCGCGTTCATAAAGCCATGATTTTAATGTAATTCACATGATTTATGCGATTTAAAAAAACTGAAAATATTTTTTCATTAGTAAAGCACTTTTTACCGGCTTTATCGGACAATAGGTGGCATGGATATAAAAAACTTTACGTGTACAACGAGGGCTAATTAGGTGGCGCACAATGAATAAGTTTGTAACTGATCAAACCAATCAAGAAATAATTGAACATCTACAACCGATCTCCGGTTGGGATGCAATTAATCCTTCTGCATCTGATTCGAGTATTCCACCTTCTTTGGTCAAACCTGAAGCTAGAGGAATCGTTAGTAATGTAGCTACTAGCAATGTAACCACTAATAACGGGCCATTTTGGGAGGAACCGATCTTATTTGATGAGATAGAAACACCTGAGATACCAGCCACGCTTCTGCCTGCTCCATTGAATAAATTTGCTGCCGCTTTGGCGCTTACTAGCGAAACACCAGAATCATTGTCGGTTATAACAGTTTTAGGTGTCGTCGCATCGATAATTTCCAGACTTTACGTTGTTAGCCCTAAAGATGGTTGGCTAGAATCAACCAATCTATATTGCATAATTGGACTGCCTCCAGCCAATAACAAAACCTTAGTGCTGCGCAGTTGTGTTGCACCCCTTTCTGCTTGGGAAAAAGAGCAAAGGGAGATTTTAGAGCCGCAAATTAAAAAAGAACGTTCGGAATATAAGTGTCACGAAAAAATCATTGAAGCATTGCGTAGTAAAGCTGCCAAAGAAGAGAGCCCAACAGAACAAGAAAAATTAATCCGAGAAATTGCCGAAAAGGAAGCCTCATTGATCGAAGCAGCTACTTTGCCATGTTTGTTTATTACCGATGCAACTCCTGAAGAATTGGCAGCCAAAGTATATGAGCAAAATAATTATCTTGGTATCTTCTCTGATGAAGGCGGCATTACCGAAGTCCTCTCTGGTTTATACACTGGTGGTTCAGCCAACATTGATATCTTGTTAAAAGGCATCGATGGTGGCGATGTCAAAATCAGGCGCAAAGATAAAAATTTTGATCTAAACCCACTGCTAACAATTGTTTTAACCGTACAGCCTCCGGTTATTCAAAAAATGGGCGAGAAGAGAGCCTACGTTGGTAATGGGTTTTTAGAGCGATTTTTATATTTACTCCCCAAAAGCAAACTAGGCTACCGCACTCACAATACTCCCTCAATCCCCAAAGAAGTTGTCGAGGAATATCAGCAAACCATCAAGACCTTGTTAGAAACAACCTTGGCAAAACAAAAACAACAAAAACGACCACAAGAAAAAGTAGTTTTAACCCTATCACCAGAAGCATTGGCAGATTGGAAAGACTTTCAGCGTGAAAATGAGCGCCAACTTAGACCCAATGGGGCTTTTTATACTCTGCAAGGATGGGCAGGAAAGATATGCGGCTTTGCGCTGCGCATAGCAGCGATTTTGCATGTGGTTAAGACGACTGAAACGAGCGCTTGGCATGGTGATGGCAATAGTAGTAATGGAAATACTATTATTTCCGCCGAATCAATGGCAGGCGCTCTAGAAATAGCTGCCTTGTTAACTAAGCACACAATAGCCGCTTATAACCTGATAGGCACCAATCAAAGCCTACAAGATGCCAAAGAGTTGTTTGGCTGGATCATGGAGCAAAACAACCCTTCATTCACACAAACAGAAATTACTTATGCGATGCGTCATCGAAAATTAGGCGTAAAAGATCGACTGGTTTGCGCCACAAGGGCATTGATTGACCGAAATATTTTAAAACAAAGGGTGGATAGCTCAACCCACAAACCAACGACACATTTTTTAGTCAATCCAAGTTTGAAATGAGTAAAAAGTAATGGAGAGTAACCATGACCTGGAAAACAGTTTTTCAAACTTACCAAAACCCGGAAATTGGGAAAAAAGGGAAACTTACTGCCAATAATACCCAACAAGTTTCCCAATTTTCCCAAGTTCCGCCTTTTGGAGAAATCAAAAAACGGGGTTTGGATCTAAAAAACCTAAAATCTTTCCTTGGTGATGATTGGGACGATTATAAAGATAACCCGGAAGCATTAAAACTCTGGGCTGATTTGCTATTTACCAACAATTTAATAGAACAAGGCCAAGTACCAGATAATTTTGCTGCAATTACTCGATGTAATTCATGTGGTTATGTTTACGTACCATCAGAGTTAACAAATGGTGGCAGTGTGCTGGGTTGTCCGTGGTGTTGGAATAGAGTGAAGGGCTTGCCAATACCAAAGCCTGTTATCACACATTAGAACTTAGTAGCCGGGAGAAGCAACTTGAGCAAAATTGAAAATCTGTTGCCACGCTTAATAAGACTGAGAGACGTATCGCGCTATCTTGGCATGGACAGGCACCGTTTTAATAAAGAAGTCAGGCCACTCCTAACTGAAATACCAATAGGGATTCAAGGAATCGCATTTGACAGACTGGACTTGGATAAGTGGGTCGACTACTATAAGTACCGTAGTGGGCGTCCCTCTAATAAGAGGTTAGAATTATG
>AMFJ01002505.1_pt1 | contig 13345 bp, 12 predicted proteins | sample 427208 | NCBI WGS metagenome assembly AMFJ01 (sample SAMN02954298, study PRJNA114691) | groundwater metagenome | biome: aquatic; feature: subsurface aquifer; material: sediment; isolation source: subsurface aquifer sediment | place: USA: Rifle, CO | collected 2008-08
CCGGAGAGCGGGCGAAAAACTTTTTCTCAAAGGTGAACGCTGCGCCTCGGTTAAGTGTGCAATGATAAGAAAGCCTTATGCTCCCGGCGTACATGGCAAGAGAATGGGGAGGGGACTAAGTGAATATGGCAAGCAACTTGCTATGAAACAAAGAATAAAAAGAATTTATGGAGTTTTGGAAAAACAATTTCGCAAGCATTTTGAAGATATTAGCGGTAAAGAAGGAATCGCTGGAAATTTACTGATGATAAGATTGGAGATGCGATTGGATAATGTGGTTTATCGCATGGGACTGGCAAGCTCTCGAAATGCCGCCCGCCAATTGGTTAATCATGGATTGCTGAAAGTTAATGGAAAAAGCCTAGATGTCCCTTCGGCTTTGGTAAAAATCGGAGACAGCATCAAAGTTAGTGAAACTAAAAAGGAGAAAAAATATTTCAAAGATATTGCGGGCGCACTAAAGAATAAAAAAGATGTTCCATCTTGGATAAGCATGGATGTGGCTAACTTGGAGGGAAAGATAGTTTCTAAGCCGGATATAGCCAGCATCGGAATAAACGCTGATCCTCAATTGGTAGTTGAATATTATTCCCGATAATTAACGTAGCAACAGTAGCTCGTATACAATATCAGTTTAATCAATCAATGAACTATTCTTCCGGTTGTGAATCTGAAAATTACCACGAATCTACAAATCTTTTACAAATTTACAAATATTGCAAGAATAAACGCAGCTCTCGTATTTGTAGATTGGTAGTCGATTTGTAGATTTGCGGGAGAAGAGCTCGGGTTGTGACCAAAAACTAAATTGGTGTCTGAAGCAAGCTAAAATATTAATAAAACGTATAAATCATAAGTAAATTAATCCATCTTTATTAAAAAAAATATGCAATCAATAACATTGCCAAACAAATCAAAATTTATTGAAACTGGAGAAAACAGTGGAAAATTTATTATTGAAGATTGTTATCCCGGATATGGTACTACATTGGGGAATTCTTTGCGTCGCGTACTCCTATCTTCATTAAATGGAGCTGCTGCGACTGCGATTAAGATCAAGGGGGTTTCTCATGAATTTTCTACTATCGAAGGCGTGTTGGAAGATGTAGTTCAGATAATTTTAAATGTAAAAAAACTTCGATTCAGATCTTTTAGTGATGAACCAGTGCGATTGGTTTTGAAATATAGCGGTAAAGGAATAATTACTGGCAAAGACATCAAAAAAACTACTGAAGTGGAAGTGATAAATGCTGACCAGGTTATTGCTAATTCAACAACTCCAAAAACTGCGTTGGAAATGGAGATAGAAGTATCCAAGGGAATCGGCTACATCCCTGTCGAATTACAAGAGAAAAGAGACGAAATCGATTGGATCTCTGTGGATGCTATTTATACTCCGATAAAGAGAGTTAATTATACTGTGGAAAATATGCGCGTAGGAAAAAGAACTGATTTTGAGAGAATTGTTTTGGAAATTTTCACTGATGGATCCGTAACTCCGACAGAAGCTTTCAATAGCGCTGTCCAGATATTAGTGAATCAATTTTCAGTTTTATCTGAAGGCGTAGATCAAACTACTTCAAGTCAAAAGAAAAAAATTGAAAATGCCGGAAAACCGGAAAGTTATGCGGCCGTTCTGGATAAAGAAGAAAAAGAAGATGTTGAAAAAGAAGCTAATGTAAATGAAAATTTGAATGTGGACGAATTAAAAGGCCTTTCAACTCGAACTTTAAACGCCCTTAAGGATAATAAAATAACAAAAGTTAAGGGGATAATCAAATTGACTACCAAAGAATTGGGAGATCTAAACGGAATGGGAGAAAAGGGCGTGAAGGAAATAAAAAAAGCAATTGGAATTTTGGGATTAATCCTAAAAAACAATTAATTAAACGTAAACGGATTATAATTATAAAGCAATATGAGACATTTAGTAAAAGGAAGAACATTGGGGAGAGAAAAAGCCCAGCGAAAAGCCCTGATTCACGGACTGATTGCTAATTTAGTATTGAGCGAGAAAATTGTTACAACTGAAGCTAAAGCTAAAGAAATTAAGCCGGTGATGGATAAGATTATCACTAAGATTAAGAAGGCCAAGGATGACAAGCAGAAGAAAATATCTGTCGTTAGGGATTTGAGAAAAGATTTGAATGTTGATTGCGTAACGAAGCTTTCTGGAGAATTTTTTAAAAAATTCGATGGACGCAATAGCGGTTACACTCGAATAATTAAATTGACTGATAGAAAAAGTGATAGTGCCAAGATGGCAGTAATTGAATTTGTATAGGCTAGTTCACAGTTTCTGGTCCACAGTTCACAGTTTTGCATGTCTTTGCGAGGAGGGTACTCCCGACGAAGCAATCCAGAATTGTGTCTAAAGTATTACTCCTGGATCGCCACGAAAATATTGGGTACAATATTTTCTCGCGAAGACGGAAAGATTCGCAGAGACGAAATCCAAGAAACTACTACCTAATAACCTAAATAACTATAAAAATATGGAAGAAAGAAAATATTATCAAATTGATGCCCAGGGGAAAGTTTTGGGAAGGCTCGCTACTGAGATAGTGAAGTTTTTGAGTGGGAAAAATAAAGTTAGTTATATGCCCAATGTCGATGGGGGAGACTTTGTGGTAGTAACTAATTCCGATGGTGTAATAGTAACTGGCAATAAAGCTAAAGATAAGAAATATTACAGATTTTCCGGTTATCCAGGCGGGATTAAAGAAATTAGTTTTGAAAAACAATTGGAGAAAGATTCCAGAAAGCTGATTGCTATGGCGGTGAAAGGAATGCTTCCTAAGAATAAGCTAAGCAGTGCGATGCTTACTCGATTGTTGGTATATAAGAATGAAGAGTATGATCATACTATAGATTTTAAAATTTAGGGCATATTTAAAGAAAATTACTTATGAATAAAGAAAAGACAATTGTAAAGAAGGTTGCAACAAAAAAAGAAGCTCCCGTAAAAAAAGCTCCAGTAAAAAAAGAGGTTAAGGTAAAAAAAGCAACTGAGAAAAAAAGTGCCAAAGTTTCAAAGGATGAAAAATATTTTTATGCTGTCGGAAGAAGAAAGACTTCTGTGGCACAAGTGCGAATTTATCCCAGTAGCAGTGTTACCGAAGAAGATTGCACGGTAAATGCCAGGGATATGAAAGAATATTTTTCAGGCACAATCATGCAAGCCACTTTTGTTTCTCCTTTTAAAGAAACTGGGTTAGTGGATAAATTTAAAGTTTCTGTTATTGTCAGAGGCGGTGGAGTAAGCAGCCAGGTGGAAGCGGTGAGATTGGGAATTGCTCGCGCTTTGATTAAGTTTGATGAGACCTTACGGCCAATTTTAAAAGCCAATGGATTTTTAACTCGTGATTCTCGAAAAGTGGAAAGAAAGAAACCGGGACTCAAGAAAGCCAGACGCGCGCCACAGTGGGCGAAAAGATAGCAATCTTTTTATTTATTTTCAAAAACATCTGCCTCGTGTGGATGTTTTTTATTGATTAAGTATTGCATGAATAAAAGTAATTTAGTATAATTAAATCAATAAAATATTCTGTATAAAAATGAATAAAAATAAGCAAAGAAGTTTGCCATCTACAGTAATTTTTATCGTTCTGGGAGTGGCGGGCATACTGCTGTCAGTGTTTATTGCTGGTGGCGATAAATTTACGCGCAATAGCTTGAGTCAAAATAAAAAGACTATTAACAAAAACCAATTGATAAATGGTGATGTTTGGTTTTCCTGCACAAAAGAAAAGATTAAGTCTGGAGAAGATTTTGATATTGACGTATATATAAATACTAAAGGAAATAATTTGGGTGTCTTTGCTTTGAATTTCAATTTTGATAAAAAAGATTTAACTATTAATATTGAAAGCGGAGAAGACGGAATAAGCAAAGGAATAGATAGTGAAAATTTTATAATAATGTCAAATCCCAATGATATCACTTCCGAGCATTTTCGTTTTTCTGGTATTTGCGCCCAAAATTGCGCCAATGGAAACCAGAAAAATATAGCGGTTATTCATGCAAAAGCTAAGGCTGATTTTAATTTTTCCGACATAACCAGCCAACTGGAGGTAAAGGAACTGGCTAACGAGCTTGGCAAAGCGATTGCTTTTAAAAAAGATAACGGGGTAACTACAATAAAATAAAAAATAATTTAATATGATCCTAAATGGCCAAATTAAATTTGTTCATGGGATAAAAAATATGAAACAAAAACTAGTCGTGTCTTTAGCAATCAGTTTTTTGGCAGTTATAGCTTTTTCTCAAAAAGCTTTAGCTGCAGAAGGTGATGTGTGGATAACTCCTACTAATCAAAATGTGGAAACTAGCCAGCATTTTGATATTGAAGTGCATGTTGATACCGGAGGAAAAACTCTGGGCGCTTTTAATATGTATTTTGATTTTACTGCTGCTAATCTTACAGTGGATACTGCCCTGGGAATAGATGGAATGGACAAAGGGGCTGATGCCACAAACTACAATGTCATGGCTAATCCTGGCGATATTGCCAATGGTCATTTTAGGTTTGCAGGAATTGCAGCTAGCGGTGGAGCTAATAGCACTAACGCTCATTTAGTTACGATTCATGCTGTCTCAACTGCTGCCTTTACTTCAGGTACATCTAATTTGGCTTTACGAGTGAATGAAATGTCTAATGAGCTTGGAGTGGCTTTTGCGACTGGAACTATTACTGGAGCCACTATTACTTATCTTGCTGGCGACACCACCCCTCCCATTCTTTCTTCTGGCGCCCCAACTGGCACATTGAATGCCGGAACCACTACGACAACTATTTCTCTTACTACGAGTGAAGCTGCAACTTGTAAATACGATACTACCAGCGGAGTGGCATATGCTTCTATGGCCAACACTTTTACTACTACTGGAGGAACATCGCAAAGTGAAGATTTGACAGGATTAGTCAATGGGACAGATTATAATTTTTATGTAAGATGTAGTGACGCGGGCAGTCATGTAAATACTAGTGATTATCTTATTAGTTTTGATACCGATAGTCCTCCGACTAACATAACTTTAGCAAATGCTTCTATAAATGAGGGCGTAGCGATTAATACAACTGTTGGCGCATTGACTACGACCGATCCGGACTCTGGAGACACGTTTATATATTCTTTGGCTTGCGCTACTCCTGGAGCGGACGATGCTTCGTTCAATATTTCCAGCGCCAACCTTAGATCAAGCGCAGTTTTTGATTACGAAACTAAATCATCCTACGCTATTTGCATAAGAACTACTGATAATCACAGTGGAATATTTGATAAGAATTTCACCATAACAGTCAACAATCTTGACGACACCGCGCCGGTAGTGGCCCAAGTGACCCCGGTTGCAACTCCGACTATTGATAATACGCCTGATTATGTTTTCAGCTCCACTGAAGTCGGAACTATCACTTATGGAGGTGATTGCAGCAGCGCGGACACTTCTGCGAGTGTGGATAATAATACCATAACTTTTAACGAACTATCGGATGGAGTGCACAACAATTGTACAATAGTGGTAACAGATGCTAACAGTAATGTTTCCAATACATTAGCCGTCACAAGTTTTACAGTAGACGCTACTGTGCCGACTATTACTTCTGTTTCTTCAAGCAAGGCCAATGGTGCATATACTACCGGGGAAGTGATTGACATCGACGTAACTTTTTCAGAAAATGTGACTTCTACGGGGGATATAACTGTTGCCCTCGAAACTGGGACGACTGATAGGAGTTGTACTTTTGCAGTGACCGGAGCTAGCACAGGAACTTGCAACTACACAGTCCAAAGTGGGGATACATCGAGTGACTTGACTGTGAGTGATATAGCTGGCACCATTAATGATGCTTCCGCTAACGCTATTGTGAATTTTGTGCCAGTCACTAATTTGGCTGCCAATAAGGCTTTGGTTATTGATACGATTTCTCCTGCCATCACAGTCAATGAGAGTACAGATGCCGGTCCAACCGGGGATGATACGATAAACCTCACAGCCAGCGATACCAATCTGGATACTTCGAGTTTGCGATATGGCTTCAGTACTGACAACATATGCAATGGAAGCGATACTTATGGCACTGCTTTCACTAATAGCGCAGACTTCCATATTACAACTACACATTCTGATTATCTTTGCGCCCAAGCTGATGATAGCGCTGGCAACATTAGCTATCAATTAGCAGGACAACTTAATGTGGCTGATGTTAGCGCGCCGGTTCTTTCTGCCGGCGAACCTTCGGGAATCCTGGTTGTTGGAACTGCTAATACCACTCTGACTCTTACTACTGATGAAGCGGCGATTTGCAAATACGATACTACCAGCGGAGTGGCATATGCTTCTATGGCTAACACTTTTACTACTACTGGCGGAACTTCTCAAAGCCAAGATATATCCGGGCTTACGAATGGAGCGGACTATATTTATTATGTGAAATGTCGCGATGGCCTAAATAACACAAATGCTAACGATTACACAATCAGTTTTAGCGTAGCAAGTGAAAGTGTTCAAGATCAAGATGATGATAGTGTTGACGTAGATGCTATTGCTTCAACAATTTCTTCTCCTTACGCAAAGATTGCTAATTTTATAAAAGAAAAAATAAAAAGCAATAAAACACTTCATGCTAAGAAAAAAGATTTTTCTTTCAAAGGTGAAGATATCTCCTTGGCTGGAGGAACAGTAAAATTGTTTGAAGGATCTGATGAAAAAGATAGTGATGTTATAGATAGTGATGGAAAATGGAAGCTTGATGTGGATGAAGATGATAACAAGACTTATGAATATAAGATTAAATATTTTGATGCCTCTGGCAATCAAATAGACTCCAAAAAATATAAAGTCAAAATAGACTCCAAAGATCCGGAATTCACAAACCTTCCTGCTAAGTTACATAAATCAAAGGGCGGTTCTATCTGGTGGAAAGCCAAAGACAATGTGGAAATCAAAAAATTCAAGGTTACTTTTAATGGCAAGATATACACGATCAATGCTTCAAAGAATGGAAGTGACGAAGAAATAAAAACAATCTTTAATATTCCGGCAGACATTGCCAGTGGAATTCATGCTATGTCTGTTAAATCTTATGATAAAGCAGGAAATACAACTACCGCGCATGTGGATGTTTCGATAAGATAAGGAGCGGGAAAAGCTTTGACGCCCTTTCCGCGGATGCGTTGGCGCAAATTTTAAAAGTATCTTTTTAGCATTTTAGCAACATTTAATTTTTTTTCAATAGAATGTTATAATAAAAGTACTTTAAAAATTAAAACCCGTCAGTCGCGACTGACAGGTTAAAACGCAAATCTATGCTTATAAAATATTGGAGGCTGATACTTTTTGTGTTGGTTATAGTTGGTCTGATTTATGCAATTGGCTGGTCAGTGAATAAATTTATCCTCAAGGGCAAATGGGGCTCTGGGGAAACCAAGACTTATCAAGTTTTGGTGGCGGTTTATGATGAAAAAAATTCCAATCCGATAGAAGATAAAAAAAGTTCGATGAAAAAAGGTTATGTCATCGGAGTTTACGGCGAAAATCACGAGTGGTCTGACACGGAAAAATTCAGTTATCTGATTTTAAAAATTAAACTGAATGAAAAAGAAGCGCAGAAAATAGTGGAGCCGGTAGAAAAAGAAATTGACAAAAAAACTCTTTCCGAAGAACAAAAGAAAATGATAAAAGAAGAGAAGAATCCTGAAGTACAAAAAGAAGTGGTGGCAGCCAGGAAATACAAAATTGATTTGGAAAAAATAGGATTTAGTGACCCTAATTCTTTGCTCAAAGGACAACCTTTCAGGGATAAAGTTTTTGGATGGGAAATAGTAGAAAAAATTTCAAATTAAAAATTACTAATTTCAAATGAATGTTCAATTGGATGTGGATTGCAGTGGCATTTTTAATTCCACCGGTGCTCTCCTAATATTAAGATATTCCTTGGGACTTTCGATGGACGGGCCCGCCTTGGTGAGCAAAGCGAGACAGGACGAGTTGGTGCGAGTAAAATGCGGTAGCATTTTACTGCTTTTTGAGGCTAAACATCGGAGGAATTTGAGGCTTAGCCTTGAAAAACCATTAAAACAAAAAAAATAAAGCAGTAAAATTACTGGACAGAATATAAAAATCTTGATATATTATGGATAGCGTAGTGTACAAATTACTTAATATTTGTCCATTTAAATGGACAAATAAATAGATAACCATTATGAATACTAAAGAAAATTTGAAACAATTAATTATCGAGTGGATGGAGTTTCGGTTGCCTAAGGATATATTAGCTCGCCAGTTTGATGAGCGGCTATTGGCAGGAAAGAAAATCTTGGCCATTATCGGACCCCGCCGAAGCGGAAAAACATATTATTGTTTTCAAATTATCAGGGATTTTTTGAAGGATATTCCCAAAGAAAATATCCTGTATATAAACTTTGAAGATGAAAGACTTTATCCGCTAGCAGGGGATGAGTTGACGTTGCTTTTGGACAGCTATTTGGAACTCATCACGCCGAAAAAGAATAAAAAAATATATTTCTTTCTGGATGAAGTGCAAAATATTCAATTCTGGTCAAAATGGGCCAGACGCATGAATGAAAAACATCCGGAGATAAAATTAATTTTAACTGGATCATCTTCGCGACTGCTTAGCCGAGAAATAGCTACTGAACTGAGAGGACGTTCATTATCATTTTTAGTGTACCCATTTTCCTTTAAGGAATTTTTGAATTTTAAAAACATACAGGTTGATTTAAAAACAATTTTATACGGCAAAAAACGTTCTCAAATAAAAAGAGCCTTTAATGATTTCCTAAAACAAGGGGGCTTCCCGGAAGTTTTATCTGAGCCGATGCACCAACGGGTTTTGCAGGATTATTACAATACCATGTTTTATAACGATATTGTTGAGCGTTATGATGTTAAAAGTGTGGCTTTGCTCGAAGATTTCCTCAAAATGGAAATTAATAATTTTTCCGCGATGGCCTCTATTTCCAAAATGGAAAAAGTCTTAGCTTCAATGGGCAGGCGCGCCAGCAAGACAACTTTGTCAAAATATCTTTCTTATGCCAAGAGTGTATTTCTTTTGTTTGAATTGTCTGTTTATGACTACAAATTAAAAGAACAGATGAGGCATCTTAAAAAAATATACGCTATTGATACCGGGTTGCTCAATGCGATTCGTTTTTCTTTTTCTGATGATTATGGCCGGCTTTTGGAAAACTTGGTTTTTTTGGAATTTCTAAAAGCAAGTAAGACTATTTTTTATTTTCGTGGTACATTAGAGTGTGATTTCTTGCTCAAAGAAGGAAAAAAAATCGTATCAGCTTTCCAAGTCACAAAAAGCCTCAAAAATTATGATACTAGACAGCGGGAGATTAAAGGACTTTTGGAAGCACTGGGAAAATATAACCTTAGAGAGGGTGTAATTTTAACTGAAGATGAATATGAAGAATTGGAGGAAGCTGGAAAAAAAATTACAGTGATGCCTGTTTGGTATTGGGCTTTAAAACTTAAATAAGTATTGTTCCTCCGGTCTTTCCATGAATGGCACGGCATGGCAAGTGAGCGCAACCACGGGGATGTAGATTGTAGCGGGACTTCTAATCCCACCGATGCACTTTTGATTTTGAGATATTCTTTGGGGCTTTCGATGGAGGAGACGGGGTGGCGTGAATAGAACATTGAAGTAGCAAAATTACACTATTGACAAAACATGACCCGTACAATAAAATAAGTATAATGAACAAAAACATTAATTATAGTTCAATATAAACATATAACTGTATGCTAAGAGAAACGTTAATCGGGCAGAAAAATGAGCTAAAAAACCTTTTGAATAAGGCTTTTATTGAGAGACAGGCGACGAAAAACGTCAAAAAATTTGTCGCCAACGATTTGGTCAAAGTAATCTTGGGACCAAGAAGGGCGGGGAAATCCATATTTTCTGCACATCTTTTTGGCGTTCACCATCCGGCCTATGCGAATTTCGATGATGAGAATCTGGTCAAGGTTAAAAATTATGACGATATTACCAGGGAATTACACGCGATTTATGGTAATAAAAAAGTGTTCTTATTTGATGAAATTCAAAACTTGCCCAACTGGGAATTATTCATCAATAGGTTGCATCGCCAAGGATATAATATCATGTTGACCGGATCAAATGCGAAACTTTTAAGCAAAGAATTGTCAACCAGCTTGACTGGCCGACATATTCCGATTGAAATATTGCCATTCAACTTTCAAGAATTTTTAACAGCTAAGAAATTTATTTTTGAGAAAGAGGAAATTAGTATCCCGGAAATAAAAGGACGACTACTCGGTTTGTTGCAGGAATATATGATAAACGGAGGGTTTCCGGAATTGACTGTGAAAGAACTAGAGCCAAAAGGATATTTAGATACTTTGCTTAACTCGCAAATTTTCACGGATATAGTCAAGCGATACAAGTTGAGATTATCTCAAAAAATATACGATCTGGAAATTTTTTTGCTGAACAACTTCGCCAGTGAGTTTAGCTATCGCAAGCTTTCCAACCAATTGGGTTTTTCTAGCGTGGCGACTCTTGAAAAATTCTTAGGCTATCTTCAAGAAGCTTATTTGTTGTATGTCCTTGAAAGATATTCCCATAAAGCTGGTGAACGTTTGAATTTTCCAAAAAAAGCTTATTTGGTGGATAACGGCTTTATCACTGCCAAGGCGGTGCAGATGTCAGAAAACAATGGAAAATTGATGGAGAACTTGGTTTTTTCAGAATTGCTCAAAAGGGGATATAAGCCTAACCAGAATCTATTCTATTACAAAACAAAAAATAACAAGGAGATTGATTTTGTTTTGCGCAGTGCCCTAACAACAAAAAGCTTGATTCAAGTCGCGTATCATGTTGATAAAATGGGAGTAAAAGATCGTGAAACAAATGCGCTAGTTGCAGCTAGCGTGGAGTTGAAATGCAACGATTTAACTGTGCTTACTTGGGACTATGAAAAAAATGAAACTTTCAAGGGGAAGAAAATAAAATTCATCCCACTCTGGAAATGGTTATTAAACCTGAAATAACTTTAAAAATGTATATATTTGTTACAGGAGACGCGGATTGCAGTGGAACTGCTAATTCAACTGATGCACTTTTAATTCTTCGATATTCTTTGAGATTAAATATGGGAGGGACGAGCTGGTGTGAGTAGGTCATGCTAACATCTTAACAATTTAGCAAAAAATAATTCGATAATAATTCTAAACAAAATAAACATAGACAAATTGTAAGTCGTATTGACAATCTGTCCGATAACGTGTATTATAATTACATAATTATAAAAAAAAGTATATTATATGTATATCCATAGAATTTTAGAAAAAAAAGTTAAAAAACTAGCTAAAGAATATCCAATAATAGCTGTTACTGGACCAAGACAATCGGGGAAAACAACCATGGTTAGAAAGTTATTTCCTGAGAAAAGTTATGTGTCTTTGGAAAATATCGATATTAGAAATTTTGCGTCTAGCGATCCGCGCGGATTTTTGGAAACATATTCCAAGGGAGCGATATTGGATGAAATCCAAAATGTTCCAGAACTATTTTCTTATTTGCAAGAGATAGTAGACACTGATAAAAAAATGGGTGCGTTTATACTTACAGGCTCGCAGAATTTTTTGTTGATGGAAAAAATTAATCAAAGTTTGGCTGGCAGAGTAGCAATAATCATATTGTTGCCTCTAAGCGTAAGAGAGTTAGAAAAAGCAACCCTTTCCAAGCATTCCCTGGAGAGTCATATCTTGAAAGGAATGTATCCTAGGATATACGAAACAAAAATTGAGCATAGCGGTTGGTATCAAAATTATATAAAAACTTATATCGAAAGAGATGTGAGAATGATAAAAAATATCGGAGATTTGGCTGTATTTCAAAAATTCATGCAACTATGCGCAAACAGAGTGGGGCAGATTTTAAATTTAAGCTCCATTGCTAATGATTTGGGTGTCAGTCATAACACAATAAAGGAATGGATTTCAATTTTAGAAGCTAGCTATATAATATTTTTACTGCAGCCATATCACAATAATTTTAATAAGCGATTGATTAAGATGCCAAAAATATATTTTTATGATATGGGCGTGCTTTCAACGCTACTAAAAATTAACAGTAAGGATGATTTGGAAAGCCATCCATTTAAAGGAGGTATATTTGAGTCCTTTGTTATTTCAGAGGTTTTTAAAAATAATTTCAACGCTGGGAAAACGCCTAGTGTATATTTTTGGAGGGATAAAACCGGGCACGAAATAGATTGTCTAATAGAAGAATCGAACAGAAAAATAGCTGTAGAAATCAAATCAGCCAAAACTATTGGTTCTGATTTTTTCGTAAATCTAGATTATCTGCAAAAAATATCCGATAATCTTTTTGATCAAGGCGTGCTGGTGTACAATGGAATTGAACAAAAAAGGAGTAACTATCGAGTTTTGGATTGGAAGAAATTTCTAGTGGAATAGCAAATGCAAACATTCAAAGCTTGGCTTTGCAAAATAAAAGCCGAGCTTTGAAATATATTGGAAAATTTTATGGTTGGAAAATTTAATTCTTAGATATTCTTTGGGACTCTCGATGGATGGGCCCGCTTCGCTAAAGCTTGTCGAGGCGAGTCCGCCTTGGTGAGCAAAGCGAGACAGGACGAGTTGGTATGAGTAGATTGAAGAAAACCTTTTTTTATGAGATAATCAGATTATAGTTTAGACTAAAAATAAGATGATTATTGAAAAAATAAAAAAAATAATAGCAGACGGAGAAAATGGCAATATTGAATTGAAGTTGTCTTTTTCTGATGAAGTGATAATCAGTTTGGTGGCTATGGCTAATTTTAAGGGTGGTAGGGTAATCGTCGGTGTAGGTGATAATAAAAAAATAAGTGGCGTGAAATTGAACAGCGAAAGCCTTGTCCACTGGGCAAATGAAATCAAAAACAAAACTCAGCCATTTCTTAGCGTGGATATCGAAAAACATATTATAGACAAAAAAACAATTGTGATTTTTGAAGTTTCTGAATTTCCCCTAAAACCGGTTTCATTCAAGGGGCGTTTCTATGTGCGAAAAAATAATGCTAATCATCTGCTCACTTTACAAGAAATATCAGAGATGTATCTGCGGACAAAAAATTCCAGTTGGGATTTTTATCCGAACAAGGAAAAAAGTTTGAATGATTTGGACACTGAAAAAATCGAAAAAGTTAAAATAATGATAGAGAAAAATTTGGCAGTTAGCCTAGGAGACAATTTTAGTTTTTTGCGAAAATATTCTGGGTCATACGCAATATATGGTTCTATCCAAATAGTTTAGCCACTCGAAATAGAAAGAATTTCT
>AMFJ01005829.1_pt1 | contig 13342 bp, 6 predicted proteins | sample 427208 | NCBI WGS metagenome assembly AMFJ01 (sample SAMN02954298, study PRJNA114691) | groundwater metagenome | biome: aquatic; feature: subsurface aquifer; material: sediment; isolation source: subsurface aquifer sediment | place: USA: Rifle, CO | collected 2008-08
TAAGATAGCGCGGTTTTTCTTCAGGCAAAATCGGAACCACCCATTGCAAAATTTCATACATTTTCTCCCTTGGTTCGCCGACAGCCACTCCCCCAATCGCATAACCATCCCAGCCAGTTTCCGGCCCTCCAAGACTTGCAAAATCGATCTGGGTCAGCTGTCTGGCAGATTCCTTGCGCAAATCTTCGTAGACTGATCCTTGAACGATGCAAAAAAGCAATGGCCTGCCAGAAACATATTTTTCTGGATTATCTTTTATATATTGGTGAAAAAAGCGAAAACATCTCTCGGCCCAACGGGTAGTCAAATCCAGTGACTCTTTGGCATATTGATAGGAAGCCGGATAAGGCGGACATTCATCCAAAACCATAATAATATCACTCCCTAAATTCAGCTGGATCTCAATCGATTTTTCCGGGCTCATAAAATGATTTTTTCCATTGACTGGGTCAGTAAAATGCACACCTTCTTCAGTCAGCCTTACTCCATTTTTCCCAAAATTTACCTTAGCCCGAGCTCCGAGAGAAAACACCTGAAATCCGCCTGAGTCAGTGAGAATCGGGCCATTCCAGTTCATAAATTTATGAAGATCTCCAGCCTTTGCAATCAGATCATCACCTGGGCGAAGCCAGAGATGATAAGTATTTCCCAGCGCAATTTCCGCTCCAATTTCTTTCAATTCTTGCGGTAGAATATTTTTTACCGCTCCCTTAGTAGCGATCGGCATAAAAAATGGAGTGTTAATTTCTCCATTTTTAGTTACCAACTTTCCTACTCGAGAAAAATTTTCATTTTTTATTATTTCAAATGTTTTTTCCATATATTATTGAACCACCTTCCATCCTAAAGCACCGATCGTAGGATCTTCCAGTAATATTATATTTTTACTGCCGCTTTTGATAACTAAATTCTGTCCGGTAAAAGAATCCTTAGCTGAAAAAACTGATTCCTTGATAATATCCATGCTCTTCCCAACTTGATTTGGAGATGGATTGACCTTTATTTGAAAGGTAACCTCTCTAAAAGGACTCAATATCCCTTCGCTAGATCTTATGGTGCCAAGATCCCAAGTAACCACATTGGCTCTTTCATTGTACGAAACCGGAGAGTTGCCCGGATAGAGCTTGCCTGTAGCCGTCACTCCCGTTGGCAATACTATTTCTATCTTTGCGTTAGTCACGTCATTGGAGACATTGCCCGCTTTTAATCTGATAGAATAAGTGGTTTCCTTCCCTACAACCGGAGGAATAGGTCCGGAATTTCCAATATGAGGCTCCGTATAAAAACCGAAAATTTCCATTAATATTTTAGAATTAAGTTTCATATCCAATCTGTTTCCAGCTATTATTTTGTTCATATTTATGGGCGTTGGTATATCGGGACTGTCTATTTTCACAATACTTGAAACTACAAAATTTTTATCCTGAACCATGTTAATTGGAATCAAATCTTTAACCTTTATGGAAAATACCACACTTCCTGATTCTCCCGGACCTAGATTTGCAAGCTGTTCATGATCAGAAGATTTCCAAACGAATAAGTTATTTTCCGTATCATATGTACCACCCTTATCGAATTCGATGCTCTTATAATCAAGAATGGGACTGTCCATTTTGACAGTTATAATGAGATTTTTTAATCCCAAATCTCCCTCGTTTTTATACCTGATTTCAAATCTGAGCTTGTCGCCCGCATTAGGATAGTAGTTAATCGAATCATTTACAAGCTGTATTATCGACAAAGGCGATGAGGCTATTTTTGTATTTGTCGACTCTTCATTATAGCTCACGAATTGGCCTTGGTTTATCGCACCTACGTAAGCCTTAAAAGTCTTTGTCACGCCTCTTTCTCCTTGCAATTTTCCACTGATTACAATCTTTCCGCTTTCTCCGGAAGAAAGACGGCCGATATACCAAATATCATTCCCCTCGGAAACATTAGGTTCTGATTTAGAAAATATAAAACCATCCGGAAAATCGACTTTAATACGTATATTTTCAAAATCCTCCGCTCCGACATTTTTATAGCTGATTTGATAATCCAAAGCATCTCCGCTAGCCAAGTCTTGCGGAGACAAGATTTCTATGCTCATTGGAGTGGAAATAACATTAACCCCCAATTGATGTCTAGAAACAAAACTGCTGCTAAAATTAGATGGCTCATAAGTTAGTTCGGTTTTCAGATATGCCAAGGTTCCTTTAGGAGCATAGGATCTTCCATTAAAAGCAATTTTTCCTGATGATTTTCCGGCTAAATCTCCCAGTTTTACCAAGGTGACTGTCGGACTTTCATTTTGATACGTTTCACTTTCCTCTGGTTTGAAATTTTCAGGATGGATTATGCGCAACTCGGCATTTTTGAGCGAAACGATATTCTTGTTTTCATAGGACACTTCATATGATAAAAACTTCCCGCTTCGTGCTTCTGTGGGGCCTGACAATGACACAACCACCCTATTTTCATTAAACAAACTATCCCTTACGAAATATATTATGATCAAGAGAGCTAATATTCCCACGATAGAGGACAAAGCAATTGCCGCTATCTTGAACGCTTTTTTCTTTTTTTGCTCAGGAATAGGGGCTACTTCTTTCCAAGTGTCCATTTCTTCGATTCCACCGCTTCCCTTAGAATCGACATTTTCATTTCTTGAATCAAATTCACTTTCATCATGAGAAGCCAAGTCAGGATCAAGATTTTTTTTGTATAATTTATTTTTTATTTCAGAAAGTGACATATTTTTATAGAATTTTTATTATATTTTACTTAATTCTACTAAATTTTGTTTGTTTTATCAAATACGGGAAACTCCATCAGAAAACCAATTGATGATTTCTTTTATTATTGCTTTTAATTTTTGCACATCTTTTGTTTCTGTCTTCAATTTTGCCAGACTTTCCAATTTATTTTTCGAAAATATCCTTATCAATTTTATCATTTCATTGCTAATAGCCTTTCTGTTGGGTTCGCTCTTATAGCAATCAAAACATAGGATTCCTCCGCGAGGCATGCTTAAATAATTTTTTTCCAAGACCAGTTTTTTCTCGCATTGCACGCACCTGTCTACTTCCATGCGATATCCCAACTTATCCATCACCTTAAAAAGAAGCCCTACTGTCAGAATTTCTTGCAATTCTTCTTCCCTCTTTAAGCCGTTTGATATTTCAAGATATTTTTCCAATAGTAAAAATATTTCTTCATCTTTTTCTTCCTCAGAAATAATCCGGGAAATAATACGAAATACGAAAAATACATTGGATACCAGATCCAGATTGCTCTTAATGCTTGCATAGTTATCGTTGACAATGGATCCGGTAATTTTTCCCAATCCTCTATTTTTGGCAATAAATATTTCTCCCTTGGTGATGGTTTCCAAGGTTCCAGCCAACCTGGCATTGGGCTTTCGCACGCCCTTTGCCAAGACTCGGATTTTTCCTTTTTCCAAGGTATAGATAGTATAAATACGATCGACCTCGCCGACATCTTTTTTTCCTAGAACTATTCCCTGGTACTTATATTCCATATATAACCTCCTCTTATTGAGATTTTCTGATGCTAAGTCTTATTTTTTCGCCGTCAAGCGTAAACTCTTTTTCTAAATCCACATCCGTAGATTCCTGAGAGAGCACTGAATCAGCTAATACTTCTTTGGCGATAATATCCTTTAAGTTTTGCGCATCAAACACATTAGAGGCCCCATTATACCATACCTTTATCCTGTTATCAACCTCGTAACCCGCTTCTTTTCGCATTTCCTGAATATAGCGGATAATCTCGCGAGCTTGCCCTTCCAGCTTGAGTTCGGGGGTAATTTCCGTATTTAGCCCTACCTTTTTCTCAGCATCCCAAATAATATATTTGTCATTGCTAACATCTTCAACAATTTTCACGTTTTTCACATTCACCTCTTCTTTGATTATATCTAAAAGTTCTTCTCCTAGCTTTTCATTCTTAACCTGCAATTCACTTAATGGTTGGCGCACTTTTATGGCACTTCTAGCTCTCAGTTGCAACCCTATATTTACGATTTCTCTCACTGCTCCCATGTCAGCGTTCACATTTTCATCAATCAAACTTTCATCAGCCAGAGGGAAATCCACTAAATGCACGGATTCTTTGCCAGTCAGGTTTTTGTAAATTTCCTCAGCAATAAACGGCGTAAATGGAGCCATCACTTTGGATAATTCTACAAGCACATAATACAAAGTCTGGTAAGCTTCATTCTTATCTCCATCATTTTCAGATTTCCAAAACCTCTTTCGGCTGCGACGGATATACCAATTGGAAAGATTATCAATAAAATCCATCATCGGTTTTGTAGCGTTTGGTAAGTCATAAGTTTGCATATTTTCATCTACAGTCTTAATCAGTTTATGCAGTTTTGAAATAATCCATCTGTCTAATAAGTTTACAGCTTGTATGTTTGTAGGTTTATTGGCAGACCATTTATCTACATTGGCATACATAACAAAGAACCCATAACTATTCCAAAGGGTGCCTAATTTCCTTTGAATATCAGAAACATCCTTATCAATCAAAGCGAAATCATCGCCATTGAGAAGTGGCGAGCTAACCAACAAATATCTCAAGGCATCAGCGCTATATTTATCCAGTAAAACATTTGGATCCGTATAGTTACCCAATGATTTGCTCATTTTCTTTCCATCCGATCCTGCAATTGTTCCTGTCACAATCACATTTTCAAAAGCCTCTTTTCCAAAAATTCCCACTGAAATGGCATGCAAATAATAGAACCAGGCTCTGACCTGACCCACATATTCAGAAATAAAATCTCCTGGGAAATTTTCCTCAAATTTTTCCTTGTTTTCAAAAGGATAATGAAATTGAGCAAAAGGCATGGAACCGGACTCAAACCAACAATCCATCACTTTTTCAATTCTTTTCATTTTTACGCCGTCCAATTCAAATTCAATTCGGTCTACATAAGGCAAATGATAGTCATCAAGCTCCTGACCTGAAAGCTCTTTCAATTCCGCGTAACTTCCAATCACCTTTTCGACAACCGTACCGTCATCTTTTTTGCCTCGCCAAACAGGAATCGGAGTTGCCCAAAAACGATCCCGGCTCAAATTCCAATCCGGCGCAGTTTCTACTGTGTTTTTGAAGCGCTTTTCTTTGAAATGAGATGGAAACCAATTAATATTCTTATTTTGTTCCAACATCTCAGACCTTTGCCCATCAATATCCATAAACCAGCTCGGATGCGCTCGATACATCAATTTCGTACCGCACCTATGACAATGCGGATAGTCATGCTGAACGTAATCAATATGCAATACCGTGCCTTCTTCTTTTAATGTCTTAGCGATCTCCTTGTTTATTTCCCAAACATTTCTTCCTCCCCACCTACCATTAATATAATTTCCATTCTCATCTACTGTATGCACTACCGGCAAATTTTCTTTTTTTGCCAAAGAATAGTCATCTTCTCCAAAAGCTGGAGCAATATGCACAATTCCTGTTCCGTCTTCGGTGGTCACAAAATCAGCTCCAATAACTCGGTGAGCATTTTCTCCATGATTTTCAAAGAGTGCATCATATTCTAACCCTATCAAATCAACGCCTTTTACATCATCATGAACTATTTCTATCTCACTATCTTTAAAAACATCTTTAATTTTATCGCTAGCAACAATAAGCAACTCTTTTACTCCATTAATTCTAAGAGCCGTATAATTAATATCTTTTCCTACAGCCAAAGCTACATTGGCCGAAAGCGTCCACGGAGTGGTAGTCCAAGCTATTACATAAACAGCATTTTTTGCTTTATATTTTCCTCCTGCCCATTCTTGATTAGCTTTTAGATGAAATTTTACAAAAACTGAAGGATCGGTCACTACTTTGTAACTATTATCCATTGCTACTTCCGCTTTGGAAATCGGAGTGGCGCAACGCGTGCAATACATCAAAACTTTTTCTCCTTCATAAATTTTTCCTTTTTCATGCAGAGTTTTAAAAGCCCACCAAACACTTTCCATGTATTCCTTATCCATGGTTTTGTAAGCATTTTTGAATTCTACCCAACGCCCGATTCTCTCTATCGTATCTTCCCAAACGCTTCCGCCCTGCACCATCTCCTCATGACAAGTCTGAATATATTTTTCTAGTCCAATTTTCGGAACATCTCTTTTATCCTTTATGCCAAGCTTTTTTTCCACTAAATTTTCAGCAGGCAGCCCGTGACAATCCCAACCCCAGCGCCTTTCCACATGTTTTCCCTTCATAGTCCAATATCTTGGCACTACGTCTTTAACAATTGAGGAAAGCAATGTTCCATAATGAGGCACTCCTGTAATAAATGGAGGTCCATCATAAAAAACGTAAGCATCTTTTTTGTCTCTTTGCTCAACTGATTTTTCGAAAGTTTTGTCTTCTCTCCAAAAACCAATCACTTCTTTTTCCATCTCTGAATATTTTTTCCTTAAATCTACTTTTTTAAAATTACTCATAAAATTATCTTCAAAAAAAATTATTATTCAAAACAGATTGTTTCTAAAAATTCTTCCATTGTCCTATAGCGTTCTTTGAATATCTGATATAGCGTTTCTGGCTTTTCAGCTTCTCCGATGAGAATCAATTTTTTCCCTAATCCATAGGCTATTCCCGCTTCAATATGTACAGCATTTCCAGCTGGCAGAAGCATAATGGCTGTTTCAGCATTTTTCAGGCCATCCAGATCACTTCGGAATAAATATTTGTGGTGATCGTCATTATAAAAATCTTTCACTGATTCAAGCGCTTTCATCTGGTCTTCTTGGTCTCCATTGGGATTGTTTGGGTCAGGCGCATTGTCAGCAAAATTATAACAAGTTTTTCCTCTCTTTCTCAATTCCTGCACGAGAAAATCAACATTCTTTTTGTTCCTAAATTTGGATAAAATTGTGTAATCAGTCATACTTTTTATGTAATTGAATTATTAAATCTTGCATACAAAAACAAAAAATCCCTATGCAAACAGAATGCATAAGGACGATCTGTCACGTCCCGCTAAGCGGGACTGTGAACAAAGCGTGGTACCACCTTAATTCAGTTTATAGTTTGTAGCCTGCCTGCCGGTAGGCAGGTTTTTAGTTCATAGAAACTCTACAAACTGCCAACTATAAACCCTCAAAACAGCGCTTACGGGCTTGCCCGGCAAGGTCTACTTTGTCTCGCCGAAGCTTCAGCGTAGGCGGATTGCCTACCACATACTTCGCCGAACATTTCTTCTTGCAGCTCCGGAGTGATGACTCCATCAAAGCTTTTCTTCTATAATATTGATTATAATTTTATTTCAAACTTTTGTAAACCGAAAGAATAATCCCATTGATTCAAGCTAAAAACATTTTTGTCTATTTTTTCTTGCAAGCGCTGCGATAAACTTCCAAAGTTTCTCTGGCACATTTCTCCCAATTGAATTTTTCCACTTGTTTTCTCCCTTTTTCTCTCAAATCCTGCTTGATTTTTTCATTGCCAGCCAGTTCGATCATACTGATGGCTATTTCTTCCACATTGACCGGATCAACCAATCTAGCGGCCTGTCCGGCTATCTCAGGAATGGATGAAACATTAGAAACGATTGCCGGCGTACCCGTAGCAAAAGCTTCCAGCACGGTCGTTCCAAATCCTTCATACAATGATGGCATTACGAAAAAATCTGCTTGAGAAAAAAGAGGCACCATGTCGTCGCCCACCACATATCCCGTAAAAATAACATGGTCGGAAATTCCCAAATCACTGGCCATTTTTCGATAGCGGCTAGCCATCCAACCGTCTTTACCGGCCATCACTAATTTATATTCGCAATCTTTTCCATTTTTTTCACAATTTTCCCTGAAAAGCTTGAACGCCTTGAAAAGTCTTCCTATATTTTTGATAGCCTCCAAGGTTCCCAGAAATAAAATATATTTATTTTTTCCGATACCATATTTTTCCAAGACTCTATCTCTCGCTACGCTTGATTGCACCGAAAAACGCTTATCAAAACCGCTATAGATAATTTGGGTTTTTCCATCTGGACAGGAAAAAATATCTTCAATGTCTTTTTTGGTAGAGCCTGAGACTGCAATAACTTTGTCCGCCTTAGAAATCATCAAGGAAAGCATAGCCTTGGCTTTCGTTTTGTGTCCATTAGGAAAAAGATTGGGCAATTTATAGACCGCCAGATCATGCACTGTCACAATGGTTCTTCCGCGGTAACTGACCGGTATCCGGCTCATCGGAGAAGTCGTATGAACAACGTCTAGCTTCTCTCCAGTCAAAGTGGCCGAACCAAGAATTTCGCTATAAGCGCCCGGCAAAAATTTTTTATAATCTGAGAATGGATAAAATTTTATTTTCACGTTCGGTTGGGAAAATTTCGCCACATCCTTTTCTCGCACCCGATGATCAAAAAACAAAACATATTCGTTTTCCTTATCAATTTCTAATAAGTGCCTGATCAATTGGTAGGTATAGTGGCCTACTCCGATAGCTTCGCCTTTTTCGGGATTAAGAATTGTTCTTGCATCTATTCCTATTCGCATATGGGTAAATTGCCAATGATTGAACAAATTATCATATTTTAAATAAATTTGTTGGACATTCGCAAATATTAGTATTTACATCTTTTCCGGCGCGGAAACCCCAATTAGATTCAAAGTTTCGCCCAGAACTATTTGTACTGCAGTTATAAGCCTAATTCTTGATTTTGTCAACTCCAAATTTTCCTCATCGATTACTTTGCAAGCATTGTAGAATGAGTGGAATTTGTCAGCCAGTTTGATCGCATAATAAGGCAATTTATGCACTTCATAAGTTTCACCTATTTCAGATACAAGTTCTGGAAATTTATTCAATTCCCTTATAAGGCTTAATTCTTTTTCATGACTTAGCAGTGTTAAGTTTACACTGCTATTTACGACTGATAACTGTTGAATGTCGCTTGTCTTTCGCAATATACTACAAATTCTGGCATACGCGTATTGCACATAGGGACCCGTCACGCCATCAAGGCGAATCGCCTCCTCCATATCGAATTCAATTTTAGTTTGAGCTGAATATTTAAGCATATAAAATTTTAAAGCTCCAATTCCAATTTCTTTTTCTATTGCTGTTTCAGGAAATTTCTCTTTCACTTTTTCAACTATTCTTTCCATTAAAAATTTTGCAGGAATGATATTTCCTTTTCGAGATGACATTGTTTCGCTTCCCTTAAGGGAGACAAAATCATAACCTATATGCCGCATTTTTTTCTCAAAACCTATTAGCTCTAAGATCTTGAAAATCTGTTTGAAATATAGCTCTTGACGTATATCCACCACTATAATACTGCTATCAATGCCATATTCATTAAATTTCTTAATTGCCAAGGGGATATCCTTTAATCCATACAAAACACCTCCATCTTTTCTAACTAAAACCAATACTCCCAGTCCATATTCTTCAAGATCTGCAACTATAGCTCCCTGACTCTCTTTTATAAAACCTTCCTTCATTAAGTCTGGAAGCATTTTCTTCCCGGATTGTTCCTCCTCGCTTTCCCAAAAATATACATCAAATTTCACTCCCAACTCTTGATATATTTCCTCGAATTCATCCAATGACCATTTTTTAGTTTTATTCCATAATTCGATTAACTTGCTATCTCCAGCATCAAAATGCTTTTGCAATTTTTTGAATTCATTTTCATATTCTGGATTTTCACCAATAGCTGCAACTGCCTGAGAATAAACCTTACCTAAGAACTCAGCTTTATTCTCGATAAGATCTAAATCGATATCTGAATGAAATTTTATTATCCCCCAAAGACATTTTGCAATATGACTTCCGGTGTCTCCGATATAATTAGCAGCAATGACATTTTGGCCGTCTTTTCTTAGGATATTAACTAAAGAATTTCCCACAAAAACATTTCTTAGGTGTCCAATATGAAATTCCTTGTGAGTATTAGGCTGGGAATATTCAACCATTGTTTTCTCATCGCTCTTTTCTCCATCGCCAAAATGATTCTTTTTTTCAAGAATTTCATCCACCCTATCCTGTAAATATTTCTTTGATAAGTGAAAATTGATATATCCCGGCTGAGCCACTTCAATTTTTCCTACAAAAGATTTGGTTTCACACGCATCCATCTCCAACTCTTCCTTGAAAATTTCAGCCACTTCCATGGGACTTTTTCCTAATTTTTTGGCTAAAACAAGGGAGATATTCGTCGCATAATCACCGAATTTTTCATCTTTTGGATAATCCACCACAAACTTCCCCGTTTCGACTTCAAACAGTTTTTTTGCAGTTTCTTCTACTATTTTTTCTAATTTTTTCTTCATATTTTCTAGTTTAGACTAAAAATAGATATTTTTCAAATAATTCACTAGATAAAAAAAATCCGTCCCTAAAAATTTGAAATTATAAATTGAAACTTGTAAGCGTTAAAAAATTTCTCGAAGGATTTATTCTTTAAGGATTTCAGAAATTTTAGCGAACAAGTTGAAAATTTATTTTTAAATTTTTTTCGGACGGCCTTTTTCTTTTTTGCCACTTTTCTTTTGGGAAAAGAAAAATGGCGCATATCAAAATTATTTTACTTCCACTATCCACCAATTAAATCTGATTTCCTTGGGAGTTTCAATTCCTTCCAATCTGTCAATCCTTACTTCAAAACCTTTCAATCCATCATTTTCAACTTTTCCGACCAAATCAATTTCTCCCACATAAATGACTTGATTGTCAGTAGAACCGATCGGGGTTACATAAATCTTGCTTTCGCCAGTAACGGCATTCGTCTTGATAAATTTCACTTCCTTTTCCGCTAAAATTGCGTCTTCCCCAATTGTCATCGCCCCTTCATCCACCACTTTGATAGTCAGCACTCCGGTTTCTATGCTTTCCGCTGCCAACTTGCCTAGGATGGAGATTTCATCAGGTCTTTCAGGATTGATGCCGAGGAGAGTTTTGAGATAGGAGATGTCAGTTGTGTTTTGGTCAATTTGAGCCAGGTTGAGTTCTTGGTTAGAGATTTGTTGCAGTTCCGCTATTTGGGATTGGAGGGTTTGGAGGAGAATTTCTTGATTGTCGATTCTTGCTTTTTGGTCGCTTAAGTTTGTTTGCTGATTGACAAGACTAGACTGTACCACTCCTAGCTGGATGTCGATTGATGATTGGAGCTGGGTTAGAGTGGTGATGTTCTGGTCGGTTTTGAGAGTAAGATTAGAAATGTCATTATTGGAGTCTTCGATTTGGATTTGCTGCTGTTGAATGGCGTTTACCACAATAGGAATAAGCATATCGGTTTGGAGTCCTAACATGCCGTTTTGCTGGATGGAAACCATTTCCGGGATAAGGGGTTGGATTTCTTGGGCGATAAAGCCGAATTGGTTTTTTGTTCCATTGATATAATCGAATTGTTGAGGATTGAGCTTGGTGATGGTTTCCAGTCCGTAGTTGAGATTTTTGATGTTTTCTTTCATGCGGCGGTCAGAGCCGTAACTCCAAGAAGATGCACGAAGATAACCAGCGCCATCGTCACCTATGTAGAAATTAGTTACATTGGAAGAATTGGTAGCATATAAACTCTGAGTTCCTGAAGTATCTCCCGATCCTTTAATATAAAGTTTAGCAGAACCTGGTGAAGTAGAGCCAACTGAAATGCTGCCACCATTAGGATTAATCGCGATGTTATTATATCCAGAAGTAGTCTGATCTCCAGTTATTCCTTGTATCCATCCATAATTTGATCCTGCTCCAATATTAATTCCATATGCTCCTGTACTCTCAAAAATTCTTATACCAGTGGAAACACCAGTTGGAGAAGATTGAGCTGTCGAAATAGACAATTTAGCCACTGGGTTATATGTTCCTATGCCGACTCTACCATCATTTTGTAGTGTCATTATCCTCTGATTTGTTGTTCCTCCATTTGAGTCAACAAAACTTAATTTTCCGGCACCCTCAGCACTAGCAGAACCACTACTGAGAATCGACCAAGATTGTCCACCTGTATCTGTGTTCGAAATATCCATACGAGTTCCACCAATACTTGCACTAGAAACATGAAGTTTGCCTGAAGGATTTGTCGTCCCAATTCCCACATTTCCCGCACTCGTAATCCTCATCCTTTCCGCAACTGTTCCATCCAAGGCGGTAGAGAAAGACAGGAATGAATCTTGAGTAGCAACAGTCGAAGTCCAATCAGTTTCGGTTCCCATCGTGATTTTTCCGGAATCAGCCACAGCAGGAGTTGCTGCGTCATAATAGAACTGGTTGAATAGGATGGAAGTTTGAGTGCCGTCCATATCAGCGGCATTGCCGGTATTAGTAAGTTCTAGCATATCGATATTCGTTTTCGATGTACCGTTTTGCTGAAGATCAAGAAGGGCGGATGGGCTGGTGGTGCCCAGTCCCAGATAGCCGGTGGAAGCCAGAGTCATTTTTTCATTGCCATTGATGCTGAATCTTATCATGTCTTCATCTGTATTTTTTTCTACTTGGATTCCAGTGTCAGAATCCAAATCCCAAAGAGAAGAAAGAGAAGTTGTAGCTCCGCTGCCATTGGTGGTGTAACGGGTTTTCCAGTTTGGGTTTGATGCGAGATTGGGGTAGGAAGTTTTGATTTCGGCGCGGTAAATGATGTTTTGAGGTGTTGTTCCAGTATTGCTTCCTCCAAAAAGATAAGCATAATTTCCAATAATTAATACCTGAGAGTAAGCTATATTTCCAGGTAGAATTGCGTTAGTATTAGCCCAAGTAGTTGGATTAGAAGCTGATGCGCGATAAACAACATTAATATAGGACGAGCCATTATATCCTCCGAAAAGATAAATGTAATCCCCTATAATAGAAATTTGGGAAGCAAATAAATTTCCAGGAAGAGTTGATCCAGTGTTAGTCCAAGAGGTTGGGCTAGAAACTGGAGCTTTGTAAATTATATTAACTGTCGATGAACCGTTAGATCCTCCAAAAAGATATATATAATCTCCGATAACTATTACTTGGGATCCAAATAAAATACCAGGCAGTGTTGATCCGGTGTTTGACCAAACAGTTGGATCCGTTACTGGAGCGCGATAAATGACATTAGTAGCGGCTGAACCATTATTTCCTCCAAAAAGATAAACATAGTCTCCGATGATAGCCAATTGAGAGGTATGAAGATTCCCTGGAATATTAGAGCCAGTATTTACCCAAGCAGTCGGATCAGAAATTGGAGCGCGATAGATGACATTGGTAGTTGATGAACTATATCCTCCAAATAGATATACATAATCTCCAATGACAGAAATTTGTGAATTTCTAAGATTACCAGGAATCACCGCTCCTGTATTCACCCAAGCAGTCGGATCAGAAATTGGAGCGCGATAGATGA
>AMFJ01007974.1_pt1 | contig 13327 bp, 12 predicted proteins | sample 427208 | NCBI WGS metagenome assembly AMFJ01 (sample SAMN02954298, study PRJNA114691) | groundwater metagenome | biome: aquatic; feature: subsurface aquifer; material: sediment; isolation source: subsurface aquifer sediment | place: USA: Rifle, CO | collected 2008-08
ACCACAAAAATAGCCCCAAGCTCCGAAGGAGCGAAATATATTTATTTAACACCCATCCAAAATTTAGTCACATCCAACATTCTGGTTGAGAAACCCCACTCGTTATCGTACCAAGAAAGCGCTTTTACCGTTTTGCCGATAACTTTAGTTTGGCTTGATTCAAAAATTGAAGAAAGTGGATTGTGGTTGAAGTCATGCGATACCAATGGCAAATCATTATAGCCAAGAATACCTTTGAGTTCGCCCTCAGATGCTGCCTTCATAATTGAATTAACTTCTTCTTTGGTAGTTGGTCTAGCTGATTCAAACACCAAGTCAACTACTGAAACGTTGATTGTTGGCACGCGCATAGCAAAACCATCCAATTTACCGGCCAATGCTGGCAATACCAAACCAACTGCTGCGGCAGCTCCAGTTTTGGTTGGGATCATTGATTGAGTTGCTGAACGAGCACGACACAAATCTTTGTGATACACATCAGTTAAAACCTGATCATTGGTGTAAGAGTGAATCGTTGTCATAAGACCACTAACAATCCCGATTTTGTCATGCAGCACTTTGGCCATTGGCGCTAAGCAGTTGGTTGTGCATGAAGCATTAGAAATAACCTGATGACTTGCATTAAGAGTGGTGTGATTGACACCGTAAACTACGGTGGCATCAACGTTTTCGCCCGGAGCTGAAATCATTACTTTTTTTGCACCAGCGGTTATATGCGCCATTGCTTTTTCTTTAGCGGTAAACTTGCCTGTGCACTCAAATACGATATCTACGCCTAAATCTCTCCATGGCATTTTGGCTGGATCTTTTTCAGCGAGCACCTTGATCCGATCACCATTAACAACCATACAATCGCCATCAACTTTGACATCACCAGCAAATTTACCATGAACGGTATCGTAAATAGTTAAGTGAGCATTTATCTTCGCATCGCCCAAGTCGTTAACAGCAACGACTTCCATATCTTTACGATATCCTTCTTCGTAAATTGCACGTAAAACATTACGGCCGATTCTTCCGTAACCATTAATTGCTATTTTTATAGTCATATTCTACTCCTGTGAATGTAATAAATTGATTATTAACAAATTTTCTAAAAGCCAGAAACTAATTCGACGCCATTTTGCTCCGAAAACCCGAAAAACTCAAACAATATTTTATCAGGGGCTGACTCGCCATATCGGTCTAATCCCATGATTTTTCCTGAAGTTCCAACATATTTATACCATGATTGCGAAGCAGCAGCTTCAATTGCAATTCGCTTAGTAACGGCTGGCGGAAGAACTTTATCCTTGTAAACAACATCTTGCTTATCAAAAACATCCTGCGATGGCATTGAAACCACGCGAATTTTCTTTCCTTGCTCCTTCAATTTAGCCGCAATATTTACCGCCAAATCAACCTCTGAACCGGTGGCAATTAAAATATAATCAGGCGTACCTTCGGTATCAATTAATATATAGCCACCACATTTAATATTAGACAGGGTCTCTGGATCACGCGCTTGCTCTTGCAGCTTTTGCCGCGTAAGCGCAAGGGCCGTGGGACCATCTTTGCGCTCAATTGCATATTGCCAAGCAACAGCCGTTTCAGCCGAATCACAAGGCCTCCACACCGATAAATTTGGTGTCGCACGTAACATTGCCAATTGCTCAACTGGCTGATGGGTTGGGCCATCTTCACCTAATCCGATTGAATCATGGGTTAAAACGTAAATCACCCGCTGTTTCATCAGAGCGGCCATACGGATTGCGCTCTGGCCATAATTTGCAAACACTAAAAAAGTTCCGCCATAAGGAATAAAGCCGCCGTGCAAAGAAATACCGTTCATCATGGCAAACATTCCAAACTCACGTACGCCATAACGAATATAATTACCGCTAAAATCATTTTTGGTGATGTCTTTGGAGCCGCTCCAATTAGTTAAATTGGAACCAGTTAAATCTGCCGATCCACCCAACAATTCTGGCAACACCGGCCCATACGCATTTAAAGCTTTTTGCGAGGCTTGCCGCGTTGCTAGGCTTTCAGCTTTGGCGACCACTTGTTCAATATAGTCACGTGCTTTTTCTGGCCAAGCCTTTGGCAGTTCATTATTGATACGGCGTAATAATTCAGCGGCTAAATCAGGATATTGCTTTTGATATGAATTAAATAATTCTTGCCAAGAACTTTCGGCTTTTTGGCCTTGGGTATTGGCATTCCACGCCGAATAAATTTCTTCAGGAATTACAAATGGAGGATATTGCCAACCTAGATTCTCGCGCGTTGCGGCAATTTCTTTATCGCCAAGCGGCGAACCATGGCAATTATGACTACCGCATACATTTGGCGCGCCAAAACCGATGGTGGTTTTGCAACAAATTATGCTTGGGCGATCATTTGTGGCGCGCGCTGATTCAATCGCTTGACGTATCGCGTCAGGATTGTGGCCATCAACATCCGCCACCACGTGCCAATTGTAGGCTTGAAAACGCTTTACTACATCTTCAGTAAACCAACCATTTGTATTCCCATCAATCGAAATACCGTTATTATCCCAAAATACGATTAATTTCCCAAGACCATAGGTACCAGCAAGCGAACACACCTCATGCGAAATTCCTTCCATCAAGCAGCCATCGCCAACAAAAGCATAAGTGTAGTGATCAATAACATTAAATTCTGGTTTGTTAAACTGCGCGGCCAATGCTTTTTCAGCCAAAGCCATGCCAACCGCATTGGCTAACCCTTGACCAAGAGGACCAGTTGTGGTTTCAACGCCTGGAGTTAAACCAATTTCTGGATGCCCGGGGGTCTTCGAATGTAACTGCCGAAAATTTTTTAAGTCATTGATAGTTAAAGCATAACCAGTCAAATGCAGTAATGAATAAAGCAGCATTGAACCATGACCATTTGACAGAACAAATCGATCGCGGTTTAGCCATTTCGGATTACTGGGATTGTGCTTCAAAAATTCGCGCCACAGAACCGTAGCAATATCGGCCATGCCAAGCGGCATCCCGGGATGGCCGGAATTGGCTTTCTGCACGGCATCGACACTTAAAAAACGAATAGCATTTGCGAGTTGATTAGGATTTGGCATTGTTGGTCTCTTAGCGGATAATTTAGTTGGCAATTATCTTCTAAGTTTCTCTAATCAGCAATAGACGTATTATAAAAATCAAACCTTGGTTGATTCGCGCTCCAAAATACAGTATATTGGAGCGCGTGTACTACATACATCGAAAAATCGAACAAAATATTAACGAGGCTCTAAATCGAAATAAGAGTGTTTTATTACTCGGAGCCAGACAAACCGGCAAAACAACACTGCTCGATCAGATCCACGCTGACCTGTATATTTCATTAGCACAACCAACTGTTCGTCAACGTTTTGAAAAAGACTTGGCACTATTGCTTGGTGAAATCGAAGCTTTGTACACTGGTAAAAATAAAGTTCCACTTATAATTATAGATGAAGTACAAAAAATACCGGAGATACTGGACTTAGCTCAAGACTTAATCGATCGCAAAAAAGCTCAGTTTATATTAACCGGCTCCTCCGCTAGAAAATTAAAACAGCCAGGAAAAATTAATTTATTACCTGGCCGAGTCGTCGCTTTAAAGCTTACGCCATTAACAATCGCTGAATTGCCGAAAGATAAAAAAAACCTAGAAGAATTACTCGTTTATGGGACATTACCAGAAATCATCACCCAGGAAAAATTACAAAACAAAGAAACCGATCTTATCTCTTATATCTCAACTTACCTCGAAGAAGAAGTTCGCGCAGAAGCATTAGTAAGAAATGTCGGTTCGTTTTCTCGATTCTTAGAGTTAGCAGCTTCAGAGTCTGGGAACATTATAAACTTTCGTAAACTATCACAAGAAGTTGGGGTAGCACACACTACCATAGCAGCATATTACCAAATTTTGGAAGATTGCTTGATTGCAGAGCGTATTGAACCGTTACGCCACACAAAAACTCGTCGTCGGCTTACAGCGCTCCCAAAATATTTGTTTTTTGATTTGGGCGTGCGTCGTCTTTGCGCCAACGAGGGCACTAAACTACCAGAAAAATATGTCGGCTCATTATTTGAACAATTTGTCGGCTTGGAATTAATTAATTCAATCAACTTAGCAACCGAACGCAGCAAAATTTATTTTTGGCGTGACGTAAGTGGCAGCAGTGAAATTGACTGGATTATAGACAAACAAGGCGAATACATCCCCGTAGAAGCAAAACTAACACCAAACCCAACAATCAAAGACGCTAAACATTTGCAAACATTTTTAACTGAATATAAGAATGCCGAAAAAGCTTATATCGTCTGCACAGCTCCGCGTAAAATAAAACTACACGATAAAATCTATGCCTTGCCGTGGCAGGAAATGGGCGAATTAGTGGACAAAAGTTAACTTATGCCTTGAAAATTGAAACAGTAAAGTAAAATTTTCAAGGTATCCATGTTGATAACCAACTGTTAATGCTGATAATTTCAATCTTTGATTTTTTCTATAACCGACTGAAAATAGTTATTGGCATGGGTCATAAAATCTTTTTGTGAAATCCATGCTTGGCGCAGTTCAGTATAAATATCAGGTTCGATTTTATTTTTTTCAACAAGTTGTTTCCCAGCCTCTTTTACCAGAGCAAAATATTTTATGAGATCTGGTTGGAGTGATGGAATATTCATCATCTCGGCTGACGGTCTTAAAATTTCTCCCAAGTACTCATCATTTTCACTTGCTGATGCCAACTTTTTCATTGTCGCAACTAATGCATCAAAATGAGTAAACTCAGGAAAGCCACATGGCGACACCAAAAAATGTTTCTTCGGTTTGCCTGGATAGCGCGCTGGGTGAAACATTAGCCCCTCTTTGTTAATTGCCATAAAAGGGAGCGCTAGCGGAATTGAACGATCGAGAACATTTTTTAACAAAACAGTCATGGTAAAGCAATATAATGGGGTACCATAAATAATTAAATCCGCAGCAACTAATTTTTCTAAAATCACACCCATATCATCTTTAAATACACACTGCCCCGGCGTCTTCAACCAACAGGAGAAGCAACCAATACAATGATGAATTTTCTTATTCGCAAGATAGATCGTTTCGGTTTCGGCACCAGCTTCGCGCATTCCTTCTAACAAAGGAAATAATATTCTATCGGTACAACTATTTTCACCGCGTGGCGAAGCGTTAATTGCTAATATTTTCATTGTATTTTCCTTTAATTGTTTTTTTTAATTCAATACTCCCCAGCAATCTGGCTGAGTTTTTCTAACTTACTGCAACGTCGTCCGAAAACGCTTAAAACTAATATAAATAAAAAATGCCGCCATTAACACCAAAACCCCGACATGAACCGTAATAAAATGAATTTCGCCACCTTTTAACATGATATTTCTTAAAAGCATTAAAAAGTGATAAAGCGGATCTAAATAAGCCAACCCCTTCATGAGTAATGGCATATTTTCAATTGGGAACATTAGCCCCGAAAGCAAAATTGCCGGAAACAGAAAGAGCAAGCTACCCAACATGGATTGCTGTTGGTTTTTGGAGAAAGTAGAAATCAATGCGCCAATTGCCACGGTTGCGCAAACAAATGCAAATGATGCCAACATTAAAACTAATATCGAACCCCGCATGGGAACCCCAAAAAGGAAAACAGCCGTAGCCAAAATCAAAGGAACATCAACCATTGCAATAATCACATAAGGTACGGTTTTTCCCAAAATCACCTCAGTAGCTGAAATTGGTGCAGATATTAGCATTTCAAAGGTACCAGTTTCTTTTTCCCGAGCAATCGACATATTAGTTAACACCACTGAAACAATGCACATCAATATACACATCACTCCTGGAACCATAAAATCAGAGGTTTGCAAATAGGGATTGAAAAGCACGCGAATCGCAAAATTTACTGGCTGAACTGGAGGTTTGGTTTTTAAATCTTGCGCCACAACACCATTGGTAATATTTTTTATATATAACTCTACTGATTGCGCCTGAATAACATTAGTTGCATCAACTAACAATTGTAATTCGCCCTCACCGCGACCTATTGACCGTGTAAGACCCCCAGGCGGCGCAACCATAGCAGCATCAATTTTTCCTCCGCGCAAAAGATCAAAGGGTTCTATATTGCGACCCCTGTTGGTATCGGGCAAAAACCATCCGCTTGCAATGCCGTGATCATAAATATGCTGCAAAATATAGTCGTTTGGCGCAGGTTTAGCCCACAGGTGAATATTCTTCACGTCACTGGATATGGCCACGCCAAATAAAATTATCTGGATTATGGGCGCTATAAATAAAATGAATTTCATTCGCGGATCACGCAGCGCCTGCATAAATTCTTTACGAAAAAAACCGCGCAATAGGGGTATTGACATCATGGCTCAAGGTCCTTTTTGAATTTTTTGGTCGCAAAAAAAATCATTAACCAACACGAAATTCCAAGACACAAAAATGGAATCCATAAATCAAAAAATGTTGACCCTTTTAGATATGATTCTCTTGAAATAACCATAAACCAACGTACTGGTAAAACCATAGTAAAATATTGAAAAAAACTCGGCATGCTTTCAATTGGAAAAATAAATCCCGAAAGCAGCTGCGCTGGCAATAATCCAGTCATCATTGCAAATTGCATAGCAATGTGTTGCGACCGAGTCAAAACAGAAATTAAAAGCCCTTGTGCCAAATAAGTTACCAAAAACAAAACACAGCCCAACCCAAACACAAAAAGATTCCCGCGAAATGGCAGACCAAAAACTGTTCGGGAAATAATATAAACAAAAATAACTGACCCAATACCAAGAACTGCATAAGGCACGAGTTTACCAGTGATAATCTCCAGCGGCTCTGCCGGAGTCGAAAGTAACAGCTCCATAGAGCCATTTTCCCATTCTTGCGCCACAGTAAGCGCCGTTAATAACACTGAAAGAATCGACATGATAATCACCAGCAGCCCAGGAATAACAAACCAACGACTATTCAGTTCCTCATTGAAAAGAAAACGAGTTTTTAACCTTACATCTGGTGGCGGATCAAAACCCATAAGTCGCTTTGATGCCATTTGTTGTATGGTTGCAAGATAACTTAAAATTGGTGACACGGTTGAATTGTCAGACCCGTCCAATAACAACTGTACTTGAGCCACCCTTCCTGAAAACAAAGTTTTTTGAAAATCTCCAGGTATAATTAGTGCCGCTCGATTACGATTACTCATTATTGTCTGCTGCGCTTTTTGCGGCGAATCTACATAATCGACAATAAAATAATTAGAGCTGCTGAAAGTCTCGATTAGCTCACGAGACATCTGAGTTTTATTGGCATCATGCACCGCAAGAGGAATATATTTAACGTTAAATTCGATGGCAAATCCAAAAATAACAACCATAAAGAGGGGCAGCCCGATTGAAAGCGCGAGAGTAAAGGGATCGCGCAAGACGTGATACGTCTCTTTTTGCGCAATTGCTCTAGCCCTACCCCAAACAAAACTCATGTTTATTTTCCTTCAGTAACCTTTATAAAAACATCCTCTAATGTAGGCCTAATTTCTTTGGTTCTAAAATCTACATTCAATTCGTCTTTTAATTTTTCGGCTTCTGGTGTGTTCTTAAAAGCCGCATGGAAGCGCAAACCGAATGGCTCAAAATATTCGAACTCTGGACGAGCTTTTAGTTTTTGTATATGCGAGTAGTCAATTGCTGTTCGCGGTTCAAATTCATAAAACTTATCTGGAAATATTGTTTTCTTTAAGTTAGCCGGGGCATCGAGAGCAACAATTTTTCCGGTTCGCATCAAAGCTATCCTTTCACATTGTTCGGCCTCGTCCATATAGTGAGTTGTGACAAAAATAGTTTTTCCTATTTTTGCCAAATCATTGATGAGCGCCCAAAATCGAGCTCGCATCGCAGGCGTCACCCCAGCAGTAGGTTCATCTAAAAAAACAATTTCTGGATCATGTAAAATAGCTGCAGCCAAAGAAACTTGCTGCTTTATCCCACCCGGAAGACTCCTGATAAATGAATTTAATGGTCGCGTAAATGAAATAAAATTTAGAATATAATCGCGCCGCTGGAAATAGGTTTTGGTATCAAGACCGCGTAAACTGGCTATAAATGATAGATTTTCTTCAACCGTTAAATCGTCGTACAAAGTAAATCGTTGCGACATATAACCAACTTTTCTTTTAATCGCCATCTCATCTTTTTTTTGACTATCGAAGTTTATTCCGCCGACAGTTACCGCTCCTTCTGATGGATGGAGCAGCCCACAAAGAACACGAATAGTTGTGGTTTTTCCAGCACCATTAGCACCTAAAAAACCAAAAATCTCTCCTCGCCGCACAGAAAATGTAATGGTATCGACCGCACGAAAATCACCAAATATAACTGCTAAATTTTCTACCATCACCACAAAGTCGTTACTCATAATAACGGCCCCTCTTTTTTGAAGAACAACTCATCGAAATTATTGGCATTTTGCTTAAGCAAAAGCTCTCGCGGCTCACCCTCCGCAATCACTTTTCCAGACTCCAAAAGATGCACAACAGAGCAACGCTCCGCCTCATCCATGTAAGCTGTCGTCACAATAATTAAGATTTTTTTCTCTAGCAGCTGATACAGAAGATCCCAAAACTCTCTTCGACTTATGGGGTCGACACCATTAGTTGGCTCATCAAGCAATATTATTTCCGGCGCTCTTAACAGGGCACACATTAGTCCCAATTTTTTATACATCCCCCCAGAAAGTTTTTCTGCAGTACGATCTACAAATGGCCCTAACCGAGTAATCTCTAGCAACTCCTTCCTGCGCTTTTTATACTCATCCTCATCAATTTGATAAAGCTTGCTAAAAAAACGTAGATGCTCATCAACGGATAACTCTGGATAAAGGCTTTGTTGTTGGGGCATGTAGGCGATGTTGGTGCGAATCTCTTTAAATACCAGAGCTTTTCCGTTCTGCAGAAACTCGACTGTACCTTCATCGGGTTTTAATAACTGGATCATTAGTCGCATCAGCGTTGTTTTGCCAGCACCCTCTGGACCAATTACGCCATGCATTTTTCCCGCTTCAAAATAAAGGGACACTCCGTCTAAGGCTTGATTGATTCCAAGTTTCTTTTTTAATTTATCGACTTTGATGGAAATAAGATCAGCCATAATTAGAGGATTATTTTGGCAATGCGATCTCGATTGTCATTCCAGGTTTTAATACTTCATCCGCATTTGACTCTAAAAAACTCACCTTTACGCCATAAATTAGACGCTCTCTTTCACTTTGAGTTTGAACGTTTTTTGGTGTGAATTCAGCCTCATCGCTGACTTTTATGATTTTACCTTCAAACACCCTCCCTTTAAGCTCTGGGAGAGTTCCTTTAAGCTTCATGCCATAAGAAAGCTTTGCTATCAAGGGCTGGGGAACGTAGATATACGCCCAAATATCGTGGATATCTGCCAGTGTGAGCACCTTTGTGCCCGGGTTCATCCACTCTCCAGGCTCATGATAACGACTTAAAACTGTCCCATTTAGTGGTGAAATAGCAGTACACCAATCAACTTTAGTTGCGGTATCTTCCATCCGCGTTCTATACTGATCGAGGGTACTTGGAGATATGAATTTTCCCTTTAAAAGCATTTTATTACGCTCATAATCTTCTTTTGCAAGAGCAGCCTCAATTCTAAAATCTTCGCAAGCAAATGTGATAAGAGTTTGACCCTGCTTTACCCGATCGCCCTCATAAAATCTGACTTCGCTGATTGCTGCGGGAAGACGAGCAGAAATATCAACCTTAGTGACCTCCAAAGTGCCGGCATAAAGAAATGGCTTATTAAAAAAGAAAAAATTTATAAGAAATGCAATGCCTAACAAAGCCGCCAGCAGCACCCCAAAAGACAAAAATTTTTTTGCTTTACTTATCATAGGAACTTAATCTTTTTTATAGCTAATCCATTATTATAATATTTCAAAGCTCCTCGTAAATCACCCTGCATCTCCAAAATTTGGCCCAACTCCAAACAAACAGCAGGCGTCAAAGTTAAACGCGCACTTTTTTCTAAATATTGCCTTGCCTTACCCCATAATTTTTGTTGTTTACAAATATGACCCAAACACAACAACAAAGATGCGTTTTCCGGATTTTCTTTATACCATTCCTCTGCTCGCGCCAACTTCTTTATCGGATCAATACTTGGCAATGCTGCATAAAATTCAAGCAAGCGTTCATCCAGAGTTTTGCGTAAAATCATTTTAAGAGCACTCTCTGCCTCTTCGGCCTTATTATTAGCCAATAAATACTCAACATAAATCGCCACCAAAACCGGTTGTTTTTGTAGATAGCGAGGCAACTCTTTCCATTTAATTTCAATAGTGTCGTTCTTTATACCCAATAAAAGCAGCTCTTGGTAAACCTTAAGCTCCAATTGATTAATCTCTTCAGCACCAAAGGCGCGGCGTTTACGTAAAGCTGGGAGCAGTCTTTTTAAACCTGACCAGTCTTTTAATTCTAAATATACCTGCTCCAATAACTGCAAAATGAAAGCATTTTTTGGACGCATTTGATGTAAATGCTGCAGAATCGCAAGGGCTTCTTCCCACTGCTGGTTTAAAATTTGCAACCGCACCTGAGTTAAGCCCACAACTATAGGACGATCCTTACCAACCACTTGAGCCAAAAGCAAATAATTGTCCCTTCTTTCAAACGCCTGCTGACATTGGGCCATAAATGCAGCAGCGAGATAATTGATTAACGGCATATCGCTGTGTTTTGCGGCGCGTGATAGCTTCTTTTCAGAGCTTTCCCAACCACCCTCAGCAAAGTCGTATAGCCCTGAAATGGTTTGCGCACGAGCTCTGCGACTCTGTATACCGCCAATCCATCTCTTGATATAAACGCCAAGGGAATTAACCCCACTACTAAAACGCAGCAACGCATAAAACAATAAAAACAACCCCAATAATGCAACTATAGAAAACCACAACGATGTTTCCACGCTCCAGCCATGATAAGAGACTAAAACATAACCGGGATTACGATACATCACGGTCCCAAGCCATACAGAAAACAATAAAACTAAAAACCAAACAATGATCCGTTTCATAATAGCCTAGCCCCTTGCGGTTGCGCGATTATTTTTTGTGAAGAGGGGACGACGGCCGTGTTATCGGTTTTAATAAGATTTTGAATTGCTGTGAGTGACTCTGTTAGCGCTGGTAGTTTTGGTTGTAAATCGACCTGTTTTAGCTCCTGAAGCATATTTAAAATATTAGCATTGCTATTGCTGGAAACAAAATATTTGGCAACCCAATCTATAACCTTGGCTAAACACATCTGATACACTTTGTTTTGCCTCTGCATAACAGATAGCTCTGCTTGCAATAACTTAGCCTGTATGTTGAAACGCAAAATTGTTATTTGTTCTGGCGGTAGTATGGGTTCAACGGTTTGATGACGAATAACAACGATATCTTTTAAAGCTTGCACTGCGCTTACAAGAAAGCGATTTAATGTTGTTTTTTGTGTTTGCTCTTCAGTCTTTGTTGGCACAACAGTAATGCGTGGTGGTATTGTTGGCAATTCACTGATTTGCTTATTAATCGCATCAATTTTGAGAATTAGTTCTTCCGTATCAACAATCGGTATAGATTGCAAACTAGCGATGTCTTTATTTAACGCATGATTAATTGTTAGCGCCTCTGGATCTCCTGTGTAGGTTTTAGCTGTCAATAAAAACGCCAAAGCAACCTTAACATCCCCAGTTGTGTTTAAAGTTAGATCCGCCATTCTGACAAGATGCTCAATAACAATTGATTTCCAGGTTGCCTCTTTCATGGCACTTTGCTTTTGTACTTCTTGTTGTAACTCTTGAATCATAGCTTGTTTTTGTGCAAGGTTATTTTGGAGATTTACAATTGTAGAGGCGGATATAACGGTTGTTTGCTCCTCTGAAGCCGACATTCCTTGACTAAAACGTGGCCAATAATATTTCCACAACACCGCAATAATTATCGCAAGGATTGCTAATATCGCTATGAACACCACCAAAGATTTTTTACGCTGATTCGAGTTAGCATTTTGTTCAGTCATTTTTTTCCTTAGTATTTCATCATTGGACCCACTCATTTACGCCATAAACATCAACACGCGCAAGCTCTTAGCATCATAGCTCGCTGTCTTCGCGCGGATTATACTTTATTTCTTCATATATATTGCTGATACCCTTCTGCGGCTCAATGAAATATGTACAATCGGCAACGCTAGCCGACTTACAAAACTTACGGCCATTAGTTAAAGCACTCCAACCATACCCAACAGGCTCAAGAATCGATTGGTTAACCAACTGTTCTACTGCTAACGGAAACGACACCGCCTCATCTGTTTGATATAAACAAATGATTTTTCCAACTTTCACCCCAACCCACTGAGCACCGAGAAAATTTAATATTTTTTTAGCCGACGAATGGGTAAAACTCCTCCACTTATTATCTGGTGTACCCCACACATCATTTTGTTTAGTTAGCTCCCCAACTTGTGGACAAAATTGTGCTGGTTGAATAGGTTGATCGGATACTACAGCGCCGCTACTTTCCGTAGCGCTGATGGCGTTTGTTGCCGGTCGATCAGGAAAATCTTCAGATTGTTTACAGCCAGAAATTATAATAAAAACAACCGCGGCAACTAATAAAAAATATTTATTCATATTAAGCATAATACCTCCTTGACATACTATAATACTAAAGCCAAACTTATGCCACTCACACTACACAACTTGATATAAGGAGAAAACCCTTGGCCAAATTACACTTTTACTATTCCGCAATGAATGCCGGCAAAAGCACGACATTATTACAATCAAGTTATAACTATAACGAACGCGGCATGGACACTTTGCTTTTAATCCCAGCCATCGATACGCGTTATGGCGCCAGTAAAGTTGCTTCACGTATCGGCTTGCAAGCCCAAGCAGTCGCCTTTAGTGATACAGAAAATCTTTACCAATATATTAAAAAAGCGCTCGATGACAACAATAATATCAAATGTGTGCTAATTGACGAAGCTCAATTTATCACCAAAAAACAAGTTCAAGATTTAGCTCGGGTCACTATTGATTTTAATGTACCAGTCCTAGCATATGGATTACGCAGTGATTTTATGGGAGAACCATTTGAAGGCAGTAAATATCTTTTGGCGTTGGCCGATCACTTGATTGAGCTCAAAACCATCTGCCACTGCGGCCGCAAAGCAACCATGAACATGCGCATAGACGAAAAAGGCCGCGCCGTACGCGAAGGCGCGCAGGTTGAAATCGGCGGCAATGATCGCTATGTG
>AMFJ01019288.1_pt1 | contig 13320 bp, 9 predicted proteins | sample 427208 | NCBI WGS metagenome assembly AMFJ01 (sample SAMN02954298, study PRJNA114691) | groundwater metagenome | biome: aquatic; feature: subsurface aquifer; material: sediment; isolation source: subsurface aquifer sediment | place: USA: Rifle, CO | collected 2008-08
AAATAATTAAACGGTGATGTTTCGGTGTTGTTGTCATAAGCAGTTTCTCGTCATAATTTAGAGTGGTATAGTACGAAAAGTTATATGTGAGGTAAAGTAACGTGAAACAAGCATTACCAAAACAACCATCACGCCGGCCTCTTGCGGTCCAAATGAGACACCGTTTGCGCGAAGGATTGTTCATTCTGTCCATTGCAACCGCGGTGTTTTTATTTGTGTCATTTGGAACCTATCATACCACTGATCCGGGCTGGTCCAGTACAGGCAATAGCCGTATAGTGTTAAATTGGGGCGGTAAGGCGGGTGCGTTTTTCGCAGATATCTTTCTGTCAATATTTGGTTATATGGCTTATATATTGCCTTTGCTCATGGTATTTGCTACCTGGCTTTGGGCACAAAGCGATCCTGAAAAAAATTGGATTTCTTTGAAGGACATTCTTTTTAAAGGGTTAGGTTTAGTGTTAATTGTACTAGGAGCATGCGGGCTGATCGCGCTTTATATGCAACGTTCTTGGTTATTATTTCCTGCTTCAGCAGGCGGCATATTGGGCGACATGATTGCGCTTGAATTGACGAATATATTTAATATACAAGGTAGCTCGCTGTTTTTAATGACTGCTTTTTTGTGCGGGACTACCTTATTTAGCGGGCTGTCTTGGCTAGGATTGATTGATGTTATTGGTTTTTATACGACGCGACTCATTAATTTAGTACTTGAGATAGTTAAAAAGAAAAGTAAATTGATAACAACAGAAAATGGCACAGAAAAAAATGCCATTAATATTAAACCGCGTGTTGAACCTAAAATAATTGAACCGAAGATTGCAAATTTTCAACCTAAACTAGTTGAAGTTGTTAATACGCTTAAATCGAAACCGACAGGAAAGAAGATTGAATCTTCTGTTACGTTAAAACCAGGAACTTTACCACCACTCACGCTATTAAATGTAGCGCAGATAAAAGAAAGCAAAGCATTCTCGAACGTGAGTTTTGAAGAACTATCGCAATTAGTTGAACAACGCTTAATGGATTTTGGTGTAGAAGTGAAAGTGGTTGCCGTACATCCAGGCCCTATTATTACGCGATTTGAGTTGGAATTGGCGCCTGGAATTAAAGTAAGTAAAATTAGCGGACTTGCAAAAGACATTGCTCGCTCTTTATCTGCAATTAGTGTACGCGTGGTGGAGGTCATTCCTGGTAAATCGGTCATTGGTTTGGAATTGCCAAATGAACATCGAGAAATTGTGGTGCTGCGTGATATTTTAGAATCGCTGCGTTATGTCCAGTCCAAATCGCCTGTTAGTTTGGTGTTAGGCAAAGACATTGCAGGTTATCCTGTGGTGGTTGATCTGGCTAAAATGCCGCATTTACTGGTAGCCGGTACAACCGGATCAGGTAAGTCTGTTAGTCTTAATGCGATGTTGCTTAGTATGTTATTCAAAGCGACTCCGGAACAACTGCGACTTATTTTGATTGATCCAAAAATGTTAGAGTTGTCGGTTTATGAAGGTATTCCACATTTATTGACCTCAGTGATTACTGATATGAAAGATGCGGCAAATGCATTGCGTTGGTGTGTCGCTGAAATGGATCGGCGTTACAAATTGATGTCATTGTTAGGCGTGCGCAATTTGGCAGGTTACAATTTAAAAATCACGGATGCTATTAAGCAGGGTACCCCCATTCCAGCGCCTGCCTGGTTAATAGGGGAAGAAAATAATCAATCGGTTAATTTAGAACCGTTATCAACTATTGTTGTGGTGGCGGATGAATTAGCGGACATGATGATGGTAGTGGGTAAGAAAGTAGAAGATTTAATTACCCGTATCGCGCAAAAAGCGCGGGCAGCTGGGATCCATCTGATTTTAGCAACGCAACGTCCTTCGGTCGATGTGATTACAGGTTTAATCAAGGCAAATATTCCAACCCGTATTGCATTTCAAGTTTCATCCCGCATCGATTCACGCACCATCTTAGATCAGCAAGGCGCAGAACAACTGCTTGGTAACGGCGATATGCTGTATCTGCCACCCGGCAGTGGTGTGCCTGTGCGGGTGCATGGTGCATTTGTGGCGGACGAAGAAGTGCATCGGGTTGTCGCTGCTTGGCAAACCTATGGTAAACCGCAGTACCGTGAAGAAATTACGCAGGATAGGGTAGATTCGAGTGTAGCAGAGGGCCATGGCGGCGAAGCAGATCCCTTATATGATGAAGCATTACGTATTGTAACGGAGTCCAGGCGTGCTTCTATTTCCCTTGTTCAGCGTCGTTTGAAGATCGGTTATAATCGTGCGGCGCGTATTATGGAAGATATGGAAGCAGCGGGGGTGGTGAGTATGATGGATTCCAGTGGTTCGCGCGAAGTCCTGGCTCCTCCACCGATTGAATGAGAAAATCAATATGATGAATGTTTATCCATTTAAAAATAGAGTGCTCTGTTTGTTATTTTATGCTTTCTGTCTATCTGCTAAAGCAAGTGCAGTCAGTGATGAATTGGTGCAGCTTTTGAATAATACGCAAAGTATGCAAGCAGAATTTATTCAGACTGTGACAGATCATAAAGGTAAAGTCGTTAATCAATCAAGCGGACGCATGGCAATGCAGCGTCCGGGCAAATTCCGTTGGGAAACGCGAAAACCTAATCCACAGTTGATTGTGACGAACGGCCAACGCATTTGGATTTATGATCCTGATTTGGAACAAGTCACCATTCGTGTTCTTGCGCATGCTGCGGGTGAAACGCCCGCCTTATTGTTAAGTAATACAAACGAAACCCTAGAAAAAGATTTTCAGGTTCAGGCTACGCAAGTCAGTTCCGCTATGCGTTGGTTTTTATTACTACCCAAAGATAAAGGCAGTGTATTTGCGGTGATTAAGTTAGGTTTTGCAAATAATCAAATTAAGCAAATGCAATTGCAGGATCATTTAGACCATATTACTCAAATTCGATTTAATAATGTGACGTTCAATAAAGTGTTATCGCCGTCACTCTTTACTTTTAAAATTCCTGCTCGCGTAGATGTCATTGATGAAACCAAGTAACGAATTTCAACCGCTTGCAGCGCGCTTGCGACCAAGCACACTGGATCAATTTATTGGGCAAGGTCATTTGCTTGATGAAGGTAAGCCCTTGCGTAAAGCAATAGAGCTAGGGATGTTGCACTCCATGATTTTTTGGGGCCCGCCAGGGACTGGAAAAACCACACTTGCACAATTGATGGCAAAAAGAGTCAAAGCGCGCTTTGAGAAAATCTCGGCCATTTTTTCAGGAGTCAAAGACATTCGCGCAATTGTTGATGAAGCAAAACGTGCGCAAACAGAATCGCGACAAGCAACGATTTTATTTGTTGATGAAGTGCATCGTTTTAATAAATCACAGCAAGATGCATTTTTACCTTTTGTGGAAGATGGCACCTTGGTTTTAATTGGTGCTACCACTGAAAATCCCTCGTTTGAATTAAATAATGCATTGTTATCACGTACTCGCGTGTATGTTCTGAAACGTTTATCAGAAGCTGAATTGCTTCAAGTCATTCACAATGCTTTAACAGATAAAGAATGTGGATTGGGTCATTTAGCGTTGGATTTTCCTGAAGAATTGCAAAAAATAGTGGTTCAGGCAGCGGATGGTGATGCACGTCAGGCGCTAAATTTATTGGAAGTGATAGCAGATTTTGCATCACTACAAGAGGGTAAGCGAGTGGTAACGCAAGCATTATTAGCCGAAGTGATTCAACAAAATTTACGTCGTTTTGATAAAGGCGGCGAAGCTTTTTATGATCAAATTTCCGCATTACATAAATCAGTGCGTGGTTCATCACCCGATGCAACGCTTTATTGGTTAGCACGTATGCTGGATGGTGGCTGTGATCCGCTTTATATTGCGCGGCGTGTAGTTCGTATGGCGAGCGAAGATATTGGCAATGCAGATCCGCGCGCATTGGAAATCGCTTTAAATGCGTGCGCAGTGTATGAAAGATTAGGCAGTCCGGAAGGTGAGTTGGCTATTGCGCAAGCATTGGTTTATTTAGCGGTTGCACCAAAAAGTAACGCTGTATATCTTGCTTTCCAGCATGCGATGCGGGATGCGAAAGAATTAGGTTCATTAGATGTGCCTTTGCATTTGCGTAATGCGCCAACCAAATTAATGAAAAATTTGGGTTATGGTAAACACTATCGTTATGCCCATGATGAACTGGATGCTTATGCAGCCGGTGAACATTATTTTCCAGAAGAAATGTCGCAGCGTATTTATTATCACCCCGTATCACGCGGTTTAGAATTAAAGATTGCGGAAAAACTAGCGCAATTGCGGCAGAAGGATAAACAGAAGGAAAAATAAAATTGAGATCTGAGCCTGAATTTAGGTTGATGAGCGAAACAAAATCCACCATACGCTTCCTGCAACGAATCCTGATGCAGGGATAGTCAAAATCCACGCCCATACAATGTTACGTGCAACGCCCCAACGAACGGCAGCAACGCTATGCAAAGAACCAACGCCTACAATAGAACCTGTAATCGTATGCGTAGTTGACACAGGGATCCCTAAAAAAGTTGCCGCAAATAAAGTAATAGCACTAGCTGATTCAGCGCAAAATCCACCAATGGGTTTTAATTTAGTGATTTTCATGCCCATCGTTTTCACAATACGCCATCCGCCAAAGAAAGTGCCTAACGCCATGACAAAATTACACAATACAATGACCCATAGGGGTACATAAAATTTGTCCCCAAGTAATCCTGCTGAAAAAAGTAAAATAGCAATAATCCCCATGGTTTTTTGTGCGTCATTTCCGCCATGTCCTAGGCTGATCAATGCGGATGAAATGAATTGTAATTTACGAAAGACCCCATCGACACGACTGGGTGTAAAGTTAAAAAAATATTTTGTAGTGAAAAACAGTAATAAAAGTCCAATCATGAAGCCAACCAAGGGAGATATGACGATGGCAGCAAGTACTTTAGTAATGCCAGCTATTTCTAACGAAGCATAACCTGCTTTTGCTATTCCTACGCCAAGTAAACCGCCAATTAATGCATGTGATGAACTCGAAGGTAAGCCAACATACCAAGTAAAAATATTCCAAATAATAGCGCCGATTAATGCTGCAAGAATCATAGGTGTGTTAACAATAGTTGGATCAATTAAACCCGTGCCAATCGTATTTGCAACATGTAATCCAAAAAATAAAAAAGCAACAAAATTAAAAAAAGCTGCCCATACTACCGCCCATTGTGGTTTTATTACGCGTGTTGAAACAATAGTTGCGATGGAATTTGCAGCGTCATGAAAACCATTTAAAAAGTCAAAAATGAGCGCCACAACAATGGTAATAATGATTAAAGTCATCATCATTTAAGAATACTCGAGTACAATGCCTTTTATCATATTGGCCACATCTTGACAACGATTAATGACTAATTTGGTTTGGGCGTAAATTTCTTTTAATTTAAAAAAATGTTTGAAATCTTTTTCTTCAAGAAATAAATGCTTTTCACCCGCTAATACGACTTGGTGAGCCTCGCTTTCGATGTGATTGATATCTTCGCAACATTGCAAGATTTCTGCAGACTTTTTTAGTGAATGTAATCGATAAACTGCTTTATTCAATAAAATGCTTGCTTGTCTGCTTAATTCAGCTAATTTAATGATTTCATCAGGTAATTTTTTTAATTGATAAAATGGAAAACGTTGCGCGCAACGATTAATGAGATCTAAGATATCATCCAAACCGCTGGTAAGCGCATTAATATCATAGCGATCGAATGGTGTGATAAATGTTTTATGTAATAGTTCAAATGTTTCGTGCGTAATGCGATCACCTTCTTGTTCGTAACTTGCAATAGCATCTACATAGTCTTGATGTTTATCCAGATTATGCAACATGGTATGAAATTGTGTGGTGGCTGTAACCAGCGTGTCAGCTGTTTTTTGAAAGAGCTTGAAAAAATTATCTTGGCGTGGCAGAAATCTTTTTAGCATAGGTTCTCGCAGGTAATTTTTACCTTTTCAAGACACCTCATCATACTAAATTTTCCGTGTTTCGCCAATATTTAAAATCCATGTATCATGATAAGGATAATCAGCCGTTTCTGCTGCGTGATAAAATCGTAAGGGTGGTTCTAAAGGTGGTTCATCCGATAAAATAATAGTTCCCCAATGCATGGCGACTAATGTTTTTGCACGTAAATCTTGCCCTACTTGCACTGCTTGCTCGGGCGATAAGTGGCCAGTTAACATAAAATATGCTGGCTCATAAGCGCCGATGCTAATAAGGCCATAATCAAAGGGCCCATAGTTTTTGCCTAAATCAGTAAACAATGTGCCATAAGCGGTGTCACCGCTAAAATAAAGTTTTTTTCTATGCGATTGGATTGCATAGCTGACCCATAAAGAGATATTACGCGAAAATAAATGGCGTTTAGAATAATGATAGGCAGGTAATGCATGAATAGTCATATCTTCATGTGACCATGCGTCATACCAATTTAACTCATGAATGTGAGTGTAACCTAATTCTTCGAACAAATAACCCAGGCGTAATGGTACGACTACATGGGTTTTTGTTTTATGGGGTAGGCGGGCAAGGGTTCTTCGATCACAGTGATCATAATGATCATGACTGACAAGAATAATATCGATTGGCGGTAAATCAGCGGGCGTCATTCCAGGCGGTGTATAGCGCTTTGGGCCAATGATTGGAATAGGTGATGCATAGTCTGTTAAAAAGGGATCGGTTAAAATTGTTTTGCCGTTTAATTTGATAAGAAAGGTGCTATGGCCTAACCAAGTAATGGTATTTTCTTTTTTTAATGCGTGATATTGGTGTTGTACTTCTCTGGGTGGAACGATAAATGTTTCCGGAAAAGCGGAAAGTTGTGGCCAGTGGAATAACCGTTTAAGAAAATAATAAAACCTTTTGTATAAACTAAATTTTCGTCTAGGACCACCGGGCGGATTTTTAAACTGCTTAAATTGCGGAAGATTGCGCATGACCTTTTTGTGAATCTTTTTCATATTAATTTTCCGGATACATTAATGCTTTTAAGTCAATTGCCTCCAATTGCATTAGCTTACTGTTTGGCATTTCATCTAAATAAGCCACTTGAAAATATTTTTTACTTGCTAAAGACATTAATGACGTATCCTCAGGATAGCGCAACAACATGGGAAATAATACTGATTCACCAATCACAGCACGTCTGATGGCAGGTGAAGGGCTCAACCCCCAGAGATTTTGATATGTCATAGCCATGAGTTTATGGTCTGACTCATTCGGATTAGGATAATTACCCAAATACATCACAACATGGCCGCCGATATAAATAATAGTAAAAAACTTATGTCCGTTTTCCATCAAATAAGAAAGTCGTTGTTCAGGCGGAAAGGATGTCATGTCTACCATTCTGCCCGCATTGACTTGATTGGATGAATGTCGTGGTATCCAGATGCCAAAGGGAGTAAAAAGACTTTTTAGTTCTGCTGAGCAATCATTATAAAAATACATATTGCCCCAACCATAAGGTCGATTAATTAAGGTGCTCATTATTGTGGCAAAATTATGTGGTGTTGCTGCAGCAGGCATTAATACGGCTTGATTCGGTAGGAGTGTCGTATAGCGTCGCTCTGCATATCCCTCTGAATTACTAATAGGAATGCTGGCAGTGATTCCTGTTTGAGTTTTTTCTGCTGGAAAGACAGATCCTACGTACGCAGAAAATCGAAATATTCCTTTATCATCAAGCATGCTTGTTTGTGTATGAGTCATTGCAGCAAGTTGTTTTTTTGCCGCACTTGCCCATGTTTCAATGAATTGAGTCGTCGCACGCGCAATACTGCTGCTTTTGACCCAACCAATGTAATCAGGCGTTGCAACTAAAAACCAGGCATGATCTTGTGTGGCAGTCAGGATATAAACAGGTGTGCCAGCCCATAAAGATGACATTTGTAAATTATCAAAAGGATAACCTTGCCCAGCGAGTTTATAACTATAAAAATGCACATCATCTGTGGGTAAAACACGTGCGTGCGAATTATCAATGGCGATGCCACGATTGCTGGGTTGATATGTTAAGTTATCCAATGCGGCAAGATTAATATTATCGCTGATGCTCTTAATCCAATTCTCTCCGTAAGGATGGAAATTTTCACCGTAACCTAGTTGGTCTGCAGGTTTATCCTGATTGTTGAAATTAGCCAAGATGGTTTGTTCGATGCTTTTTATATTATTGGGCGCGCCAACATGAAGAATTTGATTGATATACTCTGCATTCCAAGGTGAAGATGAACCAAAATAATGCGCATAAAAATCATCTAAGCGTTTTTTTTGTAAACTTGCATCAAGTAAGGGTTGGTCATAATTGGAATCAGTAGGTTTGATCCAGGTAGAAATGGTTTGATCATAATGATCTAGCGGAAATAATGAAATAAGATCGGGATCTGCATGACATGCGGAGACAAAGAGAATTGTAATGAATCCTGTTAAAAAAGATTTAAAAAAATGCATGCTAATTTCTCCAACGCTACACTGTAGCAAATTGTTTTTTGTTGTTGACTTGATATTGGGTGACTAAAATTAATGCGAATAAAATAAATAACACAGCGGTAGCGGTCCAATGGTTTAATTTTTCGTGAAAGATGAGATAGCCCCACATGAGTCCAGTGAGAGAAACAATCGTATCCACGAGGCTGTAATAAACAGGGCCCGCTATTTTGATAAATTGAAAAAATAAAATATATCCAATACTGGATAAAAGAATTTCTAATAAAATAACTGCGTCTGGCAAGGTCAGTGGTATATGTAATGCATAAAAGTTTTTGCTAAATAAAACTAAGGGTAATAACAATAAACTGGAACACACTAATGTTCCAGCAGCCACCGATATTGAATCCGTGTCGGGAGGGCGATAGCGTGAAATATAAACTGCACAAAAAGCAAAAGATAAAGGAGTCAACAGTACTGCAAAAGCCCAAGGAACCATATGCTCCGATGGTAAACTTGTTTTCGGTAACACAATCAACATTAAACCAATGACAGCACAACATACGCCACTGAAGCGTGTCCAGTGAAATGATTCAACACGAGCAAATAAAGCAAGAGGGTAAGCGATAATGGGAACAGTATTTACAATAACAGCTAATAATCCAGCGGGTAAATGAGGGGAGGCAAAATACATAGTTGTATTTGGAATAACAATTCCAGTTAAGCCACAAATAAGATAATAACGCAAATGTGATACAGAGATTCTTGCAGGAGATTTGTTTTTAAATGCGAGTAAGCTAATTAAGATAGCAGGGCCTATAGATTGCCAAAAACTGTATCCTAATGAGGGAACCCCGTTGGTTAACGCAAAGCGCGCGATTGAATAACCGGTACCCCAGATAAAACCCAGCAGTAAGAGTAGCAGGAATGAGGTTATTTTATTGTTCAATATCACCTGGTTGGCCTCGATAAAATCAAGGGGCATTTTAGCATAAAAACACTCATTACAAAACTCGAGGCTAAGCGTGCAACAGGATACGGAGTAGAGTCTGAATTTACAAACGCGCCTGTTTTTTTTGAATTTCTTGTATTACCTCTTTAGGCAATTTTGATTTTCGGAAAAATAAAGATAAGCTTGCAAGACCCTCTTCGCCAAAGGCGATGAATTGGTTCATTTTTTTCTGCATTGAATCACATACCGAGCTACACCGAGATTTCCGTGGCACAGAATACCTATCGTTATTTAATTCTCGTAGGATAGGCGCTGCTTCTTTATGTTTTTTTCTCTGTGGTTGCTTACATGAAGGCGTTTCTTTGAATGGCTTTGTTTTTTCTTCAGATTCGGATGGATTTTGTTCGCATTCTGTTTCTTCTTCGTTTCTCAGTAGATCATATCTATTTTCAGTATTTATCAAGGGTTCTCTTTTTTTCAATAATAAAAATAATGATTTTCCTTTTGAAGTTGTCTTACAGGAAGGATGATTTGCGATGCATGGACGTTTTGATAAAGGTTTTGTTATCAAATTTGATTCATTAACCTCATTATTTTCAACAGAAGATCTAGGTATTTTCTTTTGATGAGTACTCTCCTTTTTTTCATCAATTGTACCAATTGTATCGATGAAACTGGTTGACCAAGGAAGCAAACCTTTACCGCCATGATGTTTATTCCATCTGTTCGGATCAAGTTTTCTTGACGTGTCGAAGTTTTGGCGCTGTACTTTAATATTTGAATCCATTAGCTTACCCTTTAGGGAGTAAGTGGCAGCATATTCCGGATCAAGATCGCGCGCGATGTTACAATGTTTTATAGCGAGAGGGCGTTGACCTTCTTCAAAATAGGCATTAGCAAGAAAAAGGTGAGTGCGTGATAATTGATGCGGAGAGGGCCGCGAATTTTTCTTTTCTACGATCTCCAGCATGTCATTAAGAAGTGTGATGACTTCATCACATTTTTTGTTACTTAGTAAAAGTGAGGCAAGTGAATTATGTGCCTCCCAAAACGAAGATTCTGGTACAAGAGAGCTGTTATTATTTATAATATCGCGATAAGCTTGTTCTGATAAATGAATATCTTGATTTCTTCGCAATGCATGCGCAATAATCAGTTCAATTTTTGGATGTAAGGCTTCATATTCTTTATTTACTAATAATAATTCTAATTCTTTTATTACTCCGCTTAGATCAGTCTTAGGTTTTGCGCAATAAATAAGATCATGTAATACATCAACATGTGTTTTTGGTTCGAGAGCGTGATTTTTTCTTAATTCATTAGCAATGTTAAATGCACATTCTGTCTCGTCCAATTTTATGCATAAATTGATAATATTTGTTTGCAAGACTAGGTGACTATCATTTGAGCGTATCGAAAGTAATTTTTTCAATATCTTAACACTTTCCTCCTTTTTACCTTCATAATAATAGATATCCGCAGTATGTATTAAAAATTCTGTTTCGTTGGAGTGTTTTAGTTGAGAGCTAGAGTGTGTAAGACTTTCTCTTACAAATTTGAGTTCTGCTGCTGCTGAAGTTAAAAGATTCTTGGATTTTGTACATTTATATTTTGTTAGATAAGCATTGAGCAGAGCAAAAGATACTTTTATTTGATCATCGTAATGGCGAGAAATTTTGTTCTTCTTGGTTTCTTTTAATCTATTAATTGCATTGTCAATGTTTCCTAAGTGTCTTTCGCAACGTGCAAGATTAATTTGGGTCTGGGTCGATGGGATAGATTCTTGTCTCGCTATTTGTAAATATACCTTATATGCGGTTTTATGGTTACCACGTAACCGAAGCTCTTGAGCTTGTTGTAATAATCTATTTCGTATGCTGTTTTGTTTCCAAGAGTCAGAATAATAGCGGCGTGCTTCAGCCATGATAGACCTCATTTTTTATTTAAAAATAGCATAAATTTTACTCAATTTTTGGTGTATTGTCAACTTTTTTATGTTAATTTTTTATGTTAATTTTTTATGTTAATTTATCTAATATCTGTTCTACGAGTTGAATACGCTTCTCTCGTTCGTGTGTATCTAAATTAAAACGAAGTCGCGTAGGGCCGTCCAGGCGAAAATAGGCAGATTGTTTTTGGATAAGTTGAATGATTTTTATCGGTTCAATGTGGGGTTTTTCAGTAAATTCAATTTTACCGCCTTTGTGGGTCGCTTCAATTTTCACGATACCGAGAGTTTCTGCTTTTTGTTTTAAGAGCTGCATTGAAAATAGATTTTTTGCAGGTTCCGGGAGTAAACCAAAGCGATCAATCATTTCGACCTGAATGTCATCGAGTTCAGCAGAGGTTTTTGCATTTGCAATACGCTTGTAGCATTGTAAGCGCAAATGCGCATCTGCAAGATAGTGCTCTGGAATTAACGCTGGGACATGTAAATCGATCTCAGTGCTGTGCGGTGCTAAATCTTCGGGATCGAATTCTTTTCCGGATTTTAATGTATCCACTGCACGTCCTAACAAATCCATATAGAGTGTGAAACCAATGGCTTGCATGTTACCGCTTTGGCCTTCGCCTAGTAATTCGCCAGCGCCGCGAATTTCTAAATCATGTGTGGCGAGCGTAAAGCCAACACCTAAATCTTCTAGCAATGCAATGGCATCTAAGCGTTTTTCTGCATCACGGGTAATGGTCTTGCGTGAAGGAATTAACAGATAGGCATATGCCTGGTGATGTGAGCGTCCCACACGACCGCGTAATTGATGTAATTGTGCTAAACCTAATTTATCTGCGCGGTTAATAATAATTGTATTGGCCGAAGGGACATCAATACCACTTTCAATAATAGTGCTGCAGACTAATACATTGAAACGACGATGATAAAAATCCGCCATGATTTGTTCGAGTTCGCGTTCACGCATTTGCCCGTGCGCGATACCAACGCGTGCTTCTGGAATTAATTTTTCTAATTCGCGTGCTATTTTTTCAATTGTTGCTATATCATTATGTAAAAAATACGCTTGTCCACCGCGTAAGATTTCACGTGACAATGCTTCTTGAATGACGTGAGACTGATATTCTTGCACAAATGTTTTAATTGATAAACGTCGCGCTGGAGGAGTTGCAATTAAAGAAAGATCACGAATGCCAGAAAATGCCATATTCAGTGTGCGCGGAATGGGTGTGGCTGTTAGTGTTAAAATGTCCACATTCAAACGTAAAGATTTTAAGCGTTCTTTTTGACGTACGCCAAAACGATGTTCTTCATCGATGACTAACAAGCCAAGTGATTTAAATTTAATATTATCCTGCAGTAATTTGTGTGTGCCAATAACAATATCAAGTTTACTCTGTGAAAGACGTTCAATAATGCTGCCTTGTTCTTTGCTAGATTTGAAACGTGACATCACTTCAATTTGAATCGGCCAATCAGCAAAACGATCTTGAAAGTTTTGATAATGTTGTTCGGCAAGTAGAGTGGTGGGTACTAAAATAGCCACTTGCTTGCCATTTTGTACAGCAATAAATGCAGCACGCATAGCCACTTCTGTTTTACCAAATCCTACATCACCGCAGATCAAGCGATCCATCGGTTTATCTAAGCTCATGTCGTTGATGACTTGATCGATTGCTTGTTGTTGATCAGGTGTTTCTTCAAAAGGAAACGCTGCGGCAAATGCAGCATAGTGTCCGTCCAGTTCTTTGCAGGCAAATCCAATTGATGCTTCACGTTTCGCATATATTTCTAATAATTCTGCTGCAACGTCACGAATTTGTTCTGCAGCTTTTTGTTTTGCACGCTGCCATTGTTCGGTTCCTAGCTTGTGTAAGGGCGCATGTTCAGGGTCGGCGCCGCTATATCGGCTAATCAAATGCAATGATGAT
>AMFJ01020151.1_pt1 | contig 13311 bp, 9 predicted proteins | sample 427208 | NCBI WGS metagenome assembly AMFJ01 (sample SAMN02954298, study PRJNA114691) | groundwater metagenome | biome: aquatic; feature: subsurface aquifer; material: sediment; isolation source: subsurface aquifer sediment | place: USA: Rifle, CO | collected 2008-08
TCACGCGAATAAATCGCGTGATGACAGCATCACAACTTCACGGTATAAGATTCTTGCTCAGCAACTTTTTGTTCGCTTAGCTGCCAATAAATAAAATCTTTATCTAGCTTTGCTTTGAAAGCAGAAACAATCACGTTAGCAGGGAAAGATTTTTTGCTGGCATTATAAATCTCAATGCTATCGTTATAAGATTGTTTAGCAAAAGCTAATTTATTTTCCGTGCTCACAATTTCTTCTTGTAGTTGCAGGCAATTTTGATTAGCTTTTAATTCGGGATATTGTTCAAATACAACATTCAAATGTGAGGCAATGTTGGATATTTGATTTTCAGCGTCAATGCGTTCTTTTTCATTGCCGGATGCTTTTGCTTGTTGTGCTTGATTGCGCAGTGAAACAACATCTTTTAATGTGGTTTTTTCGTAATCCATGTATTTTTTTACTACATTAATTAATGATTCAAATACTTTGTAACGACGATCTAATTGAATATCAATTTGCTTTTGGTTGTTGTTAACTGTTTCAATCTGACCAATAAGTCGATTATAAGTTAATATAACGAATCCAATGATGGCTACAATAATTAATAGAATAATCAGAGACATTTCTTGCTCCTTCAAATGAAATTATTTCTCGAATGGGCATTATAACATTGTCTTGCGCGAAACCAAGATGTCGTGGTGATGCTTTTGAAAATCGTTTTGATTCAAAGATGGGTTTTCGGTGGAGTGCGGCAATTGGGCAGATTGATTTGTAGGTTCATTAAAGGCGAAGGATTGATCCTGAAAATCTAAGCTTCTATCAGTGCATTTTTTTTCTGGCATTATTTTAGCTAAATCTTTCATAATGTCACTAGTGTTACGTTTATCATTTTTGTGTTTTTGTAAATATTCAGCTAATTTTGGATTATCATGAATGGGATAATTTAATGTTTTTGTGTCAGCGATGACGGAACGTTCTTTTAAAATAGTGTATGCTAAAAGAGTAACATTAATACTTACTATTAATAACGCTGTAAATATTAGTGCGCTTAATGTTATCCATCCTATTGGATGGATAAATAACAGAAAAAAACAGCTTCCTAAAAATAAGTACGATGTTAATAAAGTTGTAGAAACAGATGGTATTGGTAATGGTAATCGCTGTTTTTTTAAGCGTCGTTTTAAATTCGTCTGTCCGTTATTATGAGCAATTTCTTCCCATCTGTTATTTTGATTATCCTTTATGCTTGCTTTAGCTTTATCTTCTTGATGAATGCGCTGCATCTCAGCAGTATGAAGCCAGTCTTGTAGTAGGTTGCTGTTTTTCAACTCATGAGCATGTGAAGCAGAAACATAAATCATCGATGAAAAACTAGTAACATCACTTGAGCTATTTTTTAAAGTAAAAGATTTTTTTATTTCACCAGCCATTTCTTGATCAGTAAAAAAATATTTTACTTCTTTATTGTTTGCATTGATTAATATCCATTGTAGTAAAATTGGATCATAACCAATCGAAATAGTATGTCCATTATTTGATAATTTTAATCCAATAGGAAATGTTAATGAGGGTTTTTTAAAAAATTCTGTGCGTAAACTTTTTAGAAAGTCTATGCGATCAGCAGATGAATAAATTCCAGATAATAATCCGAAAAAAACAATGCCTCCTTGTTTTTCTAATTTTTTTGACATGGTTAAAGGGATGGCTGGATTTGGAATATTATTTGTGGGTTGAGTCAATGTGTATAATTTCGAATGTTTATCATAATATTGATGAATTTGAATTGATAAATAAAATGCAGGAATTTCTAACATGCCTTTTTCAGTTTGCGATAATGCCATTTCAATGTTGGCGTTAACAATTTTTTGTTTTTTCTTTTCAATTGAATATTTATCGTGATTTTTTTCGGGAAATAATGTTGAAAATTGTTTGTTGATTTCTGAGTAATCTAAGCTTGCTATCGCATTTTTATATAATAGTACTAATCTACGCCTATGCTCGAATGCAGCTTTAACAGATTTTGCTAATTTTTCTTGCGAAACTTTTTGCATCCACTGCCAGCGCTGGTTAAATTTTTCTAGCTGAATTAATTTCCCGTTAGTATCACGTTTGTCGTGTAATAAAGCTTGCAAGCCGGTGATGCCAAATCCATGACAAACACCACCTTTTTTTAGCTTAAATCCTAATGCTATCCCTTTTTTAATTAACCATGTTTGTGTTGTCATTGTGCGACTAGGTAATGGATGTTCTTTTGGTAATAACTTAATGATTTGTTCTTTTTTGCTGATCTCTGCCCATTGTCTCGCGGTAAATTGATCGAAGGTGGCTTTTGTATTGACGCGTTTTGCTAATAATAATTTTACTATTTCAGGATTGTTTTTTGCGACTGCTAGATAAAGTGGAAATTGACCTAAATTATTTTCTTCATCAGGGTTTGCATCCTCGTCAAGTAATTGTTTGATGAGATCTATTTGATTATTTTTAATGGCTCGCGTGAGCGCTGTTTCGTGGAATGTTGGCATACTTATTTATTTTTATGGTTATTTCAATCATGTCATTGAATGGAATGACGTTTATTTAGTCCGTCATCCCCAGGCAAGTGGGGATCTCTATCATAGCTTCCGCGGGAATGACAGACTAACTGCACACAGAATGGCGTTCCTATGACAATATTTACAAATATATCCTCATGACATGATCAACCCATAATTTGCTTAAGTGATCATGAAGTTTATTTTGCATAGCACGTTGGTCAATGTGATCAATATCAATAATTTCCAGCGGCTGATCTTGCCAAGAACAAGCAAATACCGCTTTCGTGCGTAAACCTGTTTCTGGATCAATTTGCCATTGCAAACACTGTGCACAAACACCTTTTAACATACATTGCATATTGCCATAAACAGAGCCAATCGTTTTTGGATTTTTGACAAAAATGTTTTTCACTAAATTTTTTCGTGCATGTTGAAATGTACGAAGCATGTTAGTGCCACCAACTAAATAAATGCGATCAACATCATGCAGCGGAATAGTTGCAGCATATTTTTCAATTGCTGCAACAAAATTATCTGATTGCATTGCGAAATCAGTTTGACGATTCGGCTGAATGAGCCCATGTTTAGAAAGCCAAATAATATAATCAGCACAATTTTCTAATTCAGTTTGACAATAAACTTCATTTTTATTATCGAACACGCCTACAAAAATAACTTGATTACCAGCGTGACGAATATCACGTGCAAAACCACGCATAAAGGCAAAACTATTTTGATTACCAATTATTAAAATAGTTTCATGTTCGGTCGGCATTTTTGTACGTACGCCAGTTGGTCCCATTAAAGAAACAGGGTCACCTGGTTTTAGTAACGCACATAATTTTTCGCTAGCAGAATTTTCTCGGACAATAAAATTAATTGTACCTCGCTGGTGATTGCATTCTGCTGCAGGAATAGCAAGTGGTTCCATTTGTAATAATGTGTGATCTAAGCGATGCGCATAAGTTTCAAAATTTTGTAGACGACAAAATTGTCCTGCACGCAAATGTTTGGCAACTAATGGTGCTTGAATGGTTAATTCCAACACGTTATCGGTTTTTCGCGTGTTAGTGATCACTTTTGCACGGAATAAATAATCCATTTTTTCTGCAAAATGTTGATATTCAATTTCATTGCCGTGTTGGGATAATTTATCTTTTAACACTGTTAAAATTTTTGGATAAGTACGCATGCCAGAGGCGATTGCTTTAACTACATTGCCATGAAATACAGGATGTGTATCGCCAATTAAACTCACACGATGATCATTTTTATGATACGAAGTGAATGGGCCAAATTGCGAATCTTTATTGTGTTCTACACCATGCGCAATCACTAACTCGCCATCGATATCTTCATAATGTTGATACTGCAAATTCAAGCGATGAAACGTGCCGCGATGTTCAAATTCATACGCTGTATTTGGTTGGGTACCCGTTGCAACTAAAATAGATCGAGCAGGTAATCGCACTTCTTGTGACGTAGTTACCCATTCATTATTTTCGTTATGTTTGCGTTGATGACAAATGAGAGCGGATACTTGTCCGTGCAAATCTAATTCTGCAGCAGCAGGTTCTAATCCTTCTAAATAATATATTCCTTCTTCAAACGCTTTTTTTAATTCTTCATGATTATTGATATAGGCAGGTGATTCTTGCATTGAGCGTCGATAAGCAATCGTGACGCCGCCCCATAATTGAATAAGCTTAATGAAATTTGGCGAACGATTTTCTTTTGTTGCTCGTTCACGCTCTTCTCGTACTGCTAAACCATGTTGCAAAAATTCTTGTAATGTTTCTCGCGATGCAATATCTAATTTTTGCAGAATTTTTTCTTCGCCATATTCATTTTTAAGTATTTCATAACGAAATAAAATTTTTTCTACTTGTGAAATATAATAAGCTTGCGCTTCGGTTGCTGTGTCAACACCAGTTAATCCACCACCAATCACAACAGCAGGCAGGCGAATTTGTAAGTTAGTTAAGCTGCTTGCTTTAGCTGCATTACCAAGTTGCAATGCCATTAAGAAATCATTTGCTTGACGCATGCCTGGCGCGAGACTGCCAGGAATATGTAATGCTTTTGGTAAGCCTGCACCTACTGCAACAACAAAGTGATCAAATCCCATTTCCCATGCATCTTCAACAGTAATCGTGCCACCAAATCGAATGCCACCGAACACTTGAAAATGTTTGCGACGCATGAGGGTGAGATATATTAATTTAAGAAAATTTTTATCCCAACGCACAGTAATGCCATATTCTGCCACACCGCCAAAGCCTGCCATGATCCGCTCATCCAGTGCTTCTTTTAAATCATTGAAATGATAAATGGGCTGTTCAATTAATTTTTTTGGCAGTGGCTCGATTTTCAATCCATCAAAACCAACCACAGCAAAACCTTCGAGTAACAAATGATGTGCCAGCGTAAATCCTGCTGGGCCCATACCAGCAATTAATATTTTCAACCCATTATAAGGTTTCATTACGTACTGTGTTTTTCTAAGTGGATTCCAGCGTGTGAGTAAATCATAAATTTCGACACCCCACGGTAAATCTAATACATCAGTTAATACACGTGTTTCAATTTGTGGAATGTTAACGGGGTCCATTTTTTGATAAATACAGGCTTTCATGCAGTCATTGCAAATGCGATGACCTGTTGCAGGGCACATGGGATTATCGACCATGACCATCGCAAGAGCAGCAAGCGTGTGCCCATCTTTTTTTAAGAAATTCATTTCAGAAATTTTTTCTTCGAGAGGGCAGCCAGTCAGCGTTAATTCCAACGGATTTTTTTTAAATCCTTGTAGCGGATCACCTTTCTTAACCGGAAAGCCTTTCGAGCAAAAATCGCCATCATGATCATGACAATAAATACAATAATTGACTTCGTCTTGCACTTCACGTGCATTCATGCGTGTATCAGTTAATTTGAATCCATCACGCATGCGCCATGCTGATTCGGGTGCTGAAATGAGCGCATTCATATTAGCGAGTGGTTGTACTAAATTGGCATGATCAATACGTTCGGGAAGATGAAAGCTAGTCCAATTTTTTGTGATGGATTGATTTTCGATGAGCGCTTTTGCGCACCATTGCACTAATTTTTCAATTTGATCAGCATAGTGATCAGTTTGACTAAGATATTGATTACCAAGCAATGCAACAGCTAATTCTTTATCATCTGATTTGAGTGCAGCATGATTTAATTCATGATTAAGCCACGTGTTTAATTCATCAAAAGCAGGAAAACTATGGGCTTTATTTACCTCTTTTTTTGCGCGTTTTAACACAAAATATTTTTTAAATTGAGCGATGGGATTGTGGGAAATCGTTTGCAGTTGACTCATTTCTAAAGCATTTTCAATATTAAAAAATTCAGCTAAAAATGCTTCTAAAATCGTTGCGCATTGGATTAAAAATTCACTTGTTTCGATGGTGGAAAGTGTTGAAGTATCGTTTCGATAGTGAGTTAATAGCTCATATAAATGCAGTGATTTTTGTTGTAAAAATGCCAAAAATGTTTGATCGAGACGCTCTAAACCAGAAGCGTCTAATAAATCGTGATAGGTAAATCCTTTAAATTGTAATTCTTTATGAGCAGTCATGATAGCGCAATTTTTAGCGAGAAATACTATAAATTATACGGTAATGCACAGTATTACGCTATTCCCATGCTCATGAAAAATGATAAAAAATTCGGTATTTACTTAGAATAGCTGCATTAAATATTCGTGTTAAAAGCAATTATTAAATGAGTTATAAGTCGACAATCTTTTTTATGTTTGGAGCTTGGCATACATAACTACATGATTTTTTTATTTTATTTTATGAAATATCATAAAAAATTAAGGCATTATACTTTAGATAATAGTGCAAGATGAGGATGGTGTATGCCCCAACGAGCTTTATTAATTCCAATCAACATAGGTAGAGATGCAGACGAATATCAAAAATACTTTTCTATGAGCGCTAAAGAAAAAATCGATTTAATTAGCGATCATGTAATGCAAGTTTGTCAATCACTTCTTGATAGAAAAATTGGAAATGAAAGCACAATGTGGATTGTAGCTTGGCATGAACATGGAATTTTTGGAAAAGATACTAAATACGTTAATCCAGATGATATCAATTATTTACGGATAAAAATGCAACAGTTAGTAGATAAATTTCCGCAATTAAAAATATTGGCTGGTACCTTAGCAGTACAGAAGACAAAAGAAAAAGACCTTCATTTAAATAAAATCCAAGAATTATATAATCAACATGAAGACAAATTTGACGAAACTAATTTTCACCAATATGAAGATCACAAACAACATATTTCGAAGTACTCAAATAATAAAACAATTAATGTAATATCAAATAATTTATATATTTTTGGCAGTGACAAAACCTCCGATAGCAAGCCAAGTTATCAGCAACATACCTCAAAAAAATACCGTAAAATATCGCCATATCAGGAAACTACTGATCATAAAGTTATGCAAAAATTAAGAATCAATGCACGACAAGCAAGACAAAACGCCATTTTTCAGCCGGGTAAAGATAGCCCGTTTTCAACCATGTCAGTCAATAATAATAAAATAACAATAACGCATGAAATATGTGCTGATCATAAGATTGGCTTATCAAAAAAATTTCAAACAACTGAGGATCCATTAATTCATTTTATACTTTCTGATACAACCATGGTGGAACTAGACAAAATTAATGGGAAATATTTTTTATTAGTTGATAGCCAGAACAAACCGCAATTAATGAGATTAGATGATGCTGAATCCGACGAAGTTGTCATGATAGAATCGGATTTATTTAGAAAGGGATATTTGAGTGCGCCAATGAAGGCCATCACACCCAATGAAGCTATTATTTTGCAAGAAATAAGTAAAATAAGAAAAAAATCGGTGGATTTTGATGGGTTTTTTGCAGACATTACCAAACAAATTTTATCTGAATTTGATAAAAATAGAAATAATATAGAATTGATATCAAGAATTTTCACCATCACATCAAAAGTGTTAGCAAATTACTCGTCGCAACCATTTGTTTACCAAAGCTTAGTCATCGCTACACAAGAATTAATGTCTAATACCTATAATCAATTAACACGCCGGCCAGATTATGAATTAAATCCTCAAACTTCAGTAGTTAATCAAGATGGTTGCCGTTATCAAACAGAGCCGAATCCTGAAACAAAAAACTGTTATATCAATTTAATCTGTTCTTCACTAAACAAATACAATCAAAATGAAATTCAAGAAATGAAAAAATTATTTTCTACTTATCAGGAAATACCATGGAATTTGGTGGTTCAATTAGAACAAATTAAGATGGGAAATCAATTCGCAATAAAACAATTAGATCTTTCTTTATCACCAGTAATTGAATCAAAATTAATGATAACGGCCTTGTTAAATCTTTATAAATCATCAAATGATTTTTCTATAGAAGAGCTAATAAAGGATACCATCGCAAAACAACTTGCTACTGGAGCGAATAGAATCGCTTTAATTGGTGAAATTAAGTCTATTTTAAATACCTTCGAGGATAATCACTTAAATAAATATCAATCTATTATTCATGCACTCGATGAAATTAATTTCGCTCCAACTTATACTTCAACTTTTAGAAATAATACATCGGGATAAAACTTATTAAAATTGTTTAGGACACTGTCTTGGGATATCAATGAAATAATTAATCAACCCTTCATTAAATGCTTTTACAGATTTTAATTTCATTAACATACTTGGTGAAAAGGAATTGTCAGAAAGGTTAAGATTTGTTAGCGTGTGATTGCCCAATAATAAAGTTTGAATTGACTCTAATACTTTATCGCTGAAATTGTTTTGACGGAGTGATAATGAGGTTAGTGTTTTGTTGCCGTTGCTTGAATTTGTTAATGTAAGTTTTGTTACTTCTGGATGAATAACTTGATAGGTGTTTTTCTTAGTAGTAAACAAGGTTGGGTCGACTAATGCATTCACTAATTTTTCTAAGCAATCATCATCTATCTTGCAATTGTTTAATAATAATTTTGTCACGCTTGTGTTATTAATTAATGCATTGCACAACTCGTCCATCTGTTTTAAAGATAGAGGTTGATGTGATAAATCAACCTCAGTGATGTTATTTTCTTTAATTTGTTGCAGAATATTTTTATAACTTGTATTAACGGGAGAAAATTGTCGGAACATTTCTTATCCTTGTAATTTCTTTTTCAATAATTCATTTAATTGTGCAGGATTCATTTTGCCACCTGAAGCTTTCATCGCTTGGCCAACAAAATAACCGAATAATTTGTCTTTGCCAGCGCGATAATCAGCCACTTGTTGTGGATTGGCTGCAATGATTTCATCGATTAATTTTTCGATTGCACCGGTATCGGTCACTTGTTGTAAGCCACGTTTTTCAATGATGTCATCAACATCACCTTCACGATTCCATAATGCTTCGAAAATTGTTTTTGCAATTTTTCCTGAAATAGTGTCATCAGCAATGCGTGAAATTAATTTACCTAATTGAGCTGAAGAAATAGGACTTTGTGTGATGTCTAAGCCAGCTTTATTCAGTGCGCCAAGCAATTCACTGATGATCCAGTTAGCGGCTAATTTTGGTTGATTACCAGATTCTTTGACAACATTTTCGTAGAACTCAGCCATATCTTTGCTGCTAACGAGAATGCTGGCATCATAGGCGCTTAATCCATATTGGCTAATAAACCGTTCGCGTTTTTGTTGCGGCAATTCGGGCAATTGTTTTTTGATTTTTTCGATTAATTCATCGGTGATGATAAGCGGTAACAAGTCTGGGTCAGGAAAATAACGATAGTCATTGGCTTCTTCTTTGCTGCGCATTGCTCGTGTTTCATCTTTATTAGGATCATAAAGACGTGTTTCTTGAATGACTTTGCCGCCGCTTTCAATCAAATTAATCTGTCTTTCTACTTCATAATTAATTGCACGTTCAATAAAACGAAAGGAATTAATATTTTTTAATTCAGTACGCGTGCCATATTTTTCTTGGCCTTTTGGGCGAACAGATACGTTTGCGTCGCAGCGAAATGAGCCTTCTTGCATATTGCCATCACAAATTTCAAGGTAACGCACTAATGTGTGTAATGCTTTGAGATAAGCAACCGCTTCTTTCGCTGAGCGCATATCAGGTTCAGAAACGATTTCAAGTAATGGTGTGCCAGCGCGATTTAAATCGATTCCGCTTAAGCCGTGAAAATCTTCATGCAATGATTTACCTGCATCTTCTTCTAGATGAGCACGCGTGATGTTAATGCGTTTCATTGTGTCATCATCAAGTTGTACATCAAGATAACCACGTCCAACAACAGGTGATTCATATTGGCTGATTTGATAGCCTTTTGGTAAATCAGGATAAAAATAATTTTTGCGTGCAAAAATAGATTTACGTGCAATTTCAGCATTGGCACCAAGACCAAATTTAATCGCCATTTCGACCGCTTCTTTATTTAAAACAGGTAATACGCCTGGTAAGCCTAAATCAATTGCACAAGCTTGAGTGTTAGGTTCTGCACCAAATTTTATTGATGCACCAGAAAAAATTTTACTTTTTGTTTGAAGTTGTGCGTGAACTTCAAGACCAATGACTATTTCCCATTCCATTTAAAATCCCTCCGGATTTTTTGTGTGCCAATCAGTTACTTTTTGATAAGCATGAGCGACATTTAATAATTTTGCTTCTTCAAATAAATTACCAATTAATTGCATGCCAATTGGTAATCCTTGTACGAATCCTGCGGGGATGGAAATGCCAGGTAAGCCAGCTAAATTGACCGCGATCGTATAAATGTCGGATAAATACATGCTAATGGGATCACTGGTTTTTTCGCCAAATTTAAAAGCAGGTGTAGGTGTCGTGGGAGAAAGAATGACATCGACATCTTCAAAAGCACGATTAAAATCATCACGAATTAAGTGACGAATTTTTTGTGCCTTTAAATAATAAGCATCGTAATAACCAGCCGATAAAACATAAGTGCCAATCATAATTCGACGTTTAACTTCATTACCAAAACCTTCGCTGCGTGAACGTTTGTATAAGTCTTGTAAATCAACTGGATCTTTGCAGCGATAACCATAACGTACACCATCGTATCGTGCTAAATTGGATGAGCATTCGGCTGGTGCAATGACATAATAGGCAGGTACTGATAATCCTGTATTGGGTAAATCGATTTCTTTAATTACAGCACCAAGTTTTTCATATTCTTTGATAGCCGCTTCAATACATTTTGCAACGTCGCTATTTAATCCGTTGCTAAAATATTGTTTTGGTAACCCGATACGCAAACCTTGAATAGAATTATTTAATGTTGCTGTGTAATCCGGAACGGGAAAATCAACGCTGGTTGAATCATGTTCATCGAAACCTGCCATGACATTTAATAGTAATGCTGCATCTTCGGCAGTTTTTGCAAATGGTCCGCCTTGATCAAGGCTTGAAGCAAATGCAACCATCCCATAGCGCGATACACGTCCGTAAGTTGGTTTGAGCCCAGTAACGTTACATAAAGCAGCTGGTTGACGAATTGATCCGCCGGTGTCAGTTCCAGTTGCTCCTGGTACAAGTGATGCAGCAATGGCAGCTGCTGAACCGCCAGAAGAGCCACCAGGAACATATTCTAAGGCCCAAGGATTTTTTACCGGCCCATAGTAACTGGTTTCATTTGATGAGCCCATGGCAAATTCATCCATGTTCGTTTTGCCAAGCATCACGGTGCCAGCGTCATTGAATTTTTTGACTACGGTCGCATCGTATGGCGCAATAAAATTATCAAGTATATGTGAGCCGCAGCTCGTTTTAATGCCGTCGGTGCAGAAGATATCTTTTTGTGCAATCGGGATTCCGGTTAATACCTTGGCTTTTCCTTCGGCACGTAATTGATCTGCTTTTTGTGCTGTTTTAAGTGCATATTCTTCAGTAATCGTAATAAAGCTATTTAATTTTTCATCTAGTTTTTTTATACGATCAAGGAAATGTTTGGTTAATTCAACACTGGAAATTTTTTTGGTGCTTAAATCTTGTGATAATTCTGCAATAGTTTTATGGTGCATGGATATTTATGCCTCTTCGATGACTTTAGGAACGAGATATAAACCAGCTTCAGTATTTGGGGCAATTTCTTGAAATTTTTCGCGTAAATCAGGTTCGGTGATCACATCAGGACGCAGTCGCTGTGAAATATCAAGTGAATGAGAAAGCGGCTCAACTTTGGATGTATCTACCTGATCCATATGCTCAATAAAATCCAAAATTTTGGATAATTGGGGCGCATAAATGGCTGCGTCTTCATCGGTCAAATTAAGGCGCGCGAGGTGAGCAATTTTTTTGACTTCATCAAGGGATAGCGACATAGCGTAAACTCCATGAAAAATAGGGTGGCATTATAATGCAAGCGCATGAAGATGAGAATGAATTTTAGGAATAATTCTCGGGAGGATATAGAATAATCATTTTTTACGGAATTAATAATCCTTGGCGAAGACAAATTAAATTGATTAGAATGCGTGTTAGTTTCGAATTCGATTTTCAAAAGGAAATTTGTATATGTTTAAAAGATTGCGCGGCTGGTTTTCTAACGATTTATCAATTGATTTAGGTACAGCAAATACACTCATTTATGTCCGCGGGAAAGGTATTATTTTGAACGAACCATCCGTTGTGGCTATTCGGCAAGGATCTGAAGGGGCTGGTCACAAACATGTCGTTGCTGTTGGTAGCGAAGCGAAGTTAATGTTGGGTAGAACACCGGGCAACATTAGTGCCATTCGTCCAATGAAGGATGGTGTGATTGCTGATTTTGGTGTAACAGAGAAGATGTTACAGCACTTTATTCATAAAGTTCATGAGAATCGATTTTTGCGTCCAAGCCCACGTGTTTTGGTTTCTGTTCCTTGTGGATCGACGCAAGTTGAACGCCGGGCAATTAAAGAATCAGCCATAAGTGCTGGGGCACGAGAAGTATTTTTATTGGAAGAACCAATGGCGGCTGCAATGGGTGCTGGTATGCCAGTTGAAGAAGCGCGCGGTTCGATGGTTGTCGATATTGGCGGCGGTACAACAGAAGTTGCTATTATTTCATTAAATGGGATTGTGTATTCCGCTTCTGTGCGAATTGGCGGTGATCGGTTTGATGAGTCGATTGTGAGTTATGTTCGTCGTAATTATGGTATTTTGATAGGTGAGGCAACTGCAGAGCGAATTAAGCATGAAATTGGTTTAGCTTATCCTGCTAACCAAATGTTACAAATGGAAGTTCGCGGAAGAAATCTTGCTGAAGGTATTCCACGCAGTTTTACTATTAGCAGTAATGAAGTATTGGAAGCATTGCAAGAACCATTGTCTGGCATTTTAGGTGCAGTTCGTGCTGCATTAGAACAAGCTCCGCCTGAACTAGCGTCAGATATTGCTGAACGTGGTATGGTGTTAACTGGTGGTGGTGCATTATTACGTAATATTGATCGGCTGTTTATGGAAGAAACTGGTTTACCAGTGATTATTGCCGATGAGCCATTAACTTGTGTTGCACGCGGTGGTGGTAGAGCACTAGAAATGATAGAAACATCTGGTGTTGATTTTCTGTTGAAGGAATAATAGCGTTCAATCGTCACCCCATCGATAAAAACTCGGCACAGAGCAGCCGAATTTTTCTTAAATGTTTATATCGCTTCGCGCGAGCTTAATTCGTGCTTGCGACCAAAAAGGGAGAAACGCTTCACTGTCATTAAGTTAAGAGTATTTCTGTCATGCCAGCATGC